>Ga0105354_1002286_pt1 | contig 11488 bp, 10 predicted proteins | sample GOMGulsemesocosm_FD_83658 | JGI IMG/M metagenome (GOLD analysis project Ga0105354, IMG submission 83658) | Methane-oxidizing microbial communities from mesocosms in the Gulf of Mexico - GOM9B Gulf of Mexico | ecosystem: Environmental > Aquatic > Marine > Cold seeps | place: USA: Gulf of America...
GGGTAAAAGAATTATTGGCATTAAAACCAAAATTATTGAGCAAGGCGCTCCTACGATTAATATTGTTTTTCAAATGAGACAGAATAAAAAAACAAAACAATGGAAAGCATTTGATATCACGATAGAAGGCATCTCGTTATTAAGCACCAAACAAGCAGAGTTAAATAAAAAAATTGCTAAGCAGGGCATAGATCACGTTACCTTAGAGTTAGCCGCTTTAGCTAAATAACCATTATCAATTTTACCTTTTATTTATCGTCAACGGAGTTTGTTGTGTTTTTATTATTTAAAGAATTAGTATTACCTTTTATCTTAATATCATTATTATCGGCAGGTGTTATTACCGTAATTAACATAGATTATTTCTTCTTAGAAAATAATCTATCGGAGCAATCTCTCACCGAAGTATTTCAACAATTGTTATTACTCGCTAGTGTGGCTATTTTTTCTTGGTCAGCATACAAAGAGCAAGAATCACGAACGTTTTTTATCTTAGTCGCGGGATTTTTTGGCTGTATGCTTTTACGAGAGCTTGATTATTATTTTGATATGATAGTACATGGCTTTTGGTTCTATCCGACCATACTCTTAGCAAGTTCGGTGATAATATACAGTATCAAAAACGATGAATTTTTACTTCGCTCTGTTCGCTCATTTGGACAAAGCAAAGCATACTTTAATATTCTTATTGGTTTAGTGATTATTATGATTTTCAGCCGATTATTTGGCTCAGGTACATTATGGAAAGATGTAATGAATGAGGATTACCATCATATCTATAAAACAATTATCCAAGAAGGTTTAGAGTTATTTGGTTATCTGTTCTTATTTATAGGCTCTTTTTATCAACTACAAGAGATTAAAAATAATCAAAGTACTGAAAGCACTTATCTACCTCTTACTACCCATTAGTTAGCACTAATTGATTATTTATTTTAAGTCGTTATCGATGATAACGGCTTTCTTTATACGGCTAAACTTCCTCATATTAGTGTTTCACTTTATCGCTCAACTATCCTTTAATCATTTTTTAAATAGGTTTATTGTAAGCACTTACTTATGATGCTCTTTGGCGATTCTATTATCTTTAGAAGCAAGTAATAGTGTTATACCCATTTCATTAAATTATTGTCCACTTGTGCGGATTAAAATAATCCAAGGCTGCGTTGCTCTCAATCACACACGCCAGCTATTGCTCAATCAAGCCCCTTGCCATGATTTATTTTTCCTAAGCACAATAAGATCACAAACTTAATGAATATGGTATTAGCAATTATTTTATTTTATTTTGCAGATCTCGTCTTTTGCCGATATGATTTAAAATTAAGAAAGTCATACGACTACATCAAACACAATATTTACTGCATATTACCGTACCTAAATAATAGTTTGAGCCGCTTTTAATACACAAACTGTCGCAATTATATGAATAAAAAAATACTCTTAACCGAAGCCGTCAATGCTCAGCTCATAAAAAGTGCAGTGCCAGCAAAGCTGACTATTGAGCAATGTGCTGCCGAGTTAGCGATGAGCATAACTTCTTTTAGGCGAAAACTCAGCCAAGAAGAAACTACTTTTAAACTTATTCATCAAAAATACTTGAATGAATTGTGCGTACACGATTTATTGACGCTACATATGAGCATCGATAGCTTAGTGGTGAAGTTAGGTTACTCTGAACGCGCGACTTTTGAGCGTGCTTTTCGTCATAAGTTTGGAATAAGACCTTCTCAATTTCGTGAGTTATCCCTGGTAGGTAATGATCAAAATAATCAACAGAACTTAAGCGTTATCGCGAAGAGCATGCCTCCTTTACCAGATAGTTGCCAACAGTTAATAGAGGAAAAAGATCAAGACAATTTTGACCTGCAACGAGTTATCGAAATTGTAGCTAAAGATCCGATTTTCACTGGACGTTTGATGGGGCTTGCGAGTAAAGCGATTTATGGTAAAACACCAGATAACATTGAAGAAGCAATTAGCAGAAGTTTAGGTATTAATACGGTAGTTAATTTAGCGGTTATTTATGCTGTTAAAGATGCGCTTGTAACTCATGTAGATGGCAGTGTCATTGAGCAATGTACCAATGTATTTTTAATCGCGCCAAACTTCTTTAAACAGATGAGAAAATCTGCTGGTATTGACGTTAAGCTTGATAATAATTTGATTGAACAAGTACTGGTTTTTGGTTTATTAGGCATGTTATTACTGTGTCATAAAGATGCAATTAAACATCAACTTATGTTGCATTCACTACGCGGCATTGATGATTTACATTCACTAAATCATCATATTCATGAGGTAATGAATATGAGTGTCTATACGGCTTCAAGCTTGATGTTATCTTTATGGCATATCGATGCTAGTGTTATTAAGCAACTTAATCATTTAGATAAGGTGAGTAAACTAGAAGTGCAGGGAGATAAACAAGATGAATTAGTCTTATTTATGCTGTCTTGCTTATATGCTTTAGCAACAGGATGTAAAGATCATAGTGAATTGGAACAAAAAGCTGAACAATTAAAACTTAATGGTTTTAGTGAGATTAAGGCGACTTTTTTTACTGCTCACTAGTTTGATAAGCATTAGTTGTGTGGGTTGTCATAAAAAATGAGAATGGTGTCAATAAATGAGAGTTTTTTGGACTACGCATAATCCTGAGTTCATGACTTTTTTAAGCTCATTGCTGTAGTTGGTATTTCACGATTTAATTTTAACTAATGTAAAAACGAGACTTATCCTGCTCCAAAAATCAGTATCAAAATGCTCCTCTATGATGCAAAATCGATATTGGTATAGAGAATAAGTTTATTTTATAATAACTTAGCTTTTCTTCACGATATGTCATTATGAGGCATTCTTTGTACACTTCTAAATTGGTGCAAAGAAGCAATAAATATAAACATATAGCCAAATAACTCCAATCCTTCTTGAATAATTGTTTTATAAATATGATTATAATCATCATTCATGATTTCTTTCCAAAGTGTTCCTGATCCAAATAAGCGACTAAATACCATGATAATAATTAAGCCTACCAAAAGATTAAAATATACATTTGTTTTGCTGAATACATGTACAGAATCAATTAGTAAGTGATTGTTTTTTATGCTGTATGTGATAACTGATATTGCTAATAAAATAGCAGGGTAAAACCAAAAACCGTGTACAATCATATCCAAATAAAAATCCATTTCTCTTATGAACATACAGCCTAAAAATCCTGAAATTAATATAAAAAGAGTTCGAGATTCTTCTACTTTCTTTGCTGACCAGGCAAAGGTAATAATACTCGTAAATAATAGTAGTAATTGAAAGAACTCAGTGAGTGAATCTTCCTCTAATTTATTTTCTAACAGAAAAAAATCTATCTTTATGGTTGTGATTATCCCAACAGATAATAGTGAAATTATAATAAATGGTAATACTAAAGCTTTGAATAACTGAAACATGAAAAATCTTTTAATTGATTGGAAAACACATTGACTATATTTCATCATGCACTGAGTCATTCAACAAGTATTTTATACTCTTTAAAGGTGAAATTTATTTCTATTTGGATATCTAAGTTTCACAGTTGTTAATTTGAATTAAATTGGGAAACTTTCTCAACCACTCTTAAAAGAGGGGGGCTGGCTGAGAAAGTTTAATCAGGTTTATTTTGAAACTAATAAAAATCCAGATGTTATGTTTTTCTGCTGGCGGCGTATTAATGCGGCAAAGCCAAGTAATGATAAGACAAACATAGATGGTTCAGGGACACTAGCCACAAGACCAGCACTTACTTGTACTAACGAGACGTTATCAAGTAAGCCTCCTAGTGAATTTTGTTTACCAAAGGCACCAAAGCTTAAGTCCATAGTTTCAGACTGTGCTGTCAATATCACTGATTGTACAGACCACTCTGGATTATTTTTTCTTTTACCATTAATTTTAAAATCTGCATTCATATCAAAATTGAAATCAGTTGCAGCGTCATACCAAAAGACATTAATACCATTGTCGTTACTCTGATTAGTGCGCGGCTTGTAAGAAAATTCTAATAAGTAAGTTGCGCCTAAAGTGAGTGAATCAAGCGTTTGAGTCATTACAGCATTTGATGAGCCTCGAGGGTGAGAGTCAAGTTCAACGTGTTGTTGACCATCAGCAGATTTAGCTACAATATTTTTTTGTAACTCGATACCGTTACCAGCCGTAGTTACCCAGCCGGGCAGTGAATAAAAAACATCCCAAGCCTTATTTTTGTTTCCAAAGCTGGTTAAATTAGTTTTATGCACAAGACCTTGAGACTTGGAGTTATCATTAAAGTGTAGCTCTTCAAAACTTCCATTAGTGATCAAAGATGCACTAGCTATTGAACTAGAAAGTAGCAGGGAAATTGATAATAACATCTTATTAAAATCTTTGAACATATGAATAATCCGTTTAAAGTGCAATAATTTGAGGCTAGTATAGGTAGATGAAGAGCATGAGAGTATGGCTAAAGTGTCCAAATTTCTCATTAAAATCTAACATTTATTGTTATAACTGAGCAATCTAGACGAGATACAACAAGGGATAAGTATTATGAGTGACACATTATATTATATTCACGATCCTATGTGCAGTTGGTGTTGGGGTTATCGTCCTATATGGGAGCGCTTGCAAAAAAACTTACCAAATTCAATTGTTGTGGAATACGTCGCTGGGGGTCTGGCGCCTGATTCAAATAGCCCAATGCCAGTAACTCAGCAGCAGATGATTCAAAATCATTGGCGTACTATAGAGCAAAAATTGGGAACTGAGTTTAATCATGATTTTTGGCTGAAGAATACACCAAGGCGTTCTACTTATAATGCGTGTCGCGCTGCAATTGCTGCGCATAAGCAAGCTTGTCAGCAATCGATGATAGTGGCCATTCAGCAAGGTTACTATTCACGTGCGTTAAATCCTTCTGATCTTGATATGTTAATTGATTTGGCAAGAGAATTAAGTGAGAAAAAATCAGTGACTTTAGAGGTAGACAAGTTCATTGTTGATATAGGCTCTGAAGAAACTGAAAGAGAGCTGGTGAGGCAAATAACCCTTGCAAGAAAAGTAAGTCAACAAGGCTTTCCGTCATTAGTACTGGAAGTAAACGAACTTTTCTATCAAATACCAATTGATTATGCAGACTATAAACATACCTTGTTAGACATCACTAGCCGGGTAAAATAGTCAAGGGCGGGTCAACTTGACCCGCCCTAAATAAAGTACAGAACTTACATCTGCCATGCATAACTAAACTTGGTAAAAACAGCACGCTCATCTCTGGTGAGTTGAGCTAAGCTATCATCTTGATAACCTCCGTCTGAATAACCAAGGAAGAATAACGTTTGCGGGTTAATTTTATAAGAATAAATTACCTGACTTGAGAAGAATCTATCCTGGGCATCGGGAAGATCTTCGGGGTCTTCTTCATGGTAAAGAGCAACATCTCTGGCAATATCAGTGTACTGCACCACTATTTTTAGTTTACTGCGCATATTAAATTGATAACTCAGTCTGATATCCGATTGGTGTGCGGTAAACAAACGCCCATCATCAACATCTAAATGTGAGTAGTTATAGTTAATACTAGCATTAATATGGCGGTTGGCATCCCATTCAGTAAACGCCTCTATGTACACAACGTCGCCTAACTGGGCATTGGCAAAATCAATTTGTGAGCCAACCTTGATAAACGAGCCTATGTTCACACTGCCAACAGGTCTCATTTCTATATAGGTTTTAAATTGTGTCTCGGTAAAATATTTATCTTCATACAATCTATCACGATGAACTACGCCAAAATTTGTGAAGAACTGTTTCTTACCCTCCATAGTGCCATGGATCTCATATTCTTCTTCTAGCACGGTACCGTCTTGGTCATAGGTTTTGTCCCAATCACCAAAGTAACCCCATTGTGTTAACGTGTCGTCACTTTCACCGTAATAGGTTCTACGTCCGCCTAGAACAAAACGTTCTATGTTGCTTCTTGATTGAAAACCTAAATCGGCACGGAAATCCTCTCCAATATTGCTGTAGCCTGCCTTTAAATCATAAAAGCGGGTACTACGTGAATAATCGACGCTTAAGGCGGTACCTCTTTGTTTTTTAGTCACATCAAATTCTTCAACAACATCATCTGTATTGCTGGTATCTGATTGCGCAAGTTGATATTGAATACTATCATTTTGACCAAGCCAGTAGGTGCCATCAAGCGAGGCAAGTGAGTTATGGTAATTGTCAGATTGGCGATGAGTCATTAATACACCAACATTATTACGCTCACCAACATCCATCTTATAACGGGCAATAGCGATATTTGACTTTTCATCTAAGGTCGCTACATCAGAGCCTTGGTTTCCAGGCATTAAAAATGAGGTGTTTTCATCATCGGTTATCATCAAACCATAGGTGTGCTGGTCTGTTTTACCGGTTAACTTAGCGCCCATATTAGGTTCGGCAATATTACGGGTATGAACAAAGTTAAAACTTGTAGTTTCAAAATATGAGGCACCATCTAAGAAAAATGGGCGCTTTTCTGGATAAAATAATGAGTAAGTATTGTTAACATCGAGTTGACCTGCATCGGCCTCTACCTGTGAAAAATCTGGATTTATTGTCGCATTTAGCACAATATCTTGGGTTAATCCCCAGCGTACATCTAAGCCTGGGTTTACTTCAATATCGTCATTATCCCACTCTCCTGGCACATCTGGCTTTTCATCTTGGCGTGATACGGTAAGTGTGGGGGTTAATTGGAAATTTTTACCCGGTTTTATTTCTTCAAAGCCTTCTAATTGATGAAACTGGCAAAGATTACATTTGATATCGCGATCAAAGATATTGGTTGCCATTTGATATCTTACATCTCTAGGGTAGTTCCGCCAGCCGGTAATGTTCCAAACTAATTTTTCATCGGAGTCAGGGAAACGCAAAGCACTAAAAGGAATACTTATTTCAACCACGTAACCAAAATCAGTAATTTGTCCGGCACTATCCCAAATGGCATCCCATGAGGAGTCCTCATCCCAACCGTCAGTATCGTCCATACGCACATCGGCTTGTGCGCCTAAAGGATTGACAAAAAACTCATAACCACTACGTTCATCATTAAAGGTATCTACAATAATGGCGACGTTATCATCAGCCCATAAACTATCACGGTCTCTTAAGGATGCTCTAATCTTCTTTGGATTAGGGTCATAGGCGATAAAGGCGATATTAAAGGAACTTCCATTTTCATAATAATATACTTCTGTTTTTACCGGTGGAGGTGTGCCATCACCAGGGTTTTTCTCATATTTCAATTCCATTTTAGTCGCTGTTTTCCATACAGCTTCATCCATTACACCATCAACCTTGATGACTGCTTTATTATGGGTTAATTGGAAACGTTTTCTTTCAGATGTTTCTGCTGCTGCGGTAAATGGTAGGGCAGTAAGTGAAAGTAGTAATAGGGCATTCGTCAATATTTTGCTATTTTTTATCAAGGGCATAAAGAACATTTGTCAGTGTAGTTATTTTTATTACTGTAATTGTCGCTTGAAAGAGGGCAATGGTTTACCTCTAAATGTAACAAAAAGTAACGGAGGTGTGTTTTATTATCGGGGCATTATCTGCAGAGACAACGAAGTTACCACTTACCTAGAACCTTTGTTGTCTTATTATCAGTATAATTTATTTTTCACTGGAAAGCCTTTAGGGTAGCGATTTGCACTTTTTGTTTGAAATATGTACCTTTTTTGAGCCGGTTTTTTAAACCTATACCAGTAGTTAACTTGTTACTTTGGTGCTTATTGATTTATTCAATACACTGCTCGCTTGTAACCAAAATTGGCTTGATATTTTATTAATAACATTAGACTCAGCATTAATAACGATAGCAAAACCGATATCTAAATCCGGAGAGTAGCCTATTTCGGCACGAAATCCAGCAACCCAACCTGAGTGATAAATAATGGGGTGACCATTAAATTGATAGATTCTCCAGCCATATCCATAATGAGCATCAGTGAGGTGGTCACGCCAATAACGTCGGCGTAAATCTTTTTTTGTTCTAATTCTTGGTGTTGTTAATTCATTTAATAACCATGGCGATAATACCTCTGGCTTGTATCCTAAATTAGCAATCAACCATTTAGCCAGATCACTTATACTCGCATTCACCCCAGCAGCAGGCGCTACTTTGTAAAAATCAGATTCTACTTTTACTTTGCGCCATATATATTTCTTTATATCTTTACCTTGGCTATTTTTTTCTCCTGTCTTAACTCGTTTTCTAAGAATATGGGGCTTAGCTGTATTTCCTTGTTGCTTGTAAACATCAATACCAACGGAAGCATGGGTCATATTGAGTGGTGTAAATACCCGTTCCTGCAATAAGTCCGCATAACTTTTGTTTTGACTTGCTTCGATAGCCGGTTGTAATAAGGCGTAAGCAATATTCTGATAGCCATAACACTTTTCTGGTGGGCAAATAGGGGTGATGCGATCAAATCGATTAATTATTTTATCCATACTCCAGTTCTCATGCAGCAAGTTGTCGTAGGCGTTTGGCATCAATCCGCTTGAGTGACTTAATATGTGTTTTAGCTGAATTTTTTGTGCCGCGCCATCGGTGGCTAAGATAAAATTTGGAACATATTTGGTGATAGGATCTGAGAGGTTTAACTGCTGGTCTTGAGCCAGCATGGTAGTAATCGTTGCTGCAAACGTTTTAGATACTGAGGCCAAACGAAAGACGGTGTTGTTGTTTATCAACTGAGATTTAGCTTTATCTGTGTGGCCAAAGCTCTCTATCGCAACAATGTTATTGCTTTGCACTATGGCATAAGCGCCACCAGGAATACTGTACTGTTTGAGTTGTTTTTTTACTTGGGCAGAAAATTTTTTATTGAACTGGTTAATATTAGTATTGATAATAGTTGCTAAAGAAAGTGGTGTGAAAAGTAGTAGCAATAGAATGCAAATAAAGCGATAAAACATAAACTGTTCTCTGTTTGAAAAAGCCGACAATTCTATCTAGTAAGCCTACAAATAAAAAGACTTATATTTTATAAACCTACTTTGCTATATGAGCACAATAATATGACCAATGATTGTAATTTGGTTATAATCAGCTCAATTATCTACTGAGAAGCAATAACCCATGACCGATAGCAAAACTATTTTGAACACCTTTTTAGCTGAAGCCAAGCCCACACAAGTTCTTTGGGCACTACAAGATAAAGCAAGTGAAGATTGGGTAGTGCTTGACTCACCAAGCTTTGAAAATACTGACGTGATGCCACTTTGGTCAAGTAAAGCACTAGCCCAGCTACATTGTATTGACGAGTGGAGTGAGTATATTCCTTGTGAAATTTCACTCGCTGATTGGTTTGAGTTTTGGCTTGAAGACCTAAATGAAGATGGCGTTATTGTTGGTATAAATTGGCAAGGTGACGATGAGTGCTTAGAATTAGAGTTGAGTGAGTTTACGCAAGCACTTGCTGAAATAGAGTCGTTAAAATAATTACTACTTATTAACTTAAGCAAATAACCACCTCTCTATAATAATATCAATAGCACTAAGTTTGTGATCTTGTTGTGCGTAGGACAAATGAATCAGGGCAAGGCGCTTGATTGATCAATAGCTCACTATTGGGATTGAAAGCAACGCAGCCTTGAATTATTTTAACCAGCACAAGTGGGGACTTTTCAGGGAGAGTTAATACCTTAATAGACAGCAACTCATATATCAGCTCTATAGCTGAGTTCTATTAATTTTTCAGTGGATAGTAGTTAAAAACTATTTAGGCTTGGAATCTTCAAGGTTTCTCTTTTCAGCAGTTTTTTGGCAATATCAGGTGATACTTGATAAAACCCCTTTACGTATTCTTGTGCGTTTAAATAATCCTTAATTTGCTTTTGCACTTTACATGGGTTGCTACACTGTAATGAAAAAGCAACGCTATATTCACCAATAGTTTTTGCTGATAGTGTTTTAGCATATGCTTGCGGGTCTTCAGTTGTACAACCTATTTTCACGACATCAGAAAAAAATGAATGAGTCATAACATATACACTGCCTAATGAAATGTCATTTATTATCGTTGCTTCGATTGTATTTCCTGTATTTTTCATGGGGTAGATAGATCCAATTATCTTGAGCATTGCTCATAGTTACTTTCGCCATTATACCCCACATTTATTAGTGTTGAAGTACAATTTAGGAGAATGTTGATGTAAATCATCTAATGATTTAGCGTAGAGAGCTTTCTTGTAAACTTTCTATTTTATTTCAGTCCTAACGCTATACTTAAAATGTTGTACATTTTTTAGAGTACTTGCCGTGCATGGATTATTTATATTTATATTTATATTTTTCTCATTAGAGGCAAACGCTACTAAAGAAGAATCGATTGTTTTCCCTCTAAATGATTGGCCTAGTCAAAGGTTATTATCAAAACTTGTTGGCGCTAAAATAGAACAACTTGGTTATCCTGTCGAATACCTACCTATCAATTCAATTAATCAAATAGGTGCATTAAAAAAAGGTTTAGTGCATGTGCAGTTGGAAGTATGGCAAACGTATGATGATGGGCGTTTTATGAAAGCCGTTAACCAAGGTTATGTGGAAGATCTCGGCCGACATTCTGCATTGGGTCGGGAAGATTGGTGGTACCCTGATTATGTCGGAGCGCTTTGTCCTGGTTTACCGGCTTGGCAAGCCCTTAAAAAATGCTCCAATATATTTAGTAATGGCCGTGATGATGGAAAAGGCATTTATTATACCGGGCCATGGAATTATCGTGATGCAGGATTGATTCGAGCGTTGGACCTTAACTTTACCATTGAACGCTTGGACAATGCAGAGAAACTTTGGCAAAAACTGTCTCAGGCAAAAAAATCTAACCAGCCTATTGTATTGTTACATTGGAGCCCTAATTGGGTGGATGTTAGTATTAAGGGACACTTTGTAGAGTTCCCTGATTATGACAAAGCGTGTGAGCAAGACCCTGCTTGGGGAGTCAATGAAGAAATGCTCTATGATTGTGGTAACCCTAAGGTCACTTTGATCAAAAAAGCAGTTTGGCCAGGGTTAAAAGACAAATGGCCGTGTATATATGAGTTGATTAAAAAAATTAATTTCACCACTGAGATGATTTCTCAAGCCTCAGCATTATCTAGTAATGAGAATACAAATGAGCAGCAAGCGATGGCTACTTGGCTTGCAAAATATGGTGAACACAGTAAAGCTTGGCTGGGGTTTACTTGCCCTAATAAATAACTGAATAGGCGCTAAGCTATTTAAGTTAATACTTTAAAGGAAGCAAACTTCTTCTAGCTTCAACGCATTATATACCCGTTCCACCTGAAGATGCAGGATTCAGCTGGAATTATAAGCGCCTTTAGGCAAGGCATTGATTGAAGAGAATGGTTGTTCCGGAGAATATGCTCCTGCATTCTCTAATAAGCTACATCCGTGTAGCGTCCTTGTCGA
>Ga0105354_1002293_pt1 | contig 11467 bp, 14 predicted proteins | sample GOMGulsemesocosm_FD_83658 | JGI IMG/M metagenome (GOLD analysis project Ga0105354, IMG submission 83658) | Methane-oxidizing microbial communities from mesocosms in the Gulf of Mexico - GOM9B Gulf of Mexico | ecosystem: Environmental > Aquatic > Marine > Cold seeps | place: USA: Gulf of America...
AGACAGCGGCTTGCCCTTCGCGGACCGTCAGCTTGGCCCCGTATTTGATCTCGTGGCCTTCACGCTCGAACCGGGACCCCATCGTGTCGCGGGTGTCGTCGGTCCAATGGATAACGTCGATGAATTGGCCGGAGAGAAAATCGAGAATACCCATGTCTTGGTCCTTTCGGGGGAGGTCAGTGGCGGGTTAAACGGGCCCGCCGATCAGTTCGAACGCGATCTTGCGGGCCACGGGGTTTGCCTCTTCGGCGGTCATGCCGGCGTGCAAGCGCGGGTCATAGAGCATTTTTAGCAGCAGCTCGTCGTGACGGGTGAGCAGCGCAAATTCATCGTCATCATTGAAGATCGACGGGCGTGCGGTGGGGCTGTCGTTGGCAAGGCCAAGGCCCTGCGCAAGTTCTTCATGGATACACGACAGCCGCATAAGCGAGGGGTTCTCGGCACGGATGACGGCGACGGCAGCGGTATAGGTGCTGGGGTCCGCGCCACCGGCATAGGCGGCGACGATGCAATAGGTATCGCGGCGCAGATCGCTGAGCGCGGCAAGGCTTTCGGCGGTCACACCGGGGATGCGTTCGGCGGCTTGGGCAAGGGCGGCGGGGCGGTCATCCTCGCCCGCGATAATCACCATAAAGTTCGGCTTGCCGCCGACGGTGATGGAATGCTGCGTCGTGGCTGCGAGGCGGGTGGCATAGTCGCGGATCGAGGCCGCATCGCGGTCACGTTCGGACGGGGGAACGCTGTCGCCAAAGACGACCTCCATCCGGACGGGGCGTTCCCAGCGGCGCATGGGGGTCTTATCGCCGCGTCCGGTCAGGGTGGCGTTATATTCGTTGTAAAAAGCGATTTGTTCAAAGTTGCGCACCAGCATGTCGGCGGTAAAGGGCGTGTCCTGCCCCCCACCATCCCGGCGCAGCAATCCCTGGCTCAACTGGGCCTGCTGCACCTGGTTGAAATAGCTGCGCAGCTTGGCGCTTTTTTGCGACGTGGGCTTGGCCACCACGGGGGGCGGTGCCGGCGGCGTGTCGGGGCGCGCGATGGGTTTCAGCGTCGGTTCAACGGGGGGCTGCGGGGTGCAGGCGGCCAGCGCGGCGACCACAGCCGCCGTGCCGATCCATCCTGTTCGCCCCAACCGTTGCCATACCATATCGCGCGCTCCAGGTCTTAACGGGGTTACGCCGCAGGGGCTGCGGGCTTGGCCGCTTTGGCAGAGGCCAGCGTGTCGCGCAGATTGGCCTCCATCTCTTGCAGGTCTTTCTCGGCAGAGGCACGGCGCGCCTTGCCTTCGTCGGCGATCTGCAGCGATTCCTGAATGGTCCCGATCAGGTCGGCATTGGCCTGTTTGACGGCTTCGATGTCGAAGACGCCGCGTTCCATCTCGGTCCGGATGACCTTGTTGCTTTCGCGCAGGTTCTGCGCGTTAGAGGTCAGCAGCTCGTTCGTCAGGTCATTGGCGTCACGTACGGCGGCGGCGGCTTCGACGCTGCGCTGGATGGTGACCGCCTGCGCCAGCTGGGTTTCCCACAGCGGCACGGTGTTCACGAGGGTCGAGTTGATCTTGGTCACCAGCGACTTGTCGTTCTCCTGCACCAAGCGGATCGAGGGGAGCGATTGCATCGTCACCTGACGGGTCAGTTTCAGGTCATGCACACGGCGTTCCAGATCGTCCCGCGCGGCGCGGATGTCGCGCAGTTCCTGTGCGACCATGACCTGATCCGCCTCTGGTGCGGCGTCGACCTCTGCCTGCTTGGCGGGGATTGTGGTCGCGTCAAGCTCTGCCAGCTTGGCCTCGCCCGCGGCGATATAAAGCGCGAGCTCATCATAGAACTGCAGCGTCTTTTCGTACAGCATATCAAGGGATTTGATATCCTTGAGCAGGGTATGTTCATGAGTCAGCAGCTCGTCCGTGACGCGGTCGATCTGACCCTGTACCTTTTCGAACTTGGCGGTGAATTTGGCAAAGGGGGCCGCGCGGCCCAAAAGACGTTCCCACCAGCTGCGTTCACGGCGCACGTCCAGCTCGGACACGGAAAAACCGCGGATGGTTGTCACGATCGTGCGCAGGCTGTCACCGGCGGGGCCCACATCCTTGTTGCGCACGTCCTGCAACATCGCCTGACTGATCTCCTGCAGCTCGGCCTGTGCGCCGGACCCGAAACCGATGATCGACTGCGTGTCGCCCATGTCGATCTCTGCCATGCGGCTTTTTATCTCTGCCGATTGTGGCGCATCGGCTGTCTCAAGCGAGACGACGGCATCCGCAGGGGCGGGGTCGGGCAGGATCTGCGCGTTGACCTCTTCCACCAGCGCTACGGATTGGGTCGCTTTGTCACGAACGGTATCAGACATGTTTCAAGTATTCCTATGCTCTTGGGGCGGGGCGCGTCAGTCGAGACGCACGCCTTCTCGGGAAAGCCGCTCGCGCAGCACGTCGATTTCGATGTTCAGGTCGGTCTTGTCTTCCAATAGCGATTTTTGGGTGCGCGCGGCAAAGTTTTTGTCCAGATCATCGAGCAAAGCCAGATAATCGGCGCGTGCCTGCGCATCGCCGGTGCTGGCGTAGATATCCGCAAACTTGATTGTCGCGTCACGCGCGCCCAGCAGATAGACCGACAGGTATTTGCGCGCACCGGTCAGATCACGCGGATCATCCTGCACGGTGCGGATCAGCGTGCGTGCGGTGTCCTGAAACTGCGCCAGCCGGTCGCGCGCCTTGCGATCGCCCGCGCGTGCAATGGCGGTGTTCATCGCGGCAAGGTGCTTTTCCGCCTCGTCCACGACACGGGCGACGCGGTCTTTCTGGAAGCTGTCCACGCCCTCCATCCCCTTGGATGTCAGCGGATCGATGCCAAAGGCCGACACATGCAGCCCCATCGCGGCCAGCGCATAAAGCACAGGGGCCGCCAGTCCGGGGTCATTCTTATAGGCTGCAAGCGCCACGCCGGCACCGGTCAGCAGGCTGGCGATGATCTTGCGCGGCAGGGCGGGGCGTTCGGCAACCTTGCGCGCGGTATAGGCGGCTTCGGCTTTCAGCCCCTCGCGCAGCATCCATGCGGCACCGGTCAGCGTCGCCGCCGCCAGCAGCCCCAATGCAAGCCCCTGCGCCCCGTCGTTCAACGACATGAACACAAGCGGAATGGCGGGGATGAACAAGATTTTGGCCCGCCCGCTTGCGGGGTCGACCTCTATCCGTTTGGCACGGGTGCCCTGCGGGGGCGGCGTGCTGCCGTCCGTGTCATGATTGCTGTATTTACCGCCAAAGCGCTGCGCCATGGATCAAAGCCCCCCGAGCCAGCCGGTAGAGACACCGAAGAGCAAGACGACAAGCGCGGCATAGGTGATTTTCTGAAACGGTGTCGGTGCCATGGGGCGATAAACCTCCTGTCCATGCGCTGGTGTCGATGCACGACGGCCCGCGTCCAGAATCCTTGCGATGATTGTCACCAAAACGGCGACAAACGCAACAATCAGCGCCAGCGTGGCGACAAAGACAAGCAATCGACCCATCGGACCTTCCTTTGCACGACATATAGTCGCAGTGCCCGCCACCCGCTAGGGTCACGCACGCAAAAGTAGCGGCCAAAGGGCCGTAAACCCACGGAAATCAGGGTTTACGGGTGGATTTTACGCGGGTGCCGAACTTGCGCGGCGCGGGGTCGGACGCGGGCCGTGCGGGCTTGGACTTGCCATAGCCGGGCTTGGGCTTGCCGGGGATGGTCTTGCCCGTCGCGGTCTTGTCACCCGGTTCCTTGGGCAGGCCGGGGCGACCGGGGCCCGGCTCTCCGGGTTTGCGGGCCTTGCGCTTGATGATGCGCGCGGGCTTTTTCTTGACCGCGGTGCCGGTGGTATCGGCAATCTCGAGGCCAAGCTGGTCACGGACCACCTTGCGCTTGAGTTCCTCGACCTCGCCGGTTTTCAGCTCGCCAAGCTGGAACGGGCCATAGCTGGTGCGGATCAGCCGGTTCACCGACAGGTTCACCGCCTCCATCGCGCGGCGGATCTCGCGGTTCTTGCCTTCGCGCAGCCCGACGGTCAGCCAGGCGTTCGCCCCTTGTTGCCGGTCCAGCGTGACCGTCATCGGCTGAAAGTCCTCGCCATCCACGGTGATGCCCTTGCGCAGCGGTTCAAGCATATCGTCGGTGGGGCGGCCATTGACGCGCACGCGGTAGCGGCGCAGCCACCCGTTCGAGGGCAATTCGAGGCGGCGCTTGACCTCGCCGTCATTGGTGAGCAGCAGCAACCCTTCGGAGTTGAGGTCAAGCCGACCGATGCTCATGACGCGGGGCATGTCTTCGGGCAGATCGTCAAAGATCGTGCCGCGGCCCTTTTCGTCGCGGTTGGTGGTGACCAGCCCCGTGGGCTTGTGGAACAGCCAGACGCGGGGCGGTTCGGGCTCGCCCACCGGTTTGCCGTCGACGGTGATCGCGTCCGAGGGCGTCACGTTCAACGCAGGCGAATCGATCTGCGCACCGTTGACGCGCACGCGACCGGCCTCGATCATGCGTTCGGCCTCGCGGCGGCTGGCGATGCCGGCACGGGACAGGACTTTGGCAATGCGGTCACCGGGAGGGGTGCCGGATTTCGGGGGCTGGGAGGGTGTATCTGCGCTCATACTTCAGCGCTTACCCTGTTTCCCGCGCTTGCGAAAGGGCGGCGTTTGCGGGCAAGAGAGGTGTATGAGCTTTACGTCCTATATGTCCCAAGCGCTGGAAGAGGCCCGCGCCGCCGCCGCCCGTGGTGAAGTGCCCGTGGGCGCGGTCATCGTGGCACCCGACGGACAGGTCGTCGCGCAGGCGGGCAACCGGACGCGCGAGCTGAACGATCCCACCGCCCATGCCGAGGTGTTGGCGATCCGTGCTGCCTGTGCGGCGACGGGGTCCGAAAGGCTTGGCGGGCATGCGCTTTATGTGACGCTGGAACCCTGTGCGATGTGTGCCGCCGCGATCTCTGCCGCGCGGGTGGCACGCTTGTACTACGGTGCGTCAGACCCCAAGTCTGGCGGTGTGGCGCAGGGGGCGCGGGTGTTTTCCCACGCGCAATGTCACCACGCCCCCGACGTCTATGACGCCATCGCAGCGCCCGAAAGCGAAGATCTGCTAAAGGCGTTTTTTGCAGAGAAACGAAAAGGATAGACCCATATGGCCCAACGGGACGAGCTGAGCATTTTCGTGCGCGACGCCTTGGCTGCGGGCAAGTCACGGGCCGAGATCACAGCCGCGCTGACCCATGCCGGTTGGCGCAGCGCCGAGGTGCAGGATGCCCTGAACGGCTGGGACGAGATGCCGTTCTCTCCGCCCATTCCGCGGCCTGTGGCGACGGTGTCTGCGCGGGACTTCTTTACCTATGCGCTGACGTTCTGCGTCTTGATCCTTGGCGCGTTCAATCTGGTTGTCGTATTACAGGCGCTGGTCGATGTGGTCTTTGCCACGGGCGACGGCGGCAGCGACCGGTCGATCCGCTGGGGTGTTGCGGTGTTGATCGTGACCGGACCGATGTATCTGTGGCTGACCTTGCGCGAGCGGCGGAAACTGGCGCGCGACCCTGCGCTCTACCGCTCTGCGATCCGCAAATGGATGATCTACATCGGCCTGCTTTTGGCGGCGCTGACGATGTTAGGGGATTCGATTGCCACCATCTATGCGCTGCTGACCGGTGACCTGACGGCGCAATTCGTGCTCAAGGCGCTGGTGGTGCTGGTCGTCGCCGGGGGCATCTTTGCCTATTATCTGCGCGATCTGCGCGAAGAGGCCCCGTCGTGAACAAGTTGCTGCTGATTTGCATGTCTGTGCTGGTCGGCGGTGCCATCATCGGCGGCTTGGTCGTGGTGGGTGGCCCGCAGCACGCAAGGCTCGCCCAGCAGGACAGTCAGCGCCTCAGCGATCTGCGGACCTTGCACACGCATCTGATGTGCCTTGGTCACCCGCGCAAACCATTGCCGCAAGCGCTTGCGGATGACAGCTATTGTCCCGGCACGCGGTCCGGTCTGCGCGATGTGCTGACCCAAGGCGACCCTGCAACGGGCGCGCCTTACGCCTATCACCGCCTCAGCGATACCGCGTTCGAGGTCTGCGCCACACTGGCGCTTGATCCGGCAGAGGCGCGCAAAGCTGCGTTTGATCAAGACACCATCGCCCTGCGCGCCAACGACACCCTTTGTTTCATCGGGGATCGCGCCGGTTTTGTGAACTAGGCCGTTTTACAGGCTGATAGGTTTAAGCACCTCGGGCTCGATCACATCGACGCCGGGCAAGCCGTCGATCAGTACCTGTGCCGATTGTTCAAGCGCGTCGAAGGTGCGGTAGTGGCAGGGGATGACGGTCTTGAAGTCAAAATACCGTTTCGCCGCATAGGCCGCACCGGCCATATCCATGGTGAAATGGCCGCCCGCGCTGAGAATGCCGATGTCGGGTTTGTGGTAGTCGCCCATCCAATCCATATCCGCCATAATATCCGTATCGCCCGAGACATAGATCGTGCGGCCTTCGCCCTTGATCATAAAGCCGATCTCGGCCCCCATATAGACAGGCCCCGCGTCCCCATCGACGGAAGAGGAATGTGACGCGGGGACCATGGTCACATCGACCTTGCCGCAGCGGATGGTGCCGCCTTTGTTGAATCCGATGGTGTTCTCCACGCCCTGCGCGCTGAAATAGCCCATCAGTTCGACCATGCCTGCAACCGGCGCGCCGGTTTTCTCGGCCACCATCTTGAGGTCTTGGGTGTGGTCGAAATGCCCGTGGGTCACCAGAATTTGCGTCACGCCTGCCAATGCGGCCTCGTGCTGCGCGTCGTCCAGCATCGGATTGCCGGTGAGCCAGGGATCGACCAGCAGAATCTGATCCTCGATCCCGATGCGAAAGCTGCCGTGGCCTAGCCAGATGATATCCATTTGGGTCTCCCTTATTCCGTGTCTTTAGCGGACTGTAGCGCGTGATGCCGCTTTGGGGAGCCTCCGGCGGGAGTTTATTTGGCAAAATGAAGGATCAACCGGCGCGATTGCGGGTCAGAGGCAGCCCCCAGACTTGCGGGGGCGGGCAGGGGGCGATAAACGGCACCCAATCAGATGAAGGAGCGCCCATGTCCATTGACGAGTCCACAGCCGCACGGGTGGCGAAACTGGCCCGCATCAAGGTCGAACCCGACGCCTTGCCCGCGCTGGCGCAAGAGTTCAACAATATCCTCGGCTTTATCGAGCAGTTGAACGAAGTCGATGTCGACGGGGTAGAGCCGATGACATCGGTCACGCCACAGGTGTTGAAAAAGCGCGAGGACGTGGTGCGCGATGGCGACCAGCAGGCCAAGGTGCTGGCCAATGCGCCCGACGCGCGCGAAGGATTTTTTGCGGTTCCGAAGGTGGTTGAATAATGGCTGATCTGAATAAACTGGGCCTTGCCGATGCACGTGACGCGCTGCGCAAGGGGGATGTGACCTCGGCCGAGCTGACGGCGGCATGTCTGAGCGCGATCGAGGGCGCGGGCGCGCTGAATGCTTTTGTGCACCACACCGGTGATCTGGCGATGGATCAGGCCAAGGCAGCCGATGCGCGGATCAAATCCGGCGACGCGCCTGCCATGTGTGGTCTGCCCATCGGTATCAAGGATCTTTTCTGCACCAAAGGGGTGCCGTCGCAAGCTGCATCGCGCATCCTTGAAGGCTTCTTGCCCGAGTATGAAAGCACCGTATCGCAGAACCTGCTGGACAGCGGGGCCGTCATGTTGGGCAAGCTCAACATGGATGAATTCGCGATGGGATCGTCCAATGAAACCTCCGTGTATGGCAATGCCGTCAACCCGTGGCGGCGTTCGGGCGATGAGACAGCCCTGACACCCGGCGGATCTTCGGGCGGGTCGGCGGCGGCTGTGGCGGCGGATCTTTGTCTTGCGGCCACCGGCACCGATACCGGCGGTTCGATCCGCCAGCCCGCGGCCTTTACCGGCACCGTGGGGATCAAGCCGACCTACGGCCGCTGCTCCCGCTGGGGCGTCGTGGCCTTTGCCTCGTCGCTGGATCAGGCGGGCCCGATGACCAAGACCGTGCGCGATGCGGCGATCATGCTGGGTGCCATGGCGGGGTATGACCCCAAGGACAGCACCTCTGCCGAGCTGGCGGTCCCTGATTTCGAAGCCGCCTTGACCGGCGACATCCGTGGCAAAAAGATCGGCATCCCGCGGGAGTACCGCATCGACGGTATCCCTGCCGAGATCGACAAGCTGTGGCAGGACGGTATCGCCATGCTGCGCGACGCCGGGGCCGAGATCGTTGATATCTCTCTTCCGCATACGAAATACGCCTTGCCTGCCTATTACGTGATCGCACCGGCGGAAGCCTCGTCGAACCTCGCGCGCTATGACGGGGTGCGCTATGGTCACCGCGCCAAGCTGGACCACGGCGACGGCATCACCGAGATGTACGAAAAGACCCGCGCCGAAGGCTTCGGGGCCGAGGTGCAGCGCCGTGTCATGGTCGGTACCTATGTGCTAAGCGCGGGCTTCTACGACGCCTACTACAACCGGGCGCGCAAGGTCCGCACGTTGATCAAGAAAGACTTCGAAGACGCCTTTGCGGCCGGTATCGACAGCATCCTGACCCCGACCACGCCCTCGGCGGCTTTCGGTCTGGGCGAGATGACGGATACGGATCCTGTGGCGATGTATCTGAACGACGTCTTCACGGTCACCGTGAACCTCGCGGGGCTGCCCGGTATCGCATTGCCCACCGGCACCAGCGAGACCGGCCTGCCGCTTGGCTTGCAGCTGATCGGCCGCCCATGGGAAGAGGCCGATCTGCTGTCTACCGCCTATGCGCTGGAGCAGGCGGCGGGCTTTGTAGCCAAGCCGCAGAAATGGTGGTAAACCCCCGCCGATAAACCAGAGCAGATAAAGCAGGTCCGATGATGATACGTTGTTCAATTGTTGCAGCCTTGGGGCTCGCCCTGGCGGCCTGCCAGCCCGCAATCCCCGACAGTGGACGGGGTGTCGGTTTTGACGGGTCGTTCGACGCCGCGCAATCCCAGCGGGATACAGCTTTGGCAGGCGGGGCGGTGGCAACGATGCCAGCACCCGCCACGGTGGACGCCACGCCGCTGGACACTGTCGATGATGGCTCCGCTGCGGCGACGGCTGCAGAAACGGCACGTATCCTGGATGCCACGCGCCCCGGTGGGCTTGGCAATGATGCCGCGACCAATTCGGGCGTAGCCCCTGTGAACGCCAGCCCGTCCAACCCTGCGCCACCGGTGCTGGGGGCAGGGGGAATATCGCAAGAGAACAACTTTGACGCCGTGGCTGATGAGCGCAGCATCGAAGGCGACGCGGCCCGCATCGCGGCCAACCGCGCGCAATACCGTGTGGTGCAACCCGAAGCCCTGCCGGATCGCGCCGATGCCGGGCCCAATATCGTGGCCTATGCTTTGCAGAACAATCACGCCGTCGGCACCCCGATCTACACCCGTCGGGGGTTCAACAAGCAGCGCAAATTCGCACGGGCCTGCGCCCAGTATTCGCACCCGGATCAGGCGCAGATCGCCTTCCTCAGTGCGGGCGGCCCTGAAAAGGACCGCTCTGGCATGGACCCTGACGGCGACGGATACGCCTGCAACTGGGACCCGAGCCCCTATCGCAAAGGGGTGCAGGGCTAGGCCCTATGGCAGACGCGCCTGACCGCTACCTTTCCCCGAACCATGGGCCGCGCCGCAACGGGTTGCGGCCCTCTTTGATCGTGCTCCACTATACCGCGATGGACAGTGCAGAAGCGGCTTGCGCGCGTCTTTGCGACCCTGCGGCCGAAGTCTCGGCCCACTATCTGATCACGGGCAAGGGCGAGACTGTACCACTTGTCCCGGAAGACCAGCGTGCCTGGCATGCCGGTGCAGGGGAATGGCAGGGTCGCGATGACATCAATTCACGCTCTATCGGGATAGAGCTGGATAACCGCGGCAATCACCCCTTCTCCGAACCGCAGATGGTCACGCTCGAAACCCTGCTGCGGGGGATTATGGAGCGGTGGTCGATCCCGCCCGAAGGGGTCATCGGCCATTCGGATATGGCCCCCGGACGCAAGATCGACCCCGGACCGCGATTCGACTGGCCACGTCTGGCGCGTCAGAACCTTGCCGGCAAAGGCAGTCGGTACGCGGAAAACGACCGCGGATCCGACCCCACACCGGCGGCCTTTATCGCGGCGGCACATGCGGCAGGCTACACCGCCACCGATGATATTGACCTTCTGCTGCACAGCACGCGTCTGCGGTATGCCCCCTGGCGCAAGGGGCCGCTCTGCGCCGCGGATTTGACCCTCGGGCATGATCTCTAGCACCACACCCGTTTCCAAATGGTTAAAAATCCTCGCCGAAGGCATCGCGGCGGGTGAAACTGATTGACCCCACCTGAAGTTAGGCGCTAGGCGTGCAGCGCGCGGAAGGCTGGATGGCCGCGGTCTTGGCAACAAGGTCGAGGAAAGTCCGGACTCCCAGAAGAAACGGTGCCGGGTAACGCCCGGGCGGGGTAACCCGACGGAAAGCGCCACAGAAAACAGACCGCCGCTTCGACGGGTCGGGCAACCGATACCACCGGGGAGGTAAGGGTGAAACGGTGCGGTAAGAGCGCACCGCGGAGGTGGTAACATCTCTGGCAAGGCAAGCCCCACCGGGAGCAATGCCAAATAGGGACCGCGCGCCGCGTCTGGCAACAGGCAAGGCGGGGCCACTTCTGCCCCAGCAGGTCCGGGTTGGCAGCTGTAGCTGTGCAGGCAACTGCATGGTCAGAGGAATGGTCATCCCCTGTCGCAAGGCGGGGACAAAATCCGGCTTATAGGCCTTCCGCGCATAATCATGGTCTTTATCCCTGTTCTTCGGGGGCTTGGTCCGGAAAACTTCAATTTTTCCGGTTCGTTTGGGCTATGGGCAGGAAATAGCGGTTGACTCAGGCGCAGGCGTGACTAGAACCCAAAACTCAGGATTTCACGAGCGGTCGATCAGCGGCCTGCTCGTCGTTGCAGGAGAACGACTATGGCGAAGCCAACCACGATCAAGATCCGTCTGAACTCGTCCGCGGGCACAGGCCATTTCTACGTAACCAAGAAAAACGCACGTACCATGACCGAGAAAATGGTCATCAAAAAGTACGACCCCATTATTCGTAAGCACGTTGAATACAAAGAAGGCAAGATCAAGTAAGATCTTACCGTCGACGCGATATGAAGGCCGCGCCTCGTGCGCGGCCTTTTGCGTTTTTCTACCTCGGACATGGGAACAGCCCCGCTGTCGCGGCTAAGTACCGGATGTGATCGCAAGGAGACGGGCAATGCCCAAAGAAGGCCATTACATCAACCGGAGCAACTGGTTGCGCGCCGCTGTACTGGGGGCGAATGACGGGATTGTTTCCATCTCTAGCCTTCTGGTCGGCGTTACCTCGGCGGGGATGGCGACCGGAAATGTCGCCCTGACCGGTTTCGCCGGATTGACCGCTGG
>Ga0105354_1002295_pt1 | contig 11446 bp, 8 predicted proteins | sample GOMGulsemesocosm_FD_83658 | JGI IMG/M metagenome (GOLD analysis project Ga0105354, IMG submission 83658) | Methane-oxidizing microbial communities from mesocosms in the Gulf of Mexico - GOM9B Gulf of Mexico | ecosystem: Environmental > Aquatic > Marine > Cold seeps | place: USA: Gulf of America...
AAAGTATATAAATCTAACAATATTCATTTCATAAATTAAAAAGATATCTATTAATAAGTTGAGGTATATCCGTAAAATGAAATATTTTTCTTGAATTTACATTTTATCAGACTCTGAAAAGCTAATTGAAAGTAGTTAAATAAAAAACAAACTAGACTTATAAAGCCCGTAAAATATAAAAAGTGAGTTTTTAGTTATTAGTATTTCTGAATTATAACTAATCATTTTTTTAGATTTACCCATATACTATAAAATAACACTACTATGCGAAAAATTATTACATTTATAGAGTCTTACTATTTATTTTAGCTATACTAGGAGCTGATTTATGTTTTAAGAATAGTATCTGGTTATATAAAGATGATTAAAAATAGATTAATTAATTATTGGTAATTTAATTGTTTTTAAGTAATAAAGGAGCCTATTAATATGTAATAGTCATGTTCTTTATATAGATTCAAATCAAAAAGAGATAATATGTTCTTTATTACCAGGAAATTATTATGCACTGAAATAATTATCATTTATATGTAATTTGATTCAGCCTTGCATGTTTGATTAGTACCGATGATAAGCTTACTTTCTCGATTCTCCTTACTTTTTTGGAATCTTAGTAATCGATACGAAATATTTATTGATAACAAAAAAATACATATGAACCTATTGAAAAAAAATAAATTAAACACTTTTAATTACATAATATATAGCGCTTTCTTATTGTCGTTTTTCAGTTCAAAATCTCAAACAAATGACTTAAAAAATCAGCTTTCAAAAACCATTAAAAATACCATTGATCAAGCTGCCTATTTTACGGAGAGAAAAAATATAGACAGTTTAGCCATTTATTCCAATAGATTATATGAAATGACAAAAAATAATCCATCGTCATATGGTAGCTTTTATGCTAATATATATCGGGGTAAGTTGATGCTACTGAACAAAGAGTTACTCAAGGCAATGCCTTATTTTGAAAAAGTATGTAAGCTATCCAATTATAATGATGACCTTTTAATTAAACTTGCGGTATATACCGATTTGAGTCATATTTATAACAAGAATTTGGGCCACACTAACAAGCATTTAGAAGTTTTACTAAGGGTACGTAATTATTATAAAGATGATGATTCAAATTTTATAAATAAAAATAAAAACTTAATCTCTTTGGGAGATCTTTTTATAGAAAATGAGAATTATAAACAAGCAGATGTTTATTTAGAAAAAGTTCTTTCTAATTGTAAAAATACAAAACATAAAAATGCAGATGATATTAAGTTAATTTATGGAAGGGCCTATAATGCAAAAGCCTTTTTAAAACACTCTATGGACAAATATGATGAGTCTTTAGCACATTTATTAATGGCTAAAGAAAAAATGATGGGGTTAAAAAAAATGAGAGATGTAGAAGTAGTAAATAGTAATATAGGATATGTATATCTGAAGTTAGATCAGTTCGACAAGGCTAAAGAAATATTTTTAAAAAATATACATAAAAAGCAATATCCTATTTTGGTCTTGGGAGCCAATATAAATCTATCTATTATTTCATTTTTAGAAGATGAAACCCTCGATGATATTATTCCAACCGAGTCTTTATTTGGTGATCTATCATTAACCGTTTACTACAAATATGAAAAATTAATCGATATCACAAAAGCCTATCTAAGAAAGCAAAAGTATCAAATGGCTCTAGCAACAGTAAATGATTGTTTGGGGATTTTAGGAGAAAACATGTTAAAGCAAAGAAGCATTGCGCTCGAATTGAAATCAAAAATTCTACAAAAAATGAATTTGGATAAGGAGCTGATTAATAATCTTAATAGGGTAGCACTCATCAAGGACACATTAAATGCAAAAAATGCCGATTTCCAACTGAATTATCTCAATACAAAATTAATGTTAGCGGACACTAATAGGGATGTAAGCGAACAAAATTTGAAAATAAAGTATTTATCCGAAAAAAATAATATTAAAAATATACTGAATGGCTTGTCATTTTTGTTAGTTATTTTAATCATTGCTTTGACTAGGTTATACATCATTAAGAATAAGAAAGAAACGGCTAAAGAATTTGAGTTAATTGAAATGGAGGATCGTTATCGTAAAAAACAGGTGACTGATTTTGCTTTACATTTAAATGAAAAAAACTCAATTTTAAATGAATTAAAACAAAAAATAAAATCTCTTGATATTGATAATAAAATAAAGAATGAAGTATATTTATTTATACAAGATAAAATTAATTCTTCAAATTCAAAGATTGAATTAGAAAAAGCATCAAATGAGATTAACAAGGATTTTTATAAAAAACTATCATCTAAACATCCAAAATTAAATGAAAAAGAGAAGGAGTTACTTTATTTAATTAGGTTGAATTATAGCTCCAAGCAAATATGTGAGGTGTTAAATATCGAAAAAGCTACAGTTAATAACTATAGATATAGATTAAGAAAAAAAATAAATCTAAATAAGGGTGATAATTTAACTACCTATGTACATTCCATATAATTGAACTATATTTATGATGAGTTTAGTAGTTGCCCTATATAGTTTTGATAATTACGTCTGTTAAGACTGCGGTCATCAATAAATTACTTTTTTTATTCTTAAATACCTTGACATCTACAAACTAACTATCTGATTTGTATCAATTGTCATTCTTTTCGTGGTTTGTATTTGATTTTTTAAGCAATAATTTAAACTTCTGTAATACAAATTGGGTACGATCACTTTTGATTGAACAATCATAGACCAGTTATGATCATTGTTAAAGGTTTTTATTTTGATCTAGCGATAAATCTCTATTTATCATTATTAATTTAATACCGTAGATTTCTTTTTATAGTATCGGTGTTTTTACTTTACGGTAGGCTTTTTCTTCTCCTCTGGAAAAATGTTTTTAACTTCATTATTTAAAATCCTTTTTTATTTTAATCAACATGGTTTGAGTAGTTTGATACTTGATGAATATAGAATTTTAACATAAGCCCTTAAAAATTAAATCAATTCATAGTTTCATCATAATTTATCGATATCATTAGGCCTCTAAACTAGTTTGAATGAAACAAAACATTCATAAAAAAACAGCAAAATCTATAGTACACTTTTATGTTATACCAGCTTAAAATTCAATTAAATAGGCAAAAGTGATGTTTTGGTTATAGGGGTTTCATTATTTTAAAATTGTCTACATGTATATTGAGCAGCGAAATTAAAATATATATTATGAAACACTTATTACTAATGTTATTAGTCTTGTCTTCACTAGTTACATTTTCCCAAGTAGGAATTGGTACGACCACACCAAACCCAAGTTCTATTTTGGAATTAGAATCTACTACTCAAGGCTTATTAATTACTAGAATTACACAAGTTCAACGAGATGCAATTGTTACTCCTGCAACTGGCTTGCTTATTTTTCAAACAGATAATTCACCCGGTTTTTATTACTTTGATGGTGCAACATGGCTTCCGTTTTGGGGTGCTGATAATGATTGGACTATCAACGGTACAGATATGTATAATGCTAATGGAGGGAATATTGGTGTAGGAAATAACGCACCAACTACACAATTTCACATTACAGGATCAACAGTACTTCCTACAGGTTATATAAATACATTATATACAAATGATTTTTCCACTGGCGGAGTTACTTCTGAAGCTGAGGGTGCAAATACTTGCTCAGCTTCTCCAAATATCTGGCATGTAATGACAACCAGTATATTTGCTAATTGTAATACTTGTACAGATTCTAGAGCATACATACAGTATGGAACTTGTGAATTGGATCAAACTTTAGTTGAGGGAGCGTTTACTCCATCTACTACAACAATCAATATTTCATTTAATTATAGTTATAACGATTATATTGGACCAGATGATCGTTTTACAGTGACTCTTTATGATGAAACGAATTCTGTAGTAATATCAACATTGTTAAATCATGATGATGCTGACGCTTTAGGTAGCAGCTATTCTGGTGTAGAGACCGTTATTTCCGGGAATAATTATTCCTTACGATTTCAATATATTGGTAATGATTTCGGTGGAGCAGCAGTTGATGATATTTTAGTTACCGAAAATGTGATTACATCTTCTGGTTCTTATGCTTTTAGGTTAGAAGATGGACAGCAAGGAATCGATAAGGTTTTAGTATCTGATACTAATGGTCAAGCTACATGGAAAGATATCAGCACTGTACCTAATTCAAATTTAACTGATCAAGATTGGTTGGGACCTGGGGTATCTGATAATACCAATTTTATATACCATCAGGGAACCGCCTCAGTAGGAAGAGATAATGCAATTGATCCTGGTTTGCATTTCCAAGTTCAAAATGGTGAAGCAGCAACCGGAACAAAAGTAGGATTAGGTTCTATTGAGGTTATAGAAGACTTAATTGCAGAATTTACTTTTAACTATGGTATTTTACCAAAACTAGACAATTTTTCAGATATCGGAAATGCTACAAATAGGTGGAAAGATCTTTACCTTGTAAATGCCCCTACAGTTAGCTCAGATATGACTCTTAAAAATAATATTAAATCATTACAACACGGTTTAAATACATTAATGAAATTAAAGACATTCTCATATGAATGGAAAAATGAAACTATAGGAGATAAAACAATTCCTAAAAATCAAAAAGAAACGCATCTTGGGTTTTCTGCTCAACAGCTACTTGATATTATGCCAGAAGTAGTAAAAACGCATTCTTGGAAAATATTAGATGAAGCTACACCAAACACATTTACTAGAATTAAACACAATAAGTTAGGAGTTCGATATTCAGAAATTATTCCTGTAACAGTGAAAGCAATACAAGAACAACAAAACCAAATTGAGCTCTTAAAAACCGAGATTACCGAATTGAAAGAAATAATTAATATAATTTCTGAAAAAAAATAATTTTTTGCCTCCTTTTTATAATTATCAAATACTCTCAGTGTGCTGAGTTATTTTTTAATACCTAGAGTCTTTCTTATTTTTATAACTAATTAAAATAAGATCAATCATAGTTTTTTCTAAAAAAATGGAATTGGAAAACTCTATTTTACAAGCAACAACCTAATGTTTTTAGGTTGTTGCTTTTTTAATGAATTGTTATAACATAATCAAATATTGTTAATTAAGACAGGAAACGATTCTATGAATTAAGTTTTCTTATTGAATAAATTAGTAAGTAGGTTAATTTTATATCGTCGTTTTTAAACTACAAGTTATAGTCATTTAAGCTTGAGTATTTTTTTACAAATTTACAACAGATAATAACACAAATTTTCATTAACTTAGATTTACATATTTAACAAACCTTCATAATACTATGTTAGATAATAAACTAATTAAAAAAATTATGAAGCTAAATATTGCAATTGTCCTCTTATGCAATTTTCTTTTTCAGAGTTGTTCTTCTGTAAAAGTGTTAGATTCTTGGAAAGATGATAATCTTCAGGATGTAAAAAACAAAACTATCAACTTAATAACTTGTAAAATAGAATGTTAAGCATTTATATATAAAAATATTTTAATATGAAATTAAGTGAATCATTCAGCGGAGCATTAAGAACCTTTGCCTATTTTAAAGTAGAACCACCTTATAAAGATTGGGAAATAGAGCTAAATTAAGACTATTAAATTATATGCCATTATTATGATCATTACAAAACGGAACATATTTACTACAAAACTGATTGTAATAACGATACTGTTTTGTACATGCAGTACATTTTGTGTTGCACAAAAAATGAAAGACTACTTAAACAAGGAGCTTGTTGCTAAAGTAGCTGTTATTTATGAAGAAACTCCAGATGATAACCCCTGTGCTGGTAGTGAAATATTTTTGGGATTTATTTTTAATAAAAAGGAAGTTAAGGTGTATGAAAAAGAAATAGTTACTTGTGGTAAAAAAATTGTCAACGAAATAGGAGTCTATAAATGGGAATTACTACCCAATAAAGAAATTAAAATAGACTTTATTTCAGAACAAACTAAAGATACCTACGCAGAGCATTTATTTTTAGAACTTAAAGATAAACAACTTGTAGGACGCATAAAACATTTAAACGGTAAGGTTATTGAATATATTTTTAATGAGAAAAAATAATAGTCAAAAGCATAAAAATGAAATATAGCTGTCTTGTAATTTTAGCCATTTTAAGCTCTTGTGCACAAAACAAAAATTAGAATAGCATGAAACTTAATGATGTAAATTAAATAAAATAGAACATTTAATATTGTTGATGTATATTGGAAAATGATTGAGCTAATGGTATGCTTAAAAAAGTAGAAAACTCATAAGCTACTACATCTTTTCATGAATAATGCTTTTAACAAAATTAAAAGCAATTCATAAATACGGAATACCTTTTTTTGCAAAACAATTTATTTTAGATGATGCTCAAGGAGAATTTAAAAATGGTATTTCTGATAAATATAGCTAAGAAGAAAGACAAAGCAAATCTATTTTAATTGATAAATTTACCTTTAATACAGGTATAAATAATAAAATTTACCTAAACAATTCATTTATGATATTTTATGTGTTCAACAATATCTCACTACCTTTACATAATTATATAAATAATAGTGACCTCTTTTTCTAAATATATTATAGTTCTGCTGTTTACATTATCAAGTGTACATAGTTTTTGCCAAAATCCAACACACTTTGTATTAGGTGAAAAAGAATTTACAAATACAAATATTTACACCCTATTGTATGATGATACTACCGATATTTTATATGTTGGAACCAATAGTGGGTTATTTGCTTACCAACAAAACACATTTATTGAGCTACAAAGGCTAAAAGAACAGCGCGGAAACTCATTGTTTCAATTAAAACAAAATCATCAAGGAGAGGTGTTTTGTTGTAATTTGAGTGGTCAAATTTTTAAAGTAGATAACGGTAAAATGGAGTTGTTTTATGAAGCTCCCAAAAAAGAAATTGGAACTACTTTTTATTACTTTTTTGATGAAGAAAATAATTTACTCACTGTTTCAAAATCGATTATCAGAAGAGTTAAATCAACAGGTGAGAAAGAAATTCTGTTTGCCGGCAAAAGTGGTAATTCTAGGTTTTCATCAGCACGACAGACTGTTAATGGAGATATTTATTTTTCCTGCCATGAAGGATTTGAAGATTTTAAATACACTAATGGGCGAATAGATAGTATTACAAATTCAAAGGGGGTAAAGCAAGGGAAACCATTAAAGTACTTTTCTTTAGAAAACAATGTTTTCGCGATTTCAGATAATGGAAAAGTTGTATGTACAGCTAACACCATTGATTCTAATTTTAAAGAAAAACATAAAGAACAACTCTTTTACATTAATAAAAAAGAGATCATAGGGTTAGATGCTAAAAAAGGAGGAAGGATTTTGGGAATTCAAGATAATATGATTGTAGAAAAAACCTCCTTTTTTAATAATTTATTTCTCTCTACAGCTTTTGCTAATACAAAAGGAACCTTGTTTTTAGGTACTTTTGGTGAAGGAATAATTATAATACCCAACAAAAAAGTAGTACAACAAATTTATGATGATCACTTATTTTTAGGCATTGCTGTCTCACCAAATAATGAGTTGTATCTAACCACCAGAGGCGGAGATGTATTTAAACATAGTGATGCTGGTTTAAAACTACTGGATAAAAGAGCGGCTAATGTTGATAATATCCATTATGTTGAAGGTGATTATGCATTTAAGAACATTGGTTTTTCACATATTTTATACGATACTTACATCCAACCAAATGGTGTAATATTTAAAGATATTTATCAAGTAGATGATCAAACACTTCTGTATGCTGATCAGATTGGGGTTGACGTAATTTTTGATAGCGAAAAATTAGGTGATAATAATTTACATTTTCTATATAAAACAAGTACCAAAAATGGTTATCGGGTTATTGAAAATAAACGATGTGCTGCGATTACTTGGAACCCCATAGATCGTTTAATATATTATGCTTCTAATTTGGGCGTTTATAGTAAAGAATGGAGTTCCAGTAAAACCGATTCCATATTGTGGAAAGGTAAATCGTTTTTAAGTAATGATTTAGAGTTTTACAACAATCAATTAATTTGTGGTACAGTAGAAAATGGGGTATTGTTTTTTGATAACAATCAATTTATAACACAGCTATCAAAAAAAGAAGGTTTAAAATCGAATACAATAAAAAAACTTTTAATAAATGATGATTTACTTTACATTTTAACGAATTTAGGAATTCAAGTATATAGTTTGCAAGAGCGTGCTTTTTTAGGTTTGGGTACAGCAGAAGGAATGGTTAATAAAGGCATAACCAATTTTGACGTAAGCAACGATAAACTCTGGTTATTAGAAAAACACAGTTATTATTCGGTTGATTTATCAGCAATTCAATCTGAAAATAGTATCGCCAAATTACACATTGATTCTGTTGTTGTTAATGATAGTGTAATTAATACGCACATCAAAAATAAATTTAAGTACAATGAGAATGCTGTTAGTTTTTATTTTGATTATCGTGATATTGAATCAAAAACAGAAACAAAAATTCAATACCAACTAGAAGGGTTTAATAATGATTGGAAGACCATTAGTTCCTCAGAAAATAAAATTGAATATCAATCTTTACCAGTTGGCGAATATACATTTACCATAAAAGCGGTTTATCGAAACCAAGAGTCAGCATCATTTTTATATTCTTTTGAAATATTGCCTCCATATTGGCAACAGTGGTGGTTTTATTTATTGATAGGATTTTCCACTGCTTTAGTTATTACGATCATAGCATTATATAGAATTCAAATAATTCGAAAGAAAAACCAACAAAAACTAAAGCATCAGGAAATAGAAAAAAATGCAATTAATGCACAGCTTAAAGCATTAAGAGCTCAAATGAATCCTCATTTTATATTTAATGTGATTAATTCTATTCAAGATTTAGTACTCCAACAAGAAACTATAAAATCATACGATTATTTAGTTGTTTTTTCAAAATTAGTACGCAACACCTTAGACTATTCCGAGCGAGAATTTATTTCATTAAAAGAAGAAATAGCTTTTTTAGAAGTTTACCTGAGTTTAGAGAAATTACGATTTAAGGATGATTTTAAGTATATGATAAATTGTAAATCTGATAAAATCATTTTAATTCCATCTTTAATTATTCAACCATTTATAGAAAATGCGATAAAACACGGACTACTACATAAAGCTGGAGAAAAAACATTAACTGTAAACTTTATTGTTAAAGAACAACTAATTTGCGAAATAATAGATAATGGAGTAGGACGTGAAGAATCTGAAAAAATCAAGAAAGCACAAAATAGAAGGCATCATTCATTTTCTACACAAGCAATAAAGGAACGAATGCAGATGCTAAGTACTCAATATAGTACTGAAGTTAATTATCAAATAATAGACCTTAAAAAAGAAAATGGAGAAGCATTAGGAACTAAAGTGGTTATTAATTTACCATATAATATTAACGTTAATTAACTAAAACCAACCGTTTGTTTATTTCATTAGATAATAATGTAAAATGTTATTATATTTAAAAAATGAGTAAAATAAAAGCCATAATTGTAGATGATGAATTAGCAGCAAGAAACATTTTAGAGAACTTGCTTACACTCTCTTTTCCTCAAGTTACTGTTGTAGCTAAAGAACCCGATTTGCCCTCTGCTGTTTTAGCAATAAAAAAACATAGTCCAGATGTGGTTTTTTTAGACATTGAAATGCCCAAATATGCAGGCTATCAAATTGTTAAGTTTTTCGATGAAATAAATTTTCATATTGTTTTTATTACTGCTTACGATAGTTACGCAATAAAAGCCTTTGAAGTAAATGCCTTAGATTACTTATTAAAACCCATAGAGAGGAGTAGACTCAAATTGGCTGTTGAAAAAGTAGAACAACAACTTAAAGAGAAAGAGAATACAACGAATTACCATCAACTATTACAGCAATTAGAAATAGAAGAGAACAAGACCATTGTAGTAGCCGAGTCCAATCAAAAACAAGTGATTCAATTAAATACTATTGTTGCCATAGAAGCCGAAGGAGCTTATTCAACTATTTATTTTAAAAATGCTAATAAACAGTTATTCAGTAAAAATATAGGTTATTTTGAAGCATTGTTGAAAGATGAAACTCATTTTTTTAGAAGTCATAAATCCTGGTTAATTAATATAAAACACATTATTAGTTATTCACTCGGAAACTTACAAATAGAGTTATCAAACAATTTAACGGCCAAACTTTCTCGCTTTAAAAAAAACACTTTTGAAAAAGTAGTTGGTTAATTTCTACAAATAAAACTGTCCTTCTTCAGTATTCATATTTTCTCTTTTCTGCATTTCCTTAATTAAACCTTACAGTTCATTAAACGATTTCGTTTTTTTTTTTGTTGTCTATTACTTTTGAATTATAAAAAATGGAAATAGACGTTTAAAAAAGAAAAAATCATGAAAAAATTATTATTACTATCTATTATTACAATAACAACATTAGGAGCTAATGCACAAAATGTAAACATACCAGATACTAACTTTAAAGCCTATCTATTAGGCAATACTGCTATTAATACTGATTCCGATCCAACTGAGATTTCGATAACTGAGGCTAGTGCATTTACAGGTGGGTTTAATTGTACTAATTTGTCAATTTCAGATTTAACAGGAATAGAAGCTTTTACTGCTTTATCATACTTATTTTGTTACAATAATTCTTTAACAAGTTTAGATGTAACACAAAATACAGCCTTAACACGATTATATTGTTACAATAATTCTTTAACAAGTTTAGATGTAATACAAAATACAGCCTTAACACGATTATATTGCCAGTCTAATTCTCTAACATCTTTAGATCTTTCTCAAAATACAGTTTTAGCAGAGTTAAGTTGTGGAAGCAATCTATTAGAAAGTCTAAATGTTGCAAATGGAAATAATAGTAATATGACTGGTGGTAGTGGTAGTTTTAATGCTATAGGAAACTCCAACCTAACTTGCATACAAGTAGATGATATAGCTTGGAGTACAACTAACTGGACAAACATTGATGCTGGAGTCAGTTTTAGTACAAATTGTGTTAGTCTTGGAATAAACGAACAAGTAAATAACATCAATTTGTCAATTTACCCAAACCCAACTTCCGACAACTTAACCATTGACACAGAGGATAATATTGAATCAATCATAATTGTAGATATAATGGGCAAACAAGTGAAGACTTTTATCCCGACTGCGAACACAATTGATGTTTCTAGTTTAGTAAAAGGAATTTACTTTTTACAAATTCCAACTGCCAATGGAATATTTAACAACCGTTTTATAAAGCGTTAGAGAAGATTATTAAATATAATAGAATTAACAATGAAAAAAATAATGAAAATTAAACTTTTATTAGTATCACTAATTTTAAACACAGCAATCGGTTTTGGGCAGGATGACCAAAC
>Ga0105354_1002300_pt1 | contig 11439 bp, 10 predicted proteins | sample GOMGulsemesocosm_FD_83658 | JGI IMG/M metagenome (GOLD analysis project Ga0105354, IMG submission 83658) | Methane-oxidizing microbial communities from mesocosms in the Gulf of Mexico - GOM9B Gulf of Mexico | ecosystem: Environmental > Aquatic > Marine > Cold seeps | place: USA: Gulf of America...
AAGCCCTGAAGTTTATTTAGTCCGTGAAAAAATGTTAGAAACCGGCGTAGATATGTTTCTTGATATTCATGGTGATGAAGCATTGCCATTTAACTTTGTTGCCGGTTGTGAAGGTGTTCCCGCATACGATGCTAAACATCAAGCACTTGAAGAAAAATTTAAGGCCATATTATTAGCCGTAACACCTGAATTTCAAGATGATGAAGGTTATGACAAAGATGAGCCAGGTAAAGCAAACTTAACCGTGGGTGCTAATTGGGTTGGTAATAACTTTAAATGTCTTTCATACACAGTAGAAATGCCTTTCAAAGATAATGACTTACTGCCAGATCATAGTGTTGGTTGGTCAGACAATCGCAGTAGTTTGTTTGGTCGTGATTTTTTAACAGCTATTTACCATGTTGTTGATGATTTGCGTTAAACGATAAAAATGTCATAAATAATTACCGTTATCTTCATCCGAACGAAAGAGTATGTTCTTTGCTTAATTAATTGATGATAGATAACGAATAAACTAAATAACAATTAAATAATAATAATAAATCAGGAGTGTCATATGCAAGATATTGTAAATACGATTAATGGCTACATTTGGAGCCCATATTTAATTTATCTCTGTTTAGGAACAGGCGTGTTTTTTTCAATTTTAACGCGCTTTGTGCAAGTACGTCAGTTTCGTGAAATGATCCGCTTATTGCTATCAGGTAAAAGCTCAGAGAAAGGCATTTCACCTTTTCAAGCATTAGCCGTTTCTTTATCAGGTCGTGTTGGTACGGGTAATATTGCCGGTGTTGCCGCAGCTATAGGTTTTGGTGGACCAGGTGCTGTTTTTTGGATGTGGGTTGTTGCCTTTTTAGGTGCAGCTACGGCTTACATTGAATCAACCAATGCTCAAATTTATAAAGAAGAAGAAGATGGAGTATACCGTGGTGGTCCAGCTTATTATATTGAAAAAGCACTAGGCCAGAAATGGTATGCATGGATATTTGCTGTATCCACTATTCTTGCTTGTGGTGTATTGTTACCAGTTGTTCAATCAAACGGCATTGGTGATGCTATGGTCAATGTGTTTGGTACAGGTGGCTCTGTAAGCTCTTTTATGGGCGACTTGCCATTAACTAAAGTTTATACCGCGACATTTATTGTTTTATTACTTGGCTTCATCATTTTTGGTGGTGTTAAACGTATTGCTAAATTCACTCAAGTTGTTGTACCTTTTATGGCTTTAGCTTACATCATTATTGCATGTACAATTATCGCTCTGCATATTGATCAGTTACCCGGTATCTTCATGTTAATCATAACTGATGCATTTACGCCAATGGCTGGTATCGGTGCTGCGATTGGTTGGGGTGTTAAACGTGGTGTATATTCAAATGAAGCAGGCCAAGGTACAGGTCCTCATGCAGCAGCCGCTGCAGAAGTTGAGCATCCTGCGCAACAAGGTTTAGTTCAGGCTTTCTCGGTTTACATTGATACTTTATTTGTTTGTTCTGCAACTGCATTTATGATTTTAATTACGAATTCATACAATGTTATGCCAGAAGGCTCAACAAGCTTAGTTGTACAAAATTTAGCAAGTGATGTTGTTATTAACGGTCCTGCATTTACACAAATTGCTGTTGATAGTGTATTAACGGGATTTGGCTCACCATTTATTGCTATTGCTTTATTTTTCTTCGCTTTCACAACGGTTCTAGCTTACTACTTTATTGCTGAAAACAACGTTTCATACATCAATAAAACGTTCAAAATGCCGGTACTTAAATTTGTATTGAAGGTGATACTTATGTCGGCTGTATTCTACGGTACCGTAGCAGAGCCAAGCGCGGCTTGGGGTATGGGCGATATTGGAGTAGGGTTAATGGCATGGTTAAACATCTTTGCAATTATCGCTATTTTCTTTATGGCAAAACCTGCGATAAAAGCATTGAAAGATTACGAACGTCAGCAGAAAGATGGTGTTAAAAATTACACTTTCGACCCAAAAGCTTTAGGCATTGAAAAGGCCGATTTCTGGGAAGATCGTATAAATAAAGAGAAGTAATTCTGTGTTTTACGGATTGACATTTATTTATAATAAATAAATGTCAAATTTCTTTAAAAAACGTCCTAATGGACGTTTTTTTTTGTCCAAATTTAGGTAGAATATTAACACTAATTATTTAATGAAATTTTATCTGCCTATGGCTGTAATTAATTGCCCGAACTGTAAAAAAAAGATATCCGACAAAGCGAAGTCATGTTCTCATTGTGCCATCGACCTAACGACAGTTGATGCTGATAAAATTGCATCAATGAAAAAAGTGGACAAAATAAACCAAACTCAAACATTGATGAATCATTCCTTCATCGCAATGCTTCTTTTTTGTGGTGGTTTTCTTTTTTTGTATTCGCAAGATGCTCAGCAAGGTACTTGGCAATATATTACTAGTATAGGAGCTGCAGTCGTCGGCTTCATTTTATATATCGTTACACGTGTACGATTGGTCATGCTGAAATACCGTAATTAAATAAATTTTCTATCAAGAATTAAGAAAAAGGCTGTAAATAAAACAATGGATATTATTTCATTAGTAGACGATATGTCAAAAGAGATGTACTTGCGCTTAAAGTGCGCTGCTGAAACCGGTAAATGGCCGGAAGGTACTGCGGTTGATAAAGCACAAAAAGCATCGGCATTGCAAATTACCATGGCATACCAATCAAGACATTTAAATTCCGATGAAATATTAAGTATTGGCTCAGATGGATTGATTGTTGATAAAACAAAACGTCAGTTAAAAAACGAATTCGCTGATCTCAAAAACACACCAGAAAACAATATTGCAAGGTTCTCCGATATATGATTTTTTCCAAATTTTTCAAAGCAAAATGGCAAAGCAAAGAACATAATGTTCGACTTACTGCAATTAATGACGATTTATCGCTAAGTAACCCCGACGACTTAGTAATATTGGCTAACCTAGCACAAACTGATCCTAACGAACTCGTTCGTCGCGCTGCCTTGATAAAAATGGCTGACTTTGCTATTTGGCAGCTAAATAGTACTAACAACGATAATAAAAAAGTCCGTGAATACTGCATAAAACAAGTAGAGAAAATTCTCCTCGGTCAACATGAAATCATTATCAGTAATGAAGAAAAACTAGCATTACTTAAAAGTGACAGTAAATTACCCGCTCTAGAATTATGGTTACACAACGAAACACAGGCCGATGTAGTTATCGCATTGTTTGAAAGGTTAAATAAACCACAGTTAACACTGTCGATATTTACACACAAACAAGATGAAACCGTGCAAAACTATTTACTTCAGCAAACCTTGTCTATTGATCTGTTAGATAAATTATCTAAAAAAGCATGCAGTGATAAAATAAAAAGCCAGATCAAACAGCAAGTTCAAGATTTAAAGGAATCAGCAGATAAGCCTGACAAAGTTAAAAAGGGTGTTCAATTAGTCTTAGCTAAGCTACTCGCTTTAAAAGACATTAATGATTATGTTCAAATAAAAGAAAAACAAGCCAGTTTAGAGGAGCAGTGGAATAGTTATCACCAAGATTTTTCTTGCTTATCAACACTTGAATGTGAAAACTTCAATAGTAAGTATCAGAATATTCATCAGCAATTAATTAAGCATTTTGCGCCATTACATGAAGCTTTTGAACAACAGATCATTGCTGAAAAACTAGTCCAAGACAAAAAAATTGCTAATGAAAATTTTAATACAAAACTTAATGAAATTGATAAACAACTCACCACGACTATATTTGAAAGTGGTGAACTTGATGAAGAGCAATACAAAATTCATTTAGCAGCATTAATTACAGAAATAAAATCATCAACATTGAATAACAAAGAACAAGATCATTTTATAACGTTGGTTAATACACAATCAAAAAAACTTGTTCAATTACCTGAAATAGCTAGATATGTCAGTGATGCAACCCATTTAATTTCAAAATTATCACAAGTTGCCTTACCCAAAACTATTGAAGAATTAAATCTTCGCAAGCCGTTGTTTGATGAATGGTTAAAAGAATGGAAAAGTGTAGAACATAAAGCTTCGGGTATTTTACCTGTATCTATCGTCGATGCTTTTAAAGAAATGAAAAATCAATGGCAACAGGGTCTTAAACCATTAATTAAAGAGCAAAACTTACTTTTATCACAATGCCAGAAGAAAATTTCAGATGTAAAACGCTTAGTTACTAGCGGTAAATACAATGCAGCGTTTGGTGTATTTAAAAAGGCGAAGAAAAATTTTGACTTACTGTCAGATAATCAAAAATTACGTGTACAACGAGACTTCGGTGAGGTTTCAGAAAAAATCGCAGAACTCAGTGATTTAGAGCAATCTATTGCGACACCAAGAAAACATAAATTATTGGAAGAAATCCAATTATTAGTTAACCAGCCGCTTGATAATCCTAATGACCAAGCCGCAAAAGTAAAACAATTCCGTGTAACTTGGAACTCGCTTGGACACGCTGAAGAATCGGTAGATAAAGATTTAAATTATCAATTTAATGCCTTATGTGAACAAGCCTTTGCTCCATGCCGTTTGTTTTATGCTGAGCAAGAAAAATTACGCGAGTTACATCTAGAGACACGTGAACAGCTTATCAATAAAGCAAAAAATTTCGCGAATGACTTCTCAATGAAAATCACTGAAGGCACTGACAATAAGACGATTGATTGGAAATATACTGATGGAACGCTTAATAAATTAGCGCAAGAATGGCAAAACTCGGGGCAGGTTGATAAAAACAAATTCCAATTGCTTAACGAAGCGTTTATTAAAACTCTCCAGCCCGTTAAAGCAGAATTAAGAAATTATCATCAACGTAACAGTGACTGTAAGAATTTACTGATTGCCCAAGTCACTCAGGCTTTAAATGACGATGATATTTTCGCCGCTATTGAAAGTGTTAAGAAGCTACAAACCCAATGGCAAGCTATCGGATATAGTGGACAACGAGAAGAGAATCAGCTTTGGCAAAAATTTAGAAAAGTGAACGATCAACTCTTTGCTAAACGTGATGAAGCTAAGCTCGCAGACCAATCAATCCGTAAAATTCAGCAAACGGAGTTAACTGACCAATTGGAAAGTTACCAACAACAATTAGTAGAGCCACTGCCTGAATCTGAACTTTTTACTTTACAAGAAAACATAGAAGCGTTGCGCACTAATATTGTTAATCAGAAACCCGTGATAAAAAGCGTGGTGATACAGGCTGAAAAATTACTTAACCAAATTACTATACAGTTATCACAAATTAGTGATAACAAGAAAGCTAAAACTTGGCAGTTAGTTTTTGATTGTTTAGAAGGTTTAGCTGGGAATAATGCCCTGACAAACGAAGAGTTCAGTGAATCCCTAGCAGGTTTACCAAATGCGTGGCAAAAACGTCTTCAAGAATGTTATCAAAACAATAACGAAATTGACCGAAGTAATAAAACATTGGAACTTGAAATATTAGCAAGTAAAGAGTCTCCTGAAGAATTTAAAGCCCAACGTTTGCAAGTACAAGTTCAGTTAATGCAAAGCCAAATGCTCTCAGGGCAAACGATAGACTTAACTAATTCACTTGTTGAGTGGTTAAAATTAGGTAAATTATCTCAAGCTGATTTACCATTATTATCTAGAGTTAAAGCAATCTATTGTTAATCTAATGGTTGTTCTTACCAACAGCCACTGAATATTCAGTGGCTTTTTTATGTTAAAAATATGAGTTATAAGATTCTAATGTTTCATCTTGCATATGATTATATTTGAACTTCTCTCTAGTCCTTCAGATGCCACTTTAATCACAATACTGGTATCGCGTTACCTTGAATTGGATCGTTATAATTGTTTTTATATTGTTGGTAGTCAGTATGCAATTGATTATTAACGTGTATTTGAATGTGCGGGCGAAGCAGGGGGGTATTCTAAAAGTTACGATATATCGGTTCATTAGGCTGCTGTACATATAACTCACAGTAGCCCAAACATCCATAACCCTTATTACTTAACTTTTAGTGAGCTCCCCACGTAAATTCTCTTGCATTAAACGACAAATTTCTGCTTGAGGTAATTCTTTACTGAGTAAATAATGAAGCTTAGTTAATGTTGCTTCTAACGTCATATCACTTCCACCTACAACACCACATTTACTTAAAGCGACACCTGTTGCATAGCCGTCCATATTAACGGTACCTTGAATACATTGGCTACAATTAACCACAACAATACCTTGATGGTATGCTTGAGTTAAACACGCAAGAAGTTGCTCATCTTGCGGGGCATTACCAACACCATAGCTACGAATAATTAACGCTTTTACAGGTTGTTTAATAATATTGGCAACTAACTCACTAGAAATCCCTGGATATAAATGAACAACACCAATGGGTTGCGGTGTAATTTGTGTCAAGACAAGTGGTTTATCACTCATAACACTCAATTCACCAGCAATTAATTTTATATTAATTCCCGCTTCTAAGAGTGGTGGCATATTTGGGGAATCAAACGCGTTAAAACCATCAGCATATGCTTTAATACAACGGTTACCACGATATAACTTATTATTAAAATATAAACCCACTTCGTTAATAGGATAGTTGGCTGCAATATAAAGAGAATTCAATAAGTTTACTTGTCCATCGGAACGCAGTTGGCTTAACGGAATTTGAGAGCCGGTAACAATTATTGGTTTTTCTAAATTTTCAAACATAAACGAGAGTGCTGAACTGGTATATGCCATAGTATCGGTACCATGTAACACTACAAAGCCATCGTAATCTTCATAATTAGCCTTTATATCATCTGCGATACGCTGCCAGTCACTGGGTGTCATGTTTGATGAATCGATTAATGGCGAATACTCATTAATTGTGAACTCTGGCATTTCTTCTCGGTGAAAATCAGGTGTACCGTTTATAGATTCGGTTAAATGACCTTTTACAGGTACGTAACCTTGCTCACTATTTTTCATACCGATAGTACCGCCAGTGTAGGCGATATAAATGCGCTTTTTCATTTTTTATACCTTTTTAATGTATGTTACCAATAGCACTAATTAAGTGATCAATTCTCAATGGTAGAACACTACTTTTTGTTTAAGGCATAAAAAAGCCTCGAAAATTCGAGGCTATCATATACCCTTAAATCACAGCGTGCTAATTAATTTCACAAGCCATACATAATGAGTAAACACCTTGTGGATCATTAAGTAAATTCAGGTGGGACAATTCCGCTTTTAATTGTATAAACAATTTATTGGTATTACTTAATTTCATTGTTTCAGCAGTTGGCAATAAGCTGGTCGCTTGCCCTAATAACCCTTGTAAGAATAGATCTTTTGCTGATTTTTCTTTTTCTATTAATAAGGTATCAAATGTTTCTAACTCAGCTAATTCTGCAGCAGTATTAATAGCCAGGGTTAAATCTCCTAATTCATCTACAAGACCTAACTCTTTTGCTTTCAAACCAGACCACACTCGGCCTTGAGCAATATTATCAACCTGTTCAAGCGTCATATTTCTATTGTCGGCGACTAAGCTAATAAAATCTTGATATCCTCTGTTGATATTCAATTGAAATATTTTTGCCATGCCATCTGTAAGCGGTCGTGTAACACCAAATCCGGCAATATCTGTAGTGCCAACACCATCAGTATGAACACCTAGTCTGCTTAATGAATTCTCAAAGGTCATAAAAAAGCCATAGATACCGATAGAGCCAGTAATAGTGGAGGGTGAAGCTATTATCTTATCTGCAGGAGCTGAAATCCAGTAACCACCTGACGCAGCATAAGTTCCCATTGAGGCAACCACAGGTTTGCCTGCTTGCTTGATGAGTTCAATTTCTTGACGAATGATTTCAGAAGCATAAGCACTGCCACCAGGACTATCTACGCGTAAAACAACGGCTTTAACTTTATTGTTCAAACGCGCTTTTCTTAAGAGTGACGCGGTACTGTCCCCACCAATCGTACCTGCTTTTTGGTTACCATCTAAAATAGTTCCCTTAGCAACAATAACAGCAACTTTATCTGTATTTGGATTTATTATTGGAAAAATAGGTTTAGTCACGGTTAAATAATTCGCGAAACTAATGTGATTATAATTATCACCTTTAGCGTTTTTACCAACAAGTTCAATTAAAGATTTTTTCATATCTTGTCGATTTTTTAAAGCATCTACCCATTGATTCTCCAAAGCATATTGAGCAATATTACCATTGGCCTTTTCAAGTTTGGCAACGAGTATATCGGCATTCTCATCAAAGTTATCAATTGCAAATTTTCTGTTACCTGCCACATCATTCTTATATTGTGACCATAAATCACTTAACCATAATTTATTGGCCTCTTTGGCAGCGGCAGACATATCATCGCGAATATAAGGTTCTATAGCAGACTTATAGGTACCAACACGAAAAACATGCTGACTAATTGATAATTTTTCTAGTGCAGATTTGAAATACAGTTGATAACGTCCATACCCATCAAGTAATAACCAACCACGAGGGTTAAGCCAAACTTCATCAGCTGAACTCGCTAAGTAATATTGGTCTTGTGAATATTGGTCACCTACAGCGATTATTTTTTTTCCAGAAGCTTTGAAACTCTCTAAAGCTTTAGCAATATCTTGAAGTTTACTGAGGCCCGAACGATTGACACCTTGCAGATTTAAAACCATCATTTTGATACGACTGTCATTCTTTGCTCTTTCAATAACATTGAGAATATCGCTCAGCAAAACTTCTGGATTCTTCTGCTTTTCTTCGAGTGCTTCTGCCATGAAAGCATTCATAGGATCGATTGAACGTTTTTGTTCAACAATGTCACCGGTAATGTTTAGGACTAGGGCAGAACTATTAGGCACAATAATTTTGCCATCGTCACTGGTAATTGCAGCGATGAATAAAAAAAGCACAATAAAAAAGAGTATGTTTATCGTTACTTTTCTGAAAGTGTTTAATCCACTGAAGATTTTTAATGTTATACGTTTTAAAGCACTTTGAGTTATTGGAGCATTCGGTAATGAAGTTTGTTCAGTCATAATATCCGGCATGATGAGTCAGTAATAATAATTATCAACTATGCTACTTAATTTTTGTCCAGTTATGTAGTCTCAATAGTAAATAAATGTGTTATTGAAAGTAATTATTCATATGTGAGGTCTAATTCTAAGTTCATATTGGATGGATATTTCTAACAACTATAAAGATGATGTAATAATGACTTCTTTAACGCTAATCAATACCTATCAAAAATTTATAGAAAAACTTAAAAACTTCGATGGATTACCATCATTATTATTACGCTTATATTTAGCGCCAATATTTATTATGGCGGGATATGGGAAAATGCAATTTATTAACCCACAAGTGACTGGTTTGGCCAATTTTCTAACGAGTCCTGATATTATTGCTTGGTTTGGTAATGCACAGTGGGGTTTAGGTTTACCTTTTCCTGCATTATTAGCAAATATTGCCACATGGACTGAATTCTTTGGAGGGTGGTTACTATTAGTCGGTTTATTTACACGCTTACTCAGTATACCTTTAATGTTTACCATGATAGTAGCTGCGAGCACCGTACATGCAGATAATGGCTGGTTTGCAATAACACCAACAAATCCCGATACAAGTCCTGCGAAGATGTTAACTTGGCTTGGCGTTGATAACGCTCAAGCGAGTCTTGAAAATAGTGTCGCAACTGGTACACGTATAGAAGTAATGAGAGATTTGCTGGAAGACAATGGCAACACAGAATGGTTATATGAAAATGGTTCTATTGTTGTGCTTAATAATGGTATTGAATTTGCCAGTACATATTTCATTATGTTGCTCGCTTTATTTTTTATTGGTGCAGGTCGCTTTACCAGCATAGATCATTACCTTTATAATCATTATCAACGAAAAGCAAAACAGAGTTTATATCATTAATGAATGCTAAAGAGCTATTATTACAACGTCAATCTAGCCCTAGATTGATTTCTCCTGCGCCAGTTGCGATTGATATTGAGTTTATACTAAACGCAGGCATGCGCGCACCTGATCATGGCTGCTTGCAACCATGGTTTTTTACGGTCATTAAAGATCAAGGTTTAGATAAGCTCAGCAGAATATTTGAACGAGCTGCAACCCAGAAAAACTTTAGTGAAGAAAAAACACTAAAGGCTAAAAGCATGCCGTATCGAGCACCTTTAATTATTGTAATTAGTACACAATATCAGGACCATGAAAAAGTACCTAAAATTGAACAATCTATTGCCGCTGGCTGTTGTGCTCACTCAATGCAAATGGCAGCGTATAGTTTAGGTTATGGTGCTGTTTGGAGAACCGGTGATTTCAGTTACAACGACTCAGTTAAAAAGGATCTAAATATCACCCTAGATAATGACATTATTGGTTTCATCTACATTGGTACGCCAGCAAAACATATTCCTCTGAAACCATTAAAATCAATAGAACATCATGCTTCTTACTTATAAAGTAGTTGTTAATTTATGAAAATCGAAATACTCGACGAGCCTGAGCAAGAATTAATTGACTTTTTAGACAGGAAAATTGCAGATTTTAATTGGGCGAACTGGGAAGTGAGCGAACGTAAACCCCTAGCGATTCAAATAAAAGATGACAAAGGCAATGTTATTGCCGGTTCATCTGCGAGAACGTTCGGCAAATGGTTATTAATTAATACATTATGGGTAGATGAATCATTGCGGGGTAAACAAGTTGGCAGTAAAATATTAAATGAACTTGAAAGTACAGCCAAAGCTAGAGGTTGTACGTTAAGTATGCTTGATACGTTAAACTTTCAAGCAAAGCCTTTTTATGAAAAGTATGGTTATCAAACGAAATGGGTGCAAGAAAATTACCCGAAAACGGGTTGTAAGTACTTTATGGTAAAAGAACTGATTTAGCTTTCAAGAAACCATATATTGCAGATAGAAACCTCCTTGCCACCCATAACATCATGTTTATCCTGAACATAAAAAAACCTCTTAAAAGAGGTTTTTTATTATTCAGTTCTTTTTTAGAATGCAGCGTTATTTGGCGTTCTTGGGAAAGGAATTACGTCACGAACATTTTGCATACCTGTAGCATAAGCAACTAAACGTTCAAAACCTAAACCAAAACCTGAATGAGGAACTGTGCCATAACGACGTAAATCACGATACCAGCTGTAATCTTCTTGATTCAAATTCATTTCTGCTAAACGTGCGTCTAGTACATCAAGACGTTCTTCACGTTGTGCGCCACCAATAATTTCACCAATTCCTGGTGCTAAAATGTCCATAGCGGCAACGGTTTTACCATCATCATTTAAACGCATATAAAATGCTTTAATATCTTTCGGGTAGTTTTGTAAAACTACAGGTCCGTTAAAGTGCTCTTCAGCTAAATAACGTTCGTGCTCTGAGTTTAAATCTACACCCCAT
>Ga0105354_1002313_pt1 | contig 11395 bp, 6 predicted proteins | sample GOMGulsemesocosm_FD_83658 | JGI IMG/M metagenome (GOLD analysis project Ga0105354, IMG submission 83658) | Methane-oxidizing microbial communities from mesocosms in the Gulf of Mexico - GOM9B Gulf of Mexico | ecosystem: Environmental > Aquatic > Marine > Cold seeps | place: USA: Gulf of America...
ATATATTTGCTGCAAAATTTCTCGCTGCACTACTACATCTAGTGCCGTTGTCGGCTCATCCATCACAATTAAATCAGGGTTGAGCGCTAAGCCTATAGCGATAACGATACGCTGGCGCATCCCGCCTGAAAATTGATGCGGGTAGTCATTCAGGCGGTTGGGGTCTATGCCAACTAACGTCAATAACTGTGCTGCTCTTTGCGCCGATTGCTGTCGGTTTAGGCCCTGATGGCGATGTAACATATCGCGAAACTGTTCAGCGACTGTTATCACCGGATTTAAACTGTTCATAGCACTTTGAAACACCATAGATACTTTTTTCCAGCGTATGCTGGCCAGTTCAGGATCCGTCATCTGCAGAGTATTTTTCCCTTCCAGCAAAATCTCTCCACCCGAGATGTAAGCAGGGGGCTGTAAAAGACGGTTTATTGCAAAAGCTATGGTGGATTTACCACAGCCACTTTCCCCTGCCAGGCCAAATATTTCCCCTTTTGCGATATTAAAACTCACTTTATTGACCGCCTTGAACTCACCGTCATTGAGCAGGTAATCTATGCACAGATTCTTAACTTCCAATATATTTTCAGAGCTATCTTTAACGCTATCTAGCGTGCCATTTGCGTCAGTCTCTACAGTGTTCATGAATTAACTCCTTGCACACCGAGTGCTTTTTCGTATTCGATAAGCGCCACGCGTTTGTTGAACACACGTAAACCTGAAAAGGTACGCAATTTAGGATTTGATACTTCATCAATGGCAAAGTTAAGCAATGCTAATGCCATACCCAGAATAGCAATAGCCGCTGCGGGAACGATAATTTCCCACCAAGCGCCAACATGCATCGCACTGGTTGTCTGAGCGTTGTACAACATGGTGCCCCAGCTGATCGATAGTGGATCACCTAGACCTAAAAACTCTATAGTGGCCTGAGTGATAACGGTATACAGTATGGAACCAATAAAATTAGCCCCTATTATTGAGGCCAAATTGGGCATTAGCTCGACAAATATAATGCGTAATCTACTTTCACCCGCAAGCTCTGCCGATTGAATAAATTCTTTGCGTGTCAATGCCAAGGTTTGAGCGCGTGTTACCCTTGCCCCCCAAGCCCAACTGGTAAATCCTATGATTAAAGCAATTGTGGTTGGTGATGACTGGCCTATAAATGCTGCCAGTACTAGCAGCAGTGGCAGTTGCGGAATCACTAAAGCTATATTGGTTAGAAAGCTTATAAAATCATCCACTTTGCCACCAAAATATCCCGCGGATATTCCCAGGACTGTACCGAGAGCCATAATGATTAAGCCGGCACTAAAACCTACCGCCAATGATGTCTGTGTACCGTGCACAAACTGAGTATAAACGTCGCGCCCCATTCGGGTAGTTCCCATTATGTGTTCTGCACTGGGTTCTTGATGTGGCCTTGCTACACGCTTACTCGGCTTATGATCAGTGATTGCATTGGCAAAGAGCGCAATAATAACGAATACCAACAAAATTAATAAACCGCATCCGGCCTTTTTATTGCGCTTTGCAAGCGAAGTGATTCCTGAAATACTTAGCATGTTTTACCTTATTTATTTTTATGACTTCTGTGATGCCGACTGATCAATGACCTTTAGACTAACGACTACGCATTGCGCAATCTTGGGTCTAAATACACATAAGCGACATCTGCTAGAAAATTCATCGTCAACATAGCGAGTGTCATGATTAATAACTGACCTTGTATGACCGGGTAATCACGGTTAACAATCGCTTGATACAAAGTGTTGCCAAGCCCTGGGTAATTAAACACATACTCCGTTATCAACGAACCGCCAAGCACCACACCTATCGTCATAGCAAAAGTAGTCACCGAAGGCAGCATGGCATTTCGCGCACCGTAGTTGAGCATGATACGCATTTCACTGAGGCCTTTAGCCCGCGCCATGACAATGTAATCTTCGCCAAGTAAATTAATCATATTGTTTCGTATGGTAATTAAGTATCCACCTACTTGGACGATCACTAAGGTGATAATCGGCATGATGGCATGCTCAGCAACACTGGATAAATAGATGAAGCTCCACTGCGGATCTAGATCAATATTGTAGGCATATCCTGTTGGCAACCAATCGAGTGATACTGCGAAGGTAAACAAAAACAGTAGTGAGATAATCACCGCAGGCATAGACTGTAAAACCAGTGAAAGCGGCGAGAAAAAGGTATCGAACCAGCCTCCACGATTCCAGGCGGCATAAATTCCGGCAATGGACCCAATGCTAAAACTGATAAGAGAAGAAACCCCCACCAGAAATAAGGTCCACAAAATGGAGCGATTAAGCACTTCGTTTACCGTCAGTGGGTAGTATTGAACAGAGTAGCCAAGGTCCCAGGTAAATACGCTTTTTATGTAGGTAATATACTGTAAATGTAGCGGTCCGTTGATAAAGCCAAAGGTGATCTTTAATGCTTCAATCGTCTCTTGCGAGAGCGGATTCCCCTGGGAAACAAACATTGCCGTGATCGGATCACCCGGCATCATTCTGGGCAGTAAAAAATTGAATGTAGCAGCAAAAAAGAATGCTATTAAATAAAAAAATAAGCGTCTAGTGACGAAACGCATATTGACCTCTTCGTTTTGATATCAGTTTAAGAGCGTTTAATACTAAGAAGTTTTGCAATCAATGCCGATCGAAAACTCCTGTTTAGTAGATAAGAAATAGACACTGGTGAAAAACAAATAGGCAGGAATCATCGTCTCCAATATAACTTAAGAGACGTTTATGGCTCTGTGAATCACATATCTAAAAGGCGTTACCTTTTGGCACCTCTGCTGCAGTAAAAGACTATAGTTATTTTACTTGTTAGCTAAATCTATAGTCACTTTACTGCATTGCAGGTGTGATATAACTTACTTACGTGGTTTGATCGAAAGCAAGTTCAGTAGGCGTTCTGGGTTATCCGGATGGATAACCGGGTTACCGCCTGGATTGTCGGCACTGAAGAACCCTGTGAATCTAGCAGTATTGTACTGGTACCATTTTGGGTTATTGAAAACCGGGATATATGGAGTATTTTTAGCAATAGTATACTGGATGCTATCCATTATTTTCTTTTGCTCATCCGCTTTGTTAGTCGCGTAGAAAGCATCTAAGTCCTTGTCTAGCTCAGGTGTTGAAAAGCGTGTCGCAGAGAAACGTGTCGCATCTTTATGTCGCGAGTGGAAAGCCGTTTCGTATTGACGATGCGGTGTTACGCCAACAAAGCTGGCATTGATACCTGCATTATAGCTGCCATCAATAAGCGCCTGTGTCCAAGCTGAGGCTTCTGGGGTTGATACACTGGCATCAATACCCACTTCCTGTAGTCCTTCAACAGCAATTTGCACGGTGTTAACCCAATCGGTCCAGCCATTAGGTACAATGATATCGAACTTAATCGCGCTGCCGTCAGCGTTTTGCAATTTTCCGTCTTTATTAATATCTTTGAAGCCATTATCAGCCAGTAGCGCCTTGGCATTATCGATATTAAGCTGTGAGTATTGACCGAAATCAGTTTGTGCTTTTTCGTTATTCCATGCGTGATAACCACGACCTAGCGCTGAAGCGTAATCATTTAAGGTTGGATAACCATAGCCTGCAACATTAACCATAGCATCACGGTCCATTGCCATCGACATCGCCCGACGGAAAGACAAATTGTTAAATGCTTGCTTATTGCCTTCATGCTTTGATTCTAAGTTGAAGTTGAAAGCCACCATAGATCCGCCTGGAAACCAGTATTTATGGTGATCAGCATCTTTCGACACATAGGTTTTTTCAATATCAGGTAGGAAAGATCCAAACCAGTCCAGCTCGCCTTTTTGGGCCGCTGCTAAGGTTTGGTCATTATTACCCAGTTGCGGAAGTTTCAAGCAATCCACCGCCAAATTTGCGTTATCCCAGTAATGTGGGTTGCGACACTGCTGATACACTTGCGCAGTGAAGCGCTTAACCACCGTCATAGGGCCGGTGCCTACAGGGTTTTCATTCTTAAATGCAACAGGATCTTTAACGTCTTTCCAGATGTGTTCAGCAACAATCGGTGCCTTTACAATTTTAAATGCGGCAGCGGCATTAGCAGATGAGAGGTTAAACTTAATGGTATGAGAATCAACCACTTCATACCCATCTATCAATCCCCAAACAGATCGGATATCGAGTTCTTTGTGCTTTTTAACTAGATCCATAGAGAACGCGACGTCTTCCGCATTAAAGGCTTCACCATCTGACCACTTAACACCTTCACGCAGCTTAAAGGTCAATGTTTTTAAATCATCAGAATAGCTGTGGTCAACAGCTAGACGATAATAAGGCTCGCCACCTTTCATCGCGTTGAATATAACCAGCGGTTCATAGGCAAATTCTTGCGTAGTAGGTAATCTGGTCGTTTGGTTGAAGGGGTTAAAATTTCTCACCCATGCGGTCACTTGGCGAGGCACGATCACTAAATCGGCACTTTCAGAGGCGAGCGCCGCTGTAGAGACTGTAACACTGCTAGCTATAGCGGCCCCTATTGCACTTGCTAATAAAAACTTTTTCATCAACTTTTCCTTTTATATTTTTTATATGTACGCTTAGATTGATTTGAATGTTCTTTAAAGACTGCGTTAAAGCTAACAGTTTTATGACCTATTAATTAACCCTTTTCTTCTGTTGATTTCGTTAAATGACAGTGGAATTAACGTTAATTAAAAAATTTTATACATATAAAACAAAATCTTATAAAACTCACTGCAGTATATTTTGAAATCTTAATATGGTATAAACTCGCATTTACTGAATACATAAACCGCTGTTTGATGTCATTCGAGGGACAAAATCAGACAGCAGTGAATAGCCCCTGCCCTAACGCCTTTAGCTATACTGTTCCAATATTTTCCAAACCTCTTGCATAGTTGCTGCTGGGTTAAGGTCAATATTTTTTGGAGTGGCGAGTAACTGCTCTTTGGCGTACTCCAGTTTGGTTAAGCTATCACCGGACAATGACTGCAAACCTTTGTGCCACTCTAACCACTCACTGGCTTCCCCATGGCAAGATAATACAAGATCAACGCCGGCATTTTGTACTTGTTGGCAACGCTCTGCAATCGGACCTTGCAAGCTTTCCATATAGACACAATCGGAAATAAGCACACCTTTATAGCCAATACGCTCGCGGATTATCTTATCGACAACAGCCTTAGAAATGGTTGCAGGCAGTGGGTCACATGCGCTATACACGACATGTGAGGCCATCGCGAATGGGCAGTCTTTTAAAAGAGCAAAAGGGGTAAAATCTGTTTTATCGAGTTGAGCTAAACTGTGTTCTACTATTGGTCTTGTCTCATGGCTATCTTCTAATGCACGGCCGTGACCTGGAATGTGCTTCATCATGGGCATAACACCACTCTCCATGAACCCAGCGATTATTTCGGCACCCATTTGAGCAACTATCACAGGGTCTTCACCAAAACTTCTATCTGAAATAACATCTGATGCACCAGCGAAACATAAATCTAACACAGGTCCACAGTTGGCATTAAAGCCGGCATTTGCCATATCCGATGCCAATGCTCTAGAGGCGCGACGCATAGTGTCTTTTGCCAGCTCTAGGTCTTGCTTTATTAAATGACTGAATTGCTTGTAAATTGGGTATACAGGCCAGTCAGGACCTTCCAAGTGCTGAATTCTACCGCCCTCTTGATCGGTAGTAATCAGGGCATCATCGCGCCCTAGCGCATCACGAAACTGATTATTTAATGTGTATATTTGCTCTCTAGATAACACGTTACGACGCATCACCATTAGCCCGTAGGGGTTGATATCTTTAAATGCTTGTAATTGATCTTTGGTAAACTCGGTGCCTTGGAAGCCTATGACTAATGGCGATATTTCACTCATCAAATGTACCTTTATCTCATTAACGACCTGAATACGTACCTAGAAGCTTGCACAAAAACAGACTGATCTCGTTATCTTGCAAAGATCAGTCTGTACTACAAACTTCTAGTACAAAGGTCTTGGTTGAAATTACTGGAAAACAATGGTGTTATCCTTCAATCCACTGTTTGCTATTTACCTCTATATACGCAAATTTTTCGCGGACGGGTCAAGAAAATTCATCTGTAAAATCTGCAATTTAAGTGTCAATATCGTTAAAATAGTCAAGGCTGATACAGAGGATTATGAAGAGTTCAACAAGGTGCTGTAATTGAGTTCTAAATGGATCCAATAGCACTATAAAGCAGCGCTAAATGGCTATATATTAAGGAAGTCGCGAATGAGTCCCAATATTTCACTGTGCTTTTTTAATAAATAAATCTAGTAGTTAACTGAGCCGTTCAAGAATACGCAGTAAATAGCGAGTCCTTTAAAAGTGTTTTAACAAAGGAGTTACCGCTTAGAGATCCACCCTTAGGTGGCATACAGGATATCTCGCCGCTTACTTAGATCAATAAGCGTAGTTTTTCAGTTGCTGTAATCTCTGTACATTCAAAATAAAAATAAATGAGCCTTTAATTTTATGTTTAATATACTGTCCAACATGCGTTATAGAGCTAAACTCTGCCTTGCCTTTTTTCTATTAACGATTATCCCTATTGCAGGCTTGGGAAGTTTCTTTCACATTTCCTTCTCTCAGAACATTGAGGAGCATGTTTTCGACAAACTCGTCTCCATAAGAGACAGTAAAAAAAGCGAGCTAACCCAGCATTTAAATAGTCTGACCAGTAATGCAAAACTTTTTTCTACCAGTAGTCATGTACGTTATAGTATCAGTCGTTATTTTGGCTTTTCATACGCCTTCGACTTTATAGACAAAGACCCTAAGATCGCAGCAGAAAAACTCGCAAAAGCCAAGCTCACCGATAAAAACTTTTATGACTTATCACCAGATGAGCATCAGCAGCACGACGGTTATGCCGGTGTACACTTTCGATTCGACGGGGAGTTTCAAGACTTTAGTGCATCCCCTGATTACGCCAACATTTTACTGATAACACCGCGTAGCCAAGTTGTTTACAGTACTCAAAAAGCGGAATACTTTGCCTACAACCTCAACGATCATAAGCTGAAAAACAGTCCTGTCAGCCAAGTATTCTCAAAGCTTTTATCGACGATTGAGAAAGGTACTCCCCTCAAGCAAGCAGTGGCTTTCTATGACTTTTCATGGGACAAAAACACCCAGCAAGAAGTCGCCTACATCGCCTACCCTATCATTCAACACAGCCGCTTTAGCGGAGTGATTGTATTTGCGATTCCAACAACATCATTGACCAACATCACTGAGCGCAAAGATGGCCTTGGGACAACTGGCGAAGCTTTCTTGGTAGGACAAGACTTGCTACCGCGCAGCCGACTTGCCTATACCCGCTCAGATGCTCAACGCTACAGTTTAAAATCATTGACACAATCACAACAAACCCTTTCTACAAAAGCTACTAGGCGCGCTCTTGAAGGAAACACAGGTTTTTTAAAAGCGCCAAATTATAGCGGACTAGCAAGTTTAACCGCCTACGATTCCATTGATTTCCTCGACGCTAGATGGTCGATTTTAGTGGCGATGAGTGCCTCTGAAGCTCTTGAAAAAAGTGTGTATTTTACTAACTTAATCACCGCTATCGGCATTTTTCTAGTACTGCTTATTGGTATTATTATCTACTATTTATCAGCATCTATGACTAAACCGCTTCACTCACTAATGCAAGCGACCGAAAGGGTCTCAAAGGGCAATTTAGACCTCCCAATAATAGGCAGTTCTCGGCGTGACGAATTGGGTAGATTAGCGCGTAGCTTTGTCCTAATGCAGCAATCTATTAAGCGCCAAATCACTGAAATCCGAGAAGTTAACATCGAGCTTAAGGACAAAGTTGAAACCATAGAAATACAAAATAAAGAGTTGCAGACTGCTGATAAATTAAAAGATGATTTTTTGGCCAATACCTCGCATGAATTGCGAACCCCATTGCACGGTATCATTGGCATTGTTGAATCTTTAAGTGCTGGTGCTGCTGGTGATTTAACCGCGCCTCAGCAAACACAGTTAAAAATGGTTGCCTCCTCGGCAAATAGATTATCGCTACTGGTTGACGACTTGTTAGATTTTCATAAAATCCGTCACAAACAATTAAGAGTTAACCCTGCGTCTATCAACTGTCACAGCGCCATCAATTACATTGTTGATTTGTCTGAGCACTTAATTGTTAATAAACCCATCAGTATTGTGCAGAAAATACCTGATGACTTACCCAATATCATTGCTGATCCCGTGCGGTTTGAGCAAGTTCTGTTCAATTTGGTTGGCAACTCAATTAAATACACTAAACAAGGGGAGATAGAGATCTCTGCTTCAGTTATTGATGCTCAAGTTTGCTTCAAAGTCAAAGATACGGGTATTGGCGTGGCCAGCAAAGATTTAGACAACATATTCAAACCCTTCGAACAGGCCGACGGCGGTATTACCCGCAAACAAGGAGGCAGCGGACTGGGCTTGTCGATAAGCAAACAGTTAGTGGAGTTAATGCAAGGTACTATGGCCGTTGAATCCATTGTGGATCAAGGCTCTACCTTTTCTTTTAGCCTCCCTTTCGATGACCAACTTAATAGCGTGGTTTCCAACCCTCAGCTAGAAGAGAGCTTAGCCACTGAGGTAAGTACAGACCAACCGCATTTTGAAAGTTTAGACAATACAGCGGCTGTGTCAGTGTCTCCCCTTGAGGAACAGACCCAACAAGTGGCAACCGGCGACACTATTTTGGTCGTCGATGACGAAGAAATTAACCTACAAATTTTGCATAACCACTTAAGCTTAGACGGACACAAAGTTTTGCTGGCTAAGAATGCCCAGGAAACCTTCGACTTATTAGAAAAAGAGCAGCCTTCTCTTATCATTCTCGATGTTATGTTACCGGATGTCAGTGGTTTTGAAATTTCTCGAAAAATTCGCGAACGTTTTGATTTATACGTTTTACCTATATTGATGTTAACCGCACGCTCGCAAACGAGCGATTTAGTAGAGGGGTTCAACAGCGGTGCCAACGATTATGTCGTTAAACCTTTTTTAAAGGATGAGTTAATTTCACGCGTCACTACCTTGTTACAGGCACGACAATCTGTTGCCAGACTCAACGAAAACTTACTTTTGAAACAGGAAGTTGCTAGGCGTTTAGAAACCGAAGAAGCCTTGCGCCACTCTCAGAGGGGCATGATACGTATGTTAGATAGTATAGAAGACGCTATCATCACTTTTAACAGCTTTGATCATGTGGCCTACTACAACCAAGCGGCAAAGTTAAAACTGGGCTTTGAGGAAACGGCCATGATAGGGCAGAGTATCGAGCAGTTAATTAGCCGAAGTATCATCAGTAAAATTCGTCAAGACTTAAAAGTCCGGGACCGCCAACAAATGGACCTAGTTATTAATACAGCGACTGAACAAACCATCAAAGTCCAAGCATTTGTAGCCCAAGTAGGAGGCTTCAGATCTGCCGATATTGCGATAATTCTGCATCAAATCAGTACCGCTAATGCCGACCAGCTACCGGCAATCACTCAGGCGTTAACGTCCAGTCAGACAATGATAGAAACAGAAGTATTTAAAGCCCTTTCAATTAATAGCACACCCGATTCAGAGCAGAGTGACGAGCAAGAAGCCTCAAGCTTAGATAACAATAAACAGCAGACCTATCGACGATTATTAGTCGACAGTATGAATGATTCCATCGAGTTATGGACACAGGCAACAGGTCTTGGAAAAATTGATTTCGCCGAACAAAGTGGTATTTGGCGAGTGTATATGGATAGATCCTCACTGCAGACTCGTACTTTGGATAAATACTTCTTAGAGGAGACATTACCTGCTAAACCACGTTGGCGCGATGTCTTAAGAACGGGGAACTATATTATTAAGTACATAAATAGCTTGCTAGATGAGCAACAAAAAGAGCGTTTAATTGAGAATCCCCACTACACTAGGCTACAAGAAAACTTATTGACGTTGAAGTTCCATGTAAAGTAGCGGCCAATACCTTGGTATTGACCGCTGCACATTGTAGTGACAAATCGATTTTGTTAAAGATGAGTACGCTGTAAAAACAAGCAAAACCTAAGCTCAAACACCTTAGAGATCCTAGAGACCCTAGAGACCTTCAGGCAAGCCCAGTCGTCTCTTTCTAAAAGTAGTAGTTAAATTTCATAGACGCGCTGGCATATTCTTCATCATCTTTCGATGAGCCTATTTCTATGTCTGCCATAAAAGCCATATTTTCATTTTCAACTATCCGGATGTTTGCCCCCGCATAAATACCGTATATTGTACTTTCAGCTTGAGTTTTATATTCAAATTTAGCACCGTTTAGAGTGGCCTTTACCTCATCATCATCAGTATGTCGCGTATTAATTCCTAGTCTAATTTCAGCTTTCCCCTTAGAGTTAAAATTATTCGTGACTGCTAATTGCACTTTTGAAGATAATCCCTGCACGTATCTATCATCTATACTTAGATTCGACGCACTGCTACCAAATTCTTTATAGTCATCAATATAGGCTAGGTGATAAGTTAAGCTGGCTGACGGTCGTAATGCATAACCACTACCTATTTCATAGACTGTTGTTAGGTTAATTGATGGACTAATAAAGAGGCTATCGGTAGCGGAAATCGCAGTCTCTAATCCATTGATATTATTCATAATATAGCGTTTATTATCACTGTCACTATATCCTGCTAATAAGTTGCTAGACAGTTTCAGTCTTCCAACATTAAGAACCCCGTAGCCGCCTATAAAAGCATGACTTGATTCATATTTGAATGATTCTAAATCGGATTCTGATTTCGAACTTGCCACACCTGCAACGACACCCACCTTTGAATGATTAAAATCCCATTCATAACCGGTGTTGACGCCATAGAATTTAAATTCATATGCAGTATTTTCATCTGTTTCGCCAAATTTTCTTATTTCACCAAATGTACTGATCCAAGCTCGCGGCTTTTGCGCTTGATATACAGAATCAGTAGCTTCTTTTAGCCGAGAATTAGCGTTGTTTCTTTGATAAATAGTGTTATGGATTGAGTTGCTTAATGATGCCAAGCCTATACTGGCAGAGTGTTCAAAAGTTGCGTCCACGGTGGTAACTGTATCCCCTATGATGACACCTGATGCATATAGATTTATTGCCTCGGCATTGTTAATCGTGATACTAGCAGGCAAGCTCTTGCCTCCCCCATATACATTGACGGTATCGGTATCACCACCATTATTACCTAAATCTATTGCACCTAGTATTCTAGACCCATTATTTAAGTTAAGAGTGGTATCAGTAACGTCTACATCATCATTATATAAAGCAAATCTGCCGGTATTAATCGCCGCTATGTAACCACTATTATTAAT
>Ga0105354_1002325_pt1 | contig 11369 bp, 2 predicted proteins | sample GOMGulsemesocosm_FD_83658 | JGI IMG/M metagenome (GOLD analysis project Ga0105354, IMG submission 83658) | Methane-oxidizing microbial communities from mesocosms in the Gulf of Mexico - GOM9B Gulf of Mexico | ecosystem: Environmental > Aquatic > Marine > Cold seeps | place: USA: Gulf of America...
CATCATAATCTTCTTTTGCAATCTTTATACTTAAATAACTCTTAACCTCATGTGGGATATTTAGGTTTAATGTACCTATATCATTTGATGGAGCATCAATGTAATACCTTATATCAACGTAGTCACCATTAACACCTCTATACGCCACTCCATACTGAGTATCATAATTTACACTAGCCCATGCATTCCATTTATTTTTAAAGGAATAGTTATCTACTAAATTTTTATGTGCTAAATATAACTCTTGGTTGCTATTTTGATTAAAATAAATATAAGCATTCGTATCATTTTTAAATTTAATTAAAGAACTTAAAAATGGAGGGAAATAATTTTCAAAAACTTGTCGATTATTACATGAACAAGATACTCCATACATAGGTGTATTTCCTAAGTCATTCCCAGTACCATTACCACCTACAGTACAATTTCCAATAGCTGCAAGAGTAGTTCCTGTAAATACATATTCCTTTGTTACTCCACCTTGCAGTACTTTTACCAATACTCTAAATTTATAATTTGGCGTAGAAGGGTCAAAATAAATTTGAGATACATCAGTAATAGTCCAGGTACTTGTACCATAATTTCCCCAGGTATTAGTTGATAGCCAATTAGATCCACTACCAGGTAAGGTCAATTTTATTTGCTCAGTACCAGTAGTACCAGAAATTGTAATTCCTAATGTGTTACCACCTGTTACTTGCTTCGTAATATTTATTGCTGGGGTAGTACTATTAATTGTCCCCCCTAAAGCTGTATATAAATTTTGCGTTAAATAATTCCCTTGAAAATTAGTAAGGTTTTGTGTTATTCCGTTAGCTAATGAATGTTGATCTGTTGTTAAGCCTGCTAAAAACTGTTCAACATCCAATGCGAGAGGACAAACCCCTGAAGCTAAATAAGTACTATAATCCGCTTGTTGCGCCATTTGATTAATCATAACAGTAGGATCCAAAGTGGAATCATACAAATTATCAATAGGTATATATCTTTTTTGTTTATTAACGAAACTTGGAGACAAACTGGCAGTACATATTTTTCTCGTAACGCCTCCATTTGCATACGTATTTATAGCAGTTATAACAGCTGCTTGGGTAGTAGCATATTGACTAATTACAGTTGTTACTCCTGGCGCTGTAGTAGTTGAAGCATCTCCAATACAATAGTTGTAATAACCTTTATTTTTCGCATATGCATTTATGTAGGCACTTTGTATACGAGCCTTTAAGCCCAAATACATTCCTTTATAAACATTCCAATATAACAATTTTTGCTGATTGCTAAAATTAGAAAATACTGGATTGCAATTGGCGCTTATACCATTACAAGCTGCTATTTGCAAACAGATATTTTTTAAGGATATACCAAAACCATCATAATTTGTAGTTATGGCCGTTTCCATTATTGCCCTATGTCCTGTAGCAATATTAGTAGGCAAATTTGATAAAGAGTGTATAAAATAAGGGTCCTTAGTTAAAAAATTAATATCACCATTGTTACCATTCATTAAATTTACAGGAACACTTGTTAGTGCGTTAACTAATTGTTGCTCCGTTACATAAGGTGAATCTGGTATATTAGCCTTTAAATCCAACTTCATTAAATAATCATCAAAGCCTTTACTACTAACATTATTAGTTCCATTTACTGTTGCAGTAAGTCCACATATTTTTTGTTCAAACTCATAATAGGAATACTCAGGGTGGAACGTAATTAATGCTTCCGCCCATGATTCTTGCCAATATAAATTTAAAAAATCAGATACATTTTTCAGCTGTTCTGGTTTTACCCATAAATAAGTTCCTCCTGAAGTTGTAGTTCCTGTTGTAGGTGTAACTCCAGATACAATAGGTGGATTGTATACATAATTCCCTACTTTAACTACTACAATTTCCGATACAAAACCATTAGAATCTTTATAACCTCCTACTGGAGTTCGCCAACTTCCATTAGGTTCTAATAAATTATCATCATTAAAAATACTTAGCGGATCAACAATTGTAGTTTGATTATCCGCTAAGGTTGCATATCCATATTGTCCGGAAGGACTTAGGTCAGCAACTAACATTTCATTACTAATTTCACAAGTAGATAGTATTGAAAGACTTGTGTTCTGACATGGAGCTTGTCCTGTTTTATTTGGTAATGCTGAACATTCTGCAAACAATAAGTTCCATTCGTCATAATATCTTTTTACATATAATGACAACTCATTAGTGTCAATTGAAGCCGCTCCATTATTATCTGTTAAAATATTATTCCAATGTATAGGTATCGTATCCGTTCCGAAAGTATATGTACTTGTAATAGTAGCGGCAGGTAAACTAAAGCTTGAATTTCCATAAGTATAACCTAACTGAATATTGATATAAGTCTTCATTTCTCCTAAGGTTTGAAGGCAATCATAACAATTATTATCGCAATTCGTTAAACTAGCGCTTGGAGTAAAGGGGGGCACATAACAGGCAGAGCCTTCAGTGACCAAACTTGCTCTGTATTGGTTCGCATATGCATTTAATTTATCTTTGTTTAATCGTAAATCCTTATATAATGTATGCCCTCCTACTGTAGGTGTAGCCTTAAGTGGAGTAGCGGGTGTAATGTCCGAAGCAATTCCTGTTTTTGTATAGGTTGCAATAGTTGACCCTTCTGCTAATTGTTCTACAGCACAGTCATTTTTCATACTAATAATCAAATCGTAAAAAAATGGGTACTCCGTAGCACAATTTGCTGGTAATTGAGGTTTAAAAACTTCTGATTGAGTTACCGCATAATTAAATGTATGCACAATATCCTTTAATGGAACAAGCACCTGTTTATTCACTCTTTTACCATCCAGTGAGGTTTGAAAATTACCTGTACTATACAAATCATTAGTTGTTAATAAATTTGTAATTGTTTCGGTATGTGATGGTAAATTATTTGTAGTTGCATTATCGGCCTCACTAGGAAGCCCTAATAATAAATCTTCTGCTATATTGGTATGTTTTTTAGGATTATCTGCTATTAATGCAGTCGCTATTACACGTCCTTGAGGGTCTATATAACTATAACTTCCTTGCCCATTCGGGTCAAAAACCAAATTCTTTTTATAATGTATCGCTTTACCTACTCGATATCCGAAAAGCCTGTTTAGCTCCTCTTGGGTAGGTACTCCATAAAAATATTTCATTTCATGTCCCGTTCCCAATTGATGTGTTATTCCTACACCACCTTTACTACTTATTCTTCCTGTATTGTCAGGAGTATATCGTATTTGAGAAAACGGATATCCTTGTGCATCTGGCACATAGTCCTGAAAAGTTCCTGTTGGAGTAGTTTGAGCTCCATAATAAGTAGCTGCTCCGCCTTTCATACTTCCAATTAATTCTGGGCTACAAACATTAGCTGGTGTATCCCAGTCAAAATCCTTATGAGAAAATGGAACTCCATTGCTATTTTTATTAAATTTGGGATAATATTTAAAATTATTTCCGCTTGATATGTCTGGGTTCGGTACAGGAAGTATTTCTATGGCTGGACGCCCCTGATTATCATAAATAACTTCACTAATAATAGCGGTTGCATCAGAATTGACTCTAGTTACCGTTTGCCTGTTATTTAAACGACCATCAAAATAACTAACAACACCTTTTGATTTCCCCTCTTCTGCATAAGAAGTTTGAAATTGCCAGTTTTTATTCCCTTCATGCGCATTAGAAATCAATACTTTATCCGTCCAATTGGCTACTGTTGTTTTACTTGCTGTACCAGAGGACCACGGTCCAGGTTTTTGTTTTGTTGTTGCAGCTAAAAACCTACCTATAGCTCTTACTCTATAAATTACATATCCTTTATCATACACTAAAGGTATCGTGTAATTTAACTTATTGGTTTGTATCCTTGTATTGTTATGCTCAAAATCCTTGATTGACATCGGAATAGCTGTGGGTAATACATCATAATTATCTACCCATGTCCATTCTAACTCATACCCAGTTGCTCCAGGAATTATTCCCCATGATAACCCTAAATTAGAGGCTGTTTGTGTAGGCGTATTAAAAACTGGTAATGTTTCTGCAAGTTTGTAATAACGCTCGGAACTAAACCCTACCTTTAGGTTAATATCATTCGCGGCTATTACTGTAATATTTTGCGAAGTATCCTTATTTGTAGCTTGCCATGACTTTACTTTTACACTTACCCCATAACTATTAGGAATGTTGTAATACACCAAATCATTATGTTGCTTATCCGCATAAGGGTTATATTCAACTTTAAATGTTTTGGTAGTTACAGTGCTATTTAAATTTCCAAGAGCGTTTTTTGATGTTATTTCTAACTCTATTTTATACTCATACCAAACGTTAGCAGGACCATTAATAGATAGTTGCACGTAACTATTAGCTGTTACCGAAGTTTTATTTGTATTAGTTATTTCGTTATCATTAATATTTATAACCTGATTAACACCTAAACTTGTTACATTGAATGATGTTTCATTTATATATTCCTGAGCTGTTACATTAGTGATACTAAAACCAATTAGTAAAAAGAATATTATTTTCGATAAAATTAATCTCATTGGTAAGTTTTTATTTTGTAGTATAATTATAATTCATACTATATGCTTTATATGCTGTTGATGGGATGTACTTTTGCTTACTATCTAATTGCATATATTTTGATATCTTAAATAGTGAATAATCCGTTATTTTTTTTATCTCTGAAAACACAATCTCCATTTTAGGATTACTGTTAAAGGTTTCGTCAGAAGTTGCTTTTGTATAATTCATTTTATGTAAAAAAAACAACACTTGCTTGTGTATTTTTTTATCTTTTTTAGTTAAATAAATTTCTACTTTACTATACGGCATCTGTGTAACATCTGGCGAAATTAACACACATTTAATATACTTCCCTTCCTCAGTAATTTTTACGCTTTTAAAGGCACTTGGGAATTTTTCAAGGTTTACTAAATCTAATGACTGCTGAACAGGTACTACACTATGTAATATTGCTTTTTCAATATGATTGATTCGAACTTGATTTTCACCAACTTGTATTGTTTCTGTTTCATGTAATTTATTATATAGCTTACACTTAGAAACCGCTATTTTTCCTTTATACGTCTCCTCTGGGCTAGTAGTATTATGTTCCTTATAAATATTATACTGTACATCAATTTCATAAGACAACGAAGGCAAATACCATTGTTTGGACTCCTTTAACAATTCTACTAACCGCTGTTTATCATCTTGCTGAAATGATGATAACGTTATAATTAAAAGCAATGCTCCAATTACAGTTATGCTATTTACTTTATTGTTTCGCATTACTAGACCTTGTTTCTTTAATGGTATATACTCCTTTTTCTGTTTCTTTTTTCACACGTACCAATTCTCCATTAAGGCCGTATTCAAAATAAGTAGCATAATTGTTATTATCCAATTCTGCCATTAACCGTTTGGTATCATCATCATATACAAAACTTTTTAAATTAGCTCTGTATGGGTGCACTCGAACATCATCAAAATAAGCCTTTCCAGACCCCGTAGTTTTTAAACTAATTGTTAATTTATTACTCATTGGAATAAATTCTCCTACTATCCGTTGCCACCCGTCTATAATAGCTCCAGAAGGCTTAAATTTTGGCATAAGAGCAGCACTATACCCCGAATTAATCTCTACAAAACTATTCACATAAGAAATCTGCGGAGTAGCATGCACTTCTTTCACCCATGCACTTATTATATATTTTTTACCTGGCTTTAATCTAAATGAAGAACAGTTTTCTCCTACAACTTGGTCTTGACTATAAGTAGTACAAACCGTTATTAACAGCAGTATAACTAACGATATATTATATTTTATTTTCATATTTTATTTTTAATTAATCCTTATAAAACTCCACAAGTTACACGCTTTGCACCAGCACTATCAATATCAAATGCCATTGTTATTGAACTTGGACTGGCAGAAGTGAACATAATACAACTCCTAGTATGCATCTTAATAGCCCCCTTTCCATTTTCATCTAAAATGATTTGGTTTGTTATTGTGTTAACATCGCTATAAGGAGCCAAAGGATTATAAGTACCTGTAGCAGTAGTAGTAATAGCCCCCACTGATGCTGCTCCTAAAACTTGTCCATTAATACTTATTGAAGTAGAACTTGTATCTGCAGAAAAAGGAAAACCACCAGGGCAAACTTTCCTCCATGCTTTATAACAGATTCGTTGATTAGGAAGACCTGATAACTCGAATGTTATAGTTTTTTTATTATGTTGCGGAGTACCTATATTTATTCCATTAACAATAAAAGGAACCGCTGGCACAACACTAGTTTCTGTAACTATATTTTCAATTTTCACACAAGGTTTTACTTCCGGACAGTTAATATTTTTATCTAAATTATAGCAATTCAACATACTTTTTTCTAAAACTGCACTCTTTGCTGCCGTTACTACTATACTGTTTTTACCGGTATGCGCTTCTGTATTAGAAATACCTTCCAAGCTTTTAAAATTAAAATGTTTTTCTTCAGTACTAACTGTAGAAGTTCCATCGGAATTAATTGTAAAAGCATCTTCAAAACCTTCATAGCCCATTTCAGCATAAGGGCTATTAGAAGCTACAGCTGTAGGCAAGGTATATTTATGTCCGTATTGAGCCGAAGAATACCGCTCTAGTGCATCCTTATTTTCTAACTCAACTCCATACGGACTGTACTGAGTAACCTCACTAGCATACGTCCAATCAGTTGTTGATTGCTCCCAGTTTCCGTTTGACAATGCATAAAAAGGTTTAAATTTTTTAAAAAACCCGTCTGTTCTGGGAGAAGAATCATCATTCATTGCTTTACGTACTGTTAAATAAACATATGATTTTACTGCACGCCAATCGCCTTTAATATTATGTATAAACGGATTTACTCCAATACCGGAAGACGGTTTATTAATAAACTCCCCTTCCACTTGTGCTGGCCAATACCCATTATACACTATTGCAGAAGCATTAACAATAAGCGGGTTAACTCCAGTTCCTGTATAAGCATATGTATTTCCTGTAAGGTTATTTGTTGCGCCATCATTATTTATATCTATTGGATTTTGCATTGCTGTAACAGATGCCATACTTGCTGTTTGTTGATTTCTGAATCCAGACCTAACAATTTTAAAATTGTAGGTAGCGTTATCATTTGAGCAATTATTAAGGTAATCTCCTTTAATATCCATTAATCGAACTCCCGTTGAACTTGCATTAAACCCTGCTACCCAATAACGCTTGTTATTTATTAACAACTCATCTCCTTCATTAAATACTTCTTTTTCAGACACCGTTCCTGTTATGCTAAAATATCCAGGGGCGGTTGATGAAGTTGCTTGTGTTGTAATAGTCCCTTCTACTCCAATATTTATAGAGGCTTTATCCATACCTCTATACCCATTATACCAATGTGTTGGATAGGTCATATTAAAATAATTATCGTCATATTCATTAGCTGTTTCTGTTAACAACAACTGTCCTGAATGCGCATCCCAAGCCATATTTTTTGTTGATACTTTAGCTCCTAAATCATAAACCACTTTTTCTTTTAAAATACCACTTTTATGAATTACTTTAGTAGTACTTGCCGTACGCAAAATATTTTCATGTTTAGACACACTTGGCAACGGCAATGGAATTATTACAGGGAATATTGCAACAAAAAAGTTTGCTAAATTAGTATTAACTCCAAAAGTTTTTGAGCTTGAATAATTCTCTCTGAAGTCATTAATCACCTCGTAATTTACACCAATTTGATTCTCTTTAACAATTCCTTTTTTGTCTATTGTAGTTAGTGTATTATTTAAATCGCCTTTTGCTGTTAATGAATATTTATAGTCAACAGCTGAAATAAACTTGTCTTGCCCTTCTGCATACACCTTTTCGCTTTTAGGTTTCCCGTTCATGTCATTGGTCTCAATAGCAAATCCTTGTGACATTACTAAATGTGTTTTTGCTGAAATATTTAAGATACTTGAAAGTGCTCCTAAAATTCCATGTGGCACATCATTAGCTCTTGTTATTTCTGTAAAATTTGATTTTGTAGGAAAATCCTTAGTAGTATAAAACTCACTAACAACTTTACCAGTAGCATGCTTTTTTACAACTCGCCCTAAATTATCCGTACCTCTATCAAGGTTCTTTACTGTTACCTTACTATACGTTACTGTTGCTCCAGGAAAAAACGTTGCACCAAATGGTAATTCTGTATAATTGGTATCTTTTGGGCCAACTAATTTATCTTTTTTATTCGTTGGATTTTTACCATAAAAAGGCTCTACAAATGGGTTTTCTTTATTTGAATTTGGCTCAAAAGTAGCTACTCCACTTGTTTTATATGAGGAATCACTTTGAGCAACATCATTTAATGAATAATTATATTCTTGTCCGTAAAACTGGGAATCAGAATTATTATTCGTCATTGTCTTCCAATTATCAAACAACCTTACTTTTTTTACGCGTACACCGCCTCCATATTTTAATTGGTTCGGATTTAACATTCTTATCCATGATTTTCCAGCGATAAAATCCTGAGCACAATACATACTCTCTAATCTTTTATTAGGGCCTTTAAATATTTCAACAACTCCTTTAACACTATTTTTTAACTTTTTAACTAGCGATTTGAAATTATTTACATCAGCATATTCAGAACCTATACCATCACCATACACAATCCTGTTCAAATGCGTACGTCCAAAATACCAACCTGCTTTAGAAATTGGGTTTACTTGATGTCCTCCTGATGTAAGCCCTCCTTCATTTTTTAAAAACTTCATTGGTACTGCAACATAAGTTCCTTTATTCGCCCCTGAAGATACTTTTGCAGCTTTAAACTCTCGAAGCTGATCTATTTCAAAATATCCTTCTACATAGTCATATAACTCACCTCGCTTTTGATGCATATTTACCATAAACCTAAAAAATATAGGCTTTAATAAATGTTCCGAAAAGTATTTTTCTTTTATATCATTGTTTGTTAAGTTAGTAATTACTTCATCACTTATTTTAGTATATATATATTTTGAATGGCTTGAAGAGCTTACGTACAACTTTGTAGTAATGTCATTAAAATTTATTTCTGGAGTATTTGCCCATGATGCTGATGCAGCTTCATTTCCTGCACCATACACCTTAAACATTTGCATAGCCTTTTTATCCTGAACATAACCATATTCATCAGACTCTAGATTGACTTTTATCTCTCCTCCAGAAGGTAGTTTCACTGATGTTAAATGCCAATTAATCGCATTTTTATCTGCCGCTACTTTATTTTGTTCTACAAAAGGATATTCTGCAGAAGATAAAGGACTAGCTACTTCACATGCTCCAGTACCATTGTTTTTTTTATAATTTCCCCAAACATCTGTCCCTTTTAAATTATAAGGTTCATTTTGAATTTCAGTGGCTGCATTGTCACTAAAGAGTTCTCCATATTTAAATTGATACGGTGTATATTTACCCATCTTTGAGCTTCTATACGTAAACCAGACCTTCTCTAAAGTAAGTTTCCCTTTAGTAGTTGCAGCAATACTATTTATTGTATTTGGACATAATGAATAGTTGTATGTAAAATGTGCCGTTTTAATTGCATTTTTATTCAAACTACTTAAAGGGACAGCCGTATAATTTGAATATTGTGCTATCATTTTTTTATATTCTGCTTTAGAAAACAATCTTATTTTTTCAATACATGATTGTCTACCAGCTCCAGCTCCACCATTTATTCCATCTACACCAATACCATCTTTTCTATCTTGAAACTCAAAAATTGCAATGTGAGTTTTAGTTTCAATTTTCTCAACATATTTTAATTCCTTTTCACCATAAATAAAATTTCCTTTTTGATCTTCTTTTTTAGATTTTATACCTTCATTATATGATGCTGTATTCAAACCGAAAGGTACACGCCACTTATAGTTTTCAATTTTTTTATAGGTAAACTTAGTGTAGGAACCTAAATCATCATCTGTAGGTCCATTATTCGATAAATCTTCATAATCGGTAGATAATACAGAGCTTATCATATAGGTATGCGCAAAAGGTGGCGTAGTTACCCTATTTAAAAAACCATCACTATGCGCTGAACTATTTCCAACAACTGACCCATTATCATAGGTTATAAGTCCAGTAGCACAATCAACCTTTGATTGCGATCCTGTCATAGGTATCCCTGATACATCAAAAGTAGTTTCAACTTTGGTTTTATTATAAGCTGATTCACCATATACATAAGTAGAACCATCAGTTTTTAAAATTTTCATACCAACGTTATGATGTGAAGGAACATAACCTACACGCTTCGTTACAAAAGCATCTAAATTAGCTTCAGCATTCGTTATTTTTTGGATATTCTGATTTCTTAATTGACGTTTTTTTCTTTTAATTTTCCCTACAACTGGAGTTACTGAACCATCTTTGGCTACATAATTGGGTAATAAAATTCTATTCCTAAACCCACCTGAAATAAGTAATTTTATTGGCTGATTCCCTTTTAATACATCATTAAAAATTTCAGGTTCTTGATCTACATCTAATTCCCCAACCATTTTATAATATACTGGTTCGTATGTCAAGCTATTATTATCGGTAGCTGATTCTGTAAAATTGGGCAATGCAAAATTATTAGTATTCCAACCACTAACCGCCCCAAATGAAGGAGATGTTTTTATATCTATCCCCCCTTTTACTGCGTTACCTACTTGAATTTCTCCTCCAAAACTATTTCCAGTTCCAACATCAGTAACATAATTGTCACGTACATAACTTACTTGAGAACGATACGGCCTAAACGCACCACTTATTCCTTGTCCCTGAACATTATACAAATCATAGGTATATGTAGTTACCGGTAATGCTGTAGTACTTTTATTAAAAGTTTTATCATTATGTCTATTAAAATCTAAAATACTATTTCCGTCAAACGAAGCCTCGGTATTGTCATACCCAAAAGTAGGAATTAGCCTATTTTTTTCTTCTGGTCTAATTTGTTGATAAGAACCAAAACCTGAAATTTCAATATTTCCTTCTACTCCAAAAACCTCACCCCCAACAGAAGCATTAAATGACAAACTCTTGTTTTCCAAACCTGCCCTTTTACTAGGCATAAAACTCTGATCATTAAATGATATAGAACCACCTACGGATCCAGAAGATTTTCCTTTCTCATAACTTTTAAATGTTTTGGCGTCCGAATGTGAAGCCTTTACCACTCTGGAAGCTGATGCAGATAGTGAAAATCGCTCCAAACCTTGTCTAGAATTATATCCTATTCCTAAACCTAAGCCTAACGACGCTTGATGAAGACTATGATTTTTAGTTTTTGTAGAAAAATTCAAATTAGG
>Ga0105354_1002326_pt1 | contig 11363 bp, 10 predicted proteins | sample GOMGulsemesocosm_FD_83658 | JGI IMG/M metagenome (GOLD analysis project Ga0105354, IMG submission 83658) | Methane-oxidizing microbial communities from mesocosms in the Gulf of Mexico - GOM9B Gulf of Mexico | ecosystem: Environmental > Aquatic > Marine > Cold seeps | place: USA: Gulf of America...
AGCCACATTCGCCAGTGAACTGAAGAGTGACGCGATGGCCAATGAGAAATTGTCGACCGGAATCGATGGATTTGTTGCCGATCAGATTAAACTTGAGCAGCTATTGGCCAAGCTATAAACAGTTCAACTGTGGTTGTATTAACAGCCAATAAGAAATGCCTGTAGTGATATAGGCATTTTTTTTTGGTTTTTTTTGAGGTGATCAATAATTAGTAGGAGGTAGAAGGTAGGAGGTAGGAAGTAGAGAGGCGAGAGGGAAAAATAAAGAGGCATGGAGCATGGAATTGTATAAGTGTCATGTTTATTACAGGCAAAATAAAAGGGCTCGTATGATGTCCATATGTGAGCCCTTGCTTTCGATTGTCCCTGTCGATACCACTGCGTCCGTGAGTAGTATTTGAGGCCCCATCCAGGGACTTATTTCAGATCCTTCTAAGCTCTCCTGCAATGCTGATAGCTAGTGTAATGACATTAACTATACTGCGCTACTTAAGCCATCAGTCTTTTCGGTAAGCACATTTTCGGTGCTTTGAATCTAATAAATATATAAAATAATCAATGGTTTAAATAATATAAGGGCTCGTACAGCATCCATTTTTGAGCCCTTGAATTCGACTTCCCTGCCGATACTACTGCATCCTTGAGTAGTAATATTGAGTTCCCATCCTGAGATTTAATAGGATCCTTCCTAACTCTCCATGGGTTAATAATGCTTTAATCAGCAGTGCAAAAACATAGGACAAAATCCTAAATAAATTACAAATAAAAAACAAAATAAAAGGGCTCGAATGTTATCCATTTCAGAGCCCTTGATTCCAACTTCCGTGTCGATACTACTCAATCCTTGAGTAGCATATAGAGTTTCCATTCCTGGAAAAATATAGATTCCGTTCTATCTCGATATGGTTTTTGTAGAATCTACTGCAATAAATATTAGGGTTAGCTAATTTTTACTGCAGCATTTCTGACAAAAAATCGATCTTAATATCGTCCTTGTTAAGATCTGTTTCGACATCCTTGCCGTTACTACTCAGCCCTGAGTAGTAGAGTGTTTCCTTTGCGGGGAAAACAAAGAATCCATTCTGTTTTTGGTATTTATAGCTGATTCGGTCTTTTAGGCATCCCTTCAAAACCTGATTTCGACGTCCTTGCCGATACTGCACATCCTTGAGCAGTAAGTGAGTTTCCATCCTGGAAAAACTTAGGATCCTTCCTAACTCTCCATGAAACTATTGTGCAAGAATTTATCCTTTAGAAACATAGGAGTTATTCCTAAAGGTAACAGAAAAGTTTCTATGTAATTAATCGCTTAGTTTGTGTCGCGAATAGGCAAAAATAATAATAGCTGATCAGTTTAAGTTCATTATGATCGTGGTTTAGGCGGCGATTAGCAGGTGGTTTTACTGCCAACTGAGGGGTGAGTGACGGGAATAGATGGGCTAAAACGGAGGCAAAGCCTGAAGGTTTCAGACTCTGCAAGTCGGGCTAGGTCTTAATCGGCAAGCCGACACCTTCTTTTACTTCTTCCATGACAATATAGCTCTTAGAATTTTTAACCCCTGGTAAAGTGAGTAGCATCTCGCCGAGTAATGCGCGGTATTCAGACATATCTCGGATACGGGCTTTAAGCAGGTAGTCTGAATCACCTGATACCAGATGACATTCCTGAACATAAGGCAGCAGCTTTACCGCTTCGTTAAAGGTTTCAAAAGCATCAGGGGATTGGTAGGAAAGTGCTATCTCTACAAATACCAGCATGTCAAAACCAAGTATCTTAGGGTTTAATCGGGCGTAATATCCCTCGATAAACTTTTCTTTTTCTAACCTTCTGACTCGCTCGATACAAGGTGTGGTCGATAGACCTACGTTATCAGCCAGCTCAGTGTATGAGATTCTGCCATCGTTTTGTAGGATACGGAGGATGTTGCGGTCTATTCGGTCAAGTTTTCGCATAGTATTACAAGTCTTTTAAATTATTTGTACCGGGCTTTTGTCCAGTAAATTATTAGCAAGAATTAGCAGGTCCATCTGGTCTTTGTTAAGCAACAATTAAACCTAATTTTTCAGCAAAACACAATAAATAACTCTATCCATGAAACTTATCTCTGGTATATCCTTTGGTCTATATGCAGATAGAGAACAAATTTTTTATTTTTTTGATTATGTAGATGTCTCTGTTTGGCAAAGGCTGCGCGGATAAAATAGTCGATGGATTTTGCCCGGGATGTTTTCGTTAAAATTTATTGTAATAGTTGGGCTGGCAATGTATTTTCGACCTCTCAAAATCAGATGTAACATCGCTTTGCAACAAACTGGCGGCTAGAGTGACTGTGTGGCGATGATAAGTTTTTCGAAACAAAATAAAATTAATAATCAAATTTATACAAGGAATTAGAGCATGGCAAATCGTAGTGTTATTTCAACTGATCAGGCACCTGCTGCAATAGGTACTTATTCTCAAGCGGTTAAAGTTGGCAACACTGTCTATATCTCTGGACAGATCCCTTTAGACCCACAGACAATGGAAATCGTAGCAGGCGGCTTTGAAGAGCAAGCGGTAAGGGTCTTTGAAAATTTAAAGGCGATTACAGAAGCCGCGGGTGGCTCTATGGATGATATCGCTAAGCTGACTATTTTGATGGCTGATCTTGGAAACTTCGCCAGTGTTAATGAAGTCATGGCGCGATACTTCAAACAGCCGTACCCAGCAAGAGCAGCTTATGAAGTAAAAGCACTGCCTAAAGCGGTAGATATTGAAATTGAAGCCATCATGGTGGTGGGCTAATAACTTTCTCCTAGCTGGGTTTTCTGGTTGGGGCGTTTTATTCAGGTGATAGTAGTCAATGGCAAGAGCGGCGCAAGCGGTAATAGATTTATCGGCAATAGAAGAGAATTTTAAATTAGCTCAGTCACTGGCTAAAGGTGCTAAGGCAATCGCAATAGTAAAGGCGGATGCCTATGGCCACGGAGCCATTGCAGTGGCGCAGAGACTGCAACCGATAGCTAGCGCTTTTGGTGTCGCCTGCATTGAAGAGGCGCTGGAGCTCAGACAAAATGGCATCAGTGCTCCGATATTATTATTAGAAGGTTTTTTTAGCGCCGATGAGTTACCGATCATCGCAGACAACGGTTTTTGGACGGCGATGCACAGTGTTTACCAAGTGCAGCAGATACGTGATGCCAAGTTATCAAAGCCTATCAATGTCTGGCCGAAACTCGATTCAGGGATGCACAGGTTAGGCCTCAATGGAGCCGAAATACAAGATGTTTACCAGCAACTAGCCGCCATGGATAACGTGGCTGAGATCGTGCTGATGTCGCATATGGCCTGTGCAGATGAAATAGATAATGGCATGTCAAAACGCCAGATTGAATATTTTGATCAAGCTGTAAAAGGGTTAGATGCGGAGCATTCGCTGGCCAATTCACCCTCAATTCTGTCGATTGAAAACAGTCACAGACAGTGGGTGAGATGTGGTTTGATGATGTACGGCGCCTCACCGTTTGCCCAGACGCAAATAAATGCAGATCAGCTTAAGCCGGCGATGAGCTTTAATACCGAAGTCATTGCCATCAGAGAAGTGGCGGTCAACGAGAGTGTTGGTTACGCGGCTAGTTTTGTCTGCGATCAGCCCCGTACTATCGCAACAATAGCCATAGGTTATGCCGATGGCTACGATCGACATATAGGCAGCGGCTCGCCAGTTATAGTGGCGGGGCAGTTAGCCAAGATAGCCGGGCGTATCTCTATGGATATGGCCAGTGTCGATGTGAGCGGACTCATCGATATTAAGATAGGTTCTAAAGTAGAGTTGTGGGGCGCTAATTTAGCGGTAACAGAGGTTGCCGATGCAGCGACTACTATCCCCTACACACTGTTTACAGGTGTCAGTAAAAGAGTGCCAAGAGTTTATAAAAACTAAATTTTGCTAAGAGTAAAAGTATTCTCAGCTATCGCGAAATTTTATAGGCGAAGGGTAATGGAATACGAGACCAAGCGCTGGTAAGCAGTTAGTCCTAGCAATCGGCCTTTAGTATGGTTAAATATAAAAAGTTACGAATAATTAACAGACATCGGGTTAGTTTGAACAGATGATAATTCTTGGAATAGACCCCGGATCACGGATTACCGGTTACGGCGTTATCAATAATGTCGGCAGTAAAAATGAATACATTGCCAGTGGCTGCATTCGGATGAAAGATGGGGATCTGGCTGACAGGCTCAATCAGATCTTTGCCAGTGTTAGTCAAGTCATTGAGATGTATTCACCGCAAGAATTTGCCATAGAGCAAGTGTTTATGGCCAAAAATGCCGATTCTGCGCTTAAGCTGGGGCAGGCCAGAGGCGCTGCTATCGTTGCTGCTACTCAACAGAGCCTGGAAGTTTACGAGTATGCGGCGCGCAAAGTAAAACAGGCCGTGGTCGGTAGCGGTGGCGCAGATAAATCACAAGTGCAGCACATGATCGCCAGGATGTTAAAGCTACCGGGTCTTCCCCAGGAAGACGCCGCCGATGCGTTGGCGATTGCGGTATGCCATGCGCACACTAGGGCGGGGCTGGTTAAGATGGCCGGGGTATCGGGTCGTAGCCAGAGGCGGTGGCGGTAGGCGCTAAGTGACAGTGGTAAGTCGGAAGTCGGAAGTCGGAAGTAGTAAGTTAAAAGACACGGAACACGAAACACCAGCTTGGCATTATTTAGTGTTGTGGGAGTGCGCAGTCTGTGTTGTTGATGCTGACGCCTTTTATTTGTGCGTAAAGTTGCTGATGCAGTTGCAGCTGCAGTTCGTCAAAAGCCCACAAGGTGATGTCGGCCCAGAGAAAGTTGTCGGCCAGTGCCAGTTTGACTTTTACGTTTTGTTCACTCTTTATTATGTCCGCGATGGAGCAGGCAAATATATTGCGAATACTGGTCTCGGCTGTGTTGGCTCTGGTTAAAGTCAGGGATACATCTTTGGCGTAGATGCGAATACGTACGTTAGTCCCCAATGTTTTGTCTATTTTGTTTACCCATAACTGTTGCTGTGCTCCCAGATCTAAAGCGGTCAGGGGGTAGTCTTGATGTTGTGCACAGATACTGCCGTGGACAATGGCGCTCAGTTGGTTTTGTTGTAACCAAGGCTGCATTTTCTGGTTATTCCAGACGGTTTCCACATCCCCTTGTAATACTATTTTTCCCTGATCCAGTAGCAGCATTTCGTCGGCTAAAAATAGTACTTCATCCAAAGAGTGTGTGACATACAAAATCGGCAGCTGCAATTGCTGATTTAACTTAGCCAGGTAAGGTATTAGCTCTAATTTTCGCGGCAAGTCGAGGGAGGATAAAGGCTCGTCCATCAGCAGCAGCTTTGGTTTACGCAACAGTGCTCTGCCGATGGCTACGCGTTGCATCTCACCGCCGGATAGGTCGGTCGGGTAGCGCTTTAACAAGTTTTGCAGCTGTAATAGTTGAATAATATTCTGGTAAAAGTCGCTGTCGGGGTCTTGTTTGGCGCTATAGCCGTATTTTAAATTAGCCTCGATGTTTAAGTGCGGGAACAGTCTGGCCTGCTGAAAAACATAACCAATTTCACGGCGGTGCACCGCTAAATTTATCCCCTGCTGGCTGTGGTAAAAACAGCGCCCGGCAATGCTAAAGCTCCCGGAGTCAGGAGTGTCGATCCCCGCCAGCATATTGATCATGCTGGTTTTTCCGGCTCCGGAGCGGCCAAATACGACACAGATGCCAGTGGCTGAAATCTGCGTATCAATCTCTAGCTTGTATTGGGCAAGCTGTTTACTCAGTTTAATTTTCATAGCTATTCGCTGTGCAGGTACCCGTTAGTGTTGGTGCGCAATTCGACGACGCATTTTTTGCTCTAAGCTGTAAGAGCCGATCAGCGCGATCAGGGCAATGCCGATGGCAATCAAACACAGTCTCAGGGCCTGCTGTTCTGCGCCGGGGGTTTGGATGAAACTGTACATAGCCAGTGGAATTGTGCGGGTGAGCTCTGGAATGTTAGAGACAAACGTAATAGTTGCGCCAAACTCTCCCAAGCTGCGGGCGAAAGCTAAAATCACCCCGCTTAAAATACCCGGCACTATCAGAGGTAAAGTGATAGTGAAAAATACCTTAATTGGGCTGGCACCCAAAGTGCTGGCAGCTTGTTCCAGTTTACTGTCTACCGCTTCTATGCTCAGTTTAATTGCCCGGACCATCAGCGGGAAGGCGACTATAGCGCTGGCCAGTGCCGCGCCCTGCCAGCTGAAACTGATGTCGACGGATAAGTATTCGATCAGCCAGGCGCCTATTATGCCTTGCTGCGAGAAGCCAATTAATAGCAGGTATCCTATGACCACCGGGGGGAGTACTAAAGGTAAATGTACGATGGCATCCAGCAATGGCTTGGCATAAAAATTACCTCTGGCAAGTATCCAGGCGGTGAAAATGGCCAGTGGCAAGCTGAAGCTGACTGCGCTAAAGGCCACTTTGAGGCTCAGGGAAATAGCTTGAATTTCGAATTCAGTTAACATTATTTAAAGTGGTAAACCCGTATTGGCGAAAGATAGCAGCGGCAGATGCAGATTTAAGATAGCGATAAAATGCGCTGGCCTGATGATTGTCAGTCGTTGTTTTAGCGGTCTGTTTATTATGGATTAATGCTATTGGGTAATGAATCTTATGGTGGCTGGCAGCTGGGAAAGTCGCCAATATCTTTACTTTATTGGATGACAGAGCATCAGTTTTGTAGACGATAGCCAAAGGCACTGCTGCGCGCTCGGCAAATGCCAGTGCGGCGCGAGTATTGTTGGCCATCGCCAGTCTGCTCTTGAGCTGATCCCACAAGTTGAGGGTTTTTAGCGCTTGCTTAGCGTAAATTCCCACAGGCACATGCTCAGTATTGCCGGTGGCCAGTCGGCCTTTTTGTAGCTGTTCGATAAGCTCTGAATTGCTGCTCAGGTCGATACTTTTCAGCGGGCTATTCAGTGGTGCCACTAACACTAATTGATTAGCCAGTAACCCAGATAGGCTGTCTGGGACTGTTTTTTGCTGCTCAACTAAGTATTGCATCCACTGTTGATTGGCGCTGATAAAAATGTCTGCGGGGGCGCCCCGGCTAATTTGTCTGGCTAAAGTAGATGATGCAGCGTATACGGTGATGACTTTACTTTTATATTGGCGCTGGTAGCTTGCGGCAATTTTTTCAATAGGCTCAGTCAGGGATGCGGCGGCAAAGACAGTGACAGTTGCGGCTTTGGCATTAGACAAGCTAAGAAGGCCGATGGCCAGCAGTAAGATGATTTTCATTGATTCGCTGTTAGAGTTGTTTTTATTTAAGACAATGACGGTCAGATATTGTAGCAGCAACCACCATAAATTTGTCAATCCAGTTGCTAGCTAACTGTTAAAAGAGGGCATTATTGAACATAGCTGAGAATTTACAATTTAGTGCGAGTGAAAAATATTTGTATAAAAAAACACCAATCCAATCAAGGGGACAGTGTCTGTTTGCAGCATACTAGGCATTATACGGATAAAAGCTGTGGGAATACTGGTCGGTTTCTGGGATAATACGCCGTTGCTTTAATAGCTGTTTAAATCTCTACTGAGCAAACCTGCCTAACGTCCTTCCCGGACCTAACGTGAGAGCGTTGTAGGACGGACGATATCTAATTTTATAATTTACTGTGTAGCCTTAATGATCAGAACTGCAGAATACTTATTCGAGCATGAAGCCTATTGGGCCGAATGTTTCGGAACCGCCGACTTTTTACCCACCTCGCGCCGTGAAATGGAGCTACTCGGATGGGATAGCTGTGACGTTATCTTAGTGACCGGGGATGCCTACGTCGATCACCCAAGCTTCGGTATGGCGGTGATGGGGCGCTCGCTTGAAGCGCAGGGCTTTAGAGTGGGGATTATCTCGCAGCCGGACTGGCAAAATACCGCTGATTTTGACATTTTGGGCAAGCCTAATCTGTATTTTGGTATCACTGCTGGCAACATGGATTCGATGATCAATCGCTACACAGCAGATCTAAAAGTACGCCACGATGATGCTTACACCATCGATGGTGCTGAGGGCAAGCGACCGGACAGAGCCGTTATCGTCTACGCACAACGCTGTCGGGAGCTGTATAAAGATGTGCCGGTAGTGATAGGTGGCATTGAGGCCAGTTTAAGACGTATCGCGCAGTATGATTATTGGAGCAATAAAGTCAGGCGTTCAGTGCTGATTGATTCAGGTGCCGACATTTTGCTCTATGGTAACGCTGAGCGTGCCATAATAGATGTGACCCACGCACTGGCCAATGGTGCAAATATCAAAGATCTGACTGACTTGCGCGGTACCGTAGTACTGCGTGATGTGCTGCCAGGGGGCTATATCGAAGTTGACTCCAGCAGAATTGACTGGTCGAGTTCGGTGGAAGAGATACCTAGCCCTTACGACTATATCGAAGACAAAGAGAAGTGTGCCTCTTCCAAGAGCACGGAGCCTGCAGAAGCAGTGGCTGTGCCGATTAGAATTATTCCCGAGCCATTAAAAGGCAAGCAGCGCTTAGATAAAGATACCACCTATATTCGCCTGCCTTCTTATGAAAAAGTATCTAAAGATTCAGCGCTGTATGCACACGCATCCAGAGTGCTGCATTTAGAATCCAACCCGCACAATGCCAAAGTGTTAGTGCAGCGTCATGGCAATCAAGAAATCTGGGCTAACCCGCCACCGATACCTTTGACCACAAAAGAGATGGATGCTGTATTTGGCTTGCCGTATCAGCGTATACCGCATCCCTCGTACGGCAACCGGAAAATTCCGGCCTATGACATGATACGTTTTTCGGTCAATATCATGCGCGGTTGTTTTGGTGGTTGTACCTTCTGCTCTATCACTGAGCATGAAGGGCGAGTGATTCAAAGCAGATCCAGAGAATCAGTGATTAAAGAGATCGAAGAGATTCGCGATAAAGTACCGGGCTTTACCGGTATGATTTCCGATTTAGGTGGCCCAACGTCTAATATGTTCCACCTCAACTGTGTCAGCGATGAAATACAATCTTCCTGTCGCAAGCTCTCTTGTGTATATCCGGTTATTTGTCACAATCTAAAAACTGATCACAGTGAAACTACCCAGCTGTATCGCGAAGCTCGTAAGATCCCAGGGGTGCACAAGATTGCTATCGCCTCGGGGTTGCGCTACGACCTGGCAGTTGAAGACCCGGAATACGTTAAAGAGTTAGTGACTCATCATGTCGGCGGCTATTTAAAAATAGCCCCGGAGCACAGTGAAGAAAAAACCTTAAACAAAATGATGAAACCGGGCATGGGCACTTACGATAAGTTTAAGCGCATGTTTGATAAGTACTCTAAAGAGGCGGGTAAAAAGCAGTATTTGATCCCCTATTTCATCGCGGCGCACCCAGGTTGTGAAGACGATGATATGTTGAGCCTGTCGCTATGGCTGAAAAAGAACAAGTTCAGAGTTGATCAAGTGCAGACTTTCTATCCATCACCTATGTCGCTTGCCACTGCTATGTATCACTCGGGACGTAATCCACTGAAAAAAGTGACTTACAAGAGTGAGAAATTGTACGTGCCACGTGAGCTCGAAGAGCGGCGTACGCAAAAGGCACTGTTGCGTTATCACGATGAAGAAAACTGGGACCGGCTGCGCGGGGTATTAACCGATATGGGTCGTGATGATCTTATAGGCACTGCTGATTGGCAGTTAGTGCCCGCTGCAGAGAAGAAAAAAGGTTTCCGCTATGTGCAGAAGTCTAAGTTGACTGGCGGTGTAAACGCCAAGCAGGCGACGGCTAAAAACGCTGCAGACACAGCCAAGGCAGAGAAAAGTGCTGTACCTAAAGTTAGAAACTCTGGCGGTAAGGTTATCGCGCGTGCATCTGCCAATGCGCGTAAAAAGAGCAGCGCCAAGAAAAGTACCCGCAAGAAGTCGATTAAACGCAGTTAAGCAGCTGCCCCTAAATCGGCGCAATATAGCTTAAAGCTATTGTCTGAGCTAATGCAGCTTAAAAAAGCCCGCGATAGAAATATCGCGGGCTTTTTTTATGTATTGTTATCGCGTAAATCTTTTAAATATAATGCAATTCGTCCTATTGCCTCGGTCAATTGCTGCTCTGATGGCAAGATAACAATGCGAAAGTGCTGGCTGTCCTCCAAGTTAAAACCGCTTCCCTGGACTATTAATACGTGGTGTTTCACCAGCAGGTCCAAGGCAAATTTTTCGTCATTTTTAATTGGGTAGATTTGCGGGTCAAGTTTTGGGAATAAATACAGAGCGCCTTTAGGTTTGAAACAACTGACGCCAGGTATATCCGTTAACAGCTTGTGCGCAGTCTCCAATTGTTGATAGAGCCTGCCGCCGGGGACAATATACTCATTGATGCTCTGGTAGCCACCGAGGGCTGTTTGAATCGCATGCTGGGAGGGCACGTTTGCACACAAGCGCATATTCGAAAGCATATCCAGGCCTTCGATGTAATCTCTGGCCAGCTCTTTAGGGCCACTAATTACCATCCAGCCGCTTCTGAATCCCGCTACCCGATATGCTTTGGAGAGTCCGTTAAAGCTCAGGCAGAGAACATCTTCACACAGTGAAGCCAGTGGGGTATGTACAGCGCCGCGATAGAGAATTTTTTCATAAATTTCATCGGCGAATAAGCACAGTTTGAACTCGCGGGCCAGGGCTATGATCTCGAGCAGCACAGAGTCAGGGTAGAGTGCTCCGGTGGGGTTGTTAGGGTTGATTACCACTATGCCCTTAGTGCGATCAGTGATCGATTTACGCATATGGTCAATGTTGGGTAGCCAGTCATTATCTTCATCACATTGATAATGTACCGGGCTGCCGCCTGCTAAGCTTACAGCCGCAGACCAGAGAGGGTAATCAGGTGCCGGTATCAACATTTCGTCGCAGTCATTTAACAGTCCCTGCATCGACATGACGATAAGTTCAGAAACGCCATTGCCAATATAGATGTCTTCAGCAGTGACGTTGGTTACTCCCTGTCTTTGGCTTTCCTGCATTATTGCTTTACGGGCTGAAAACAAGCCTTTGGCGTCACAATAGCCCTGCGCGGAAGGTAAGTTATGGATCACGTCCTGGATAATCTCTTCAGGTGCATCAAAACCAAAAGGGGCGGGGTTGCCAATGTTGAGTTTTATGATCTTGGCCCCTTGCTCTTCGAGGCGTTTTGCCTCTTGCAAAACGGGGCCGCGGATGTCGTAACAAACATTGTTGAGCTTTTGTGATTTCTTAATAAAGGGCATTTCCGGGTCCGCGACTAGTAGATGATTAAAATGTGCAGCAAAGTTGAGTGAATTGCTGTTGTTGTATGGTTGGGCATAATACTTTCTTGTATC
>Ga0105354_1002327_pt1 | contig 11356 bp, 10 predicted proteins | sample GOMGulsemesocosm_FD_83658 | JGI IMG/M metagenome (GOLD analysis project Ga0105354, IMG submission 83658) | Methane-oxidizing microbial communities from mesocosms in the Gulf of Mexico - GOM9B Gulf of Mexico | ecosystem: Environmental > Aquatic > Marine > Cold seeps | place: USA: Gulf of America...
TAAATTTAGGGTTAAAGATAAATTATTTATGACAATTCCGTTAGTAAATTCTGTAGTCTCTTGGTTTTTGAAGAAACGAATTCATCAAATAGAATTCTTTTCAAAATACCCAAATGAAGTACAACATGAATTACTTTTTAATTTATTACAACAAGCCAAGTATACCACTTTTGGCGCAAACCATGATTTTAAATCAATCAGAACTTATGAGGACTTTATAGCTCGCGTACCCGTGATAAGCTATGAAGAGATGGAACCGTATATAACACAATCGCGCAAAGGGGAACAACAACTTTTTTGGGATACTCCTATAAAATGGTTTGCAAAATCTAGCGGAACCACTAATGCTAAAAGTAAATTTATCCCTGTAAGTCAAGAGTCTCTGGACGATTGCCACTACAGAGGAAGCAAAGATTTACTTTGCTTGTACTTGAACAATAACGAAAATTCTCAACTCTTTACGGGTAAAGGCTTGCGTTTAGGAGGCAGTAAAGAGCTCTATCAAGAAAACGGAACTGTTTTTGGCGACTTATCCGCCATACTTATTGATAATATGCCGTTTTGGGCAGAATTCAGTTCTACACCAAGTAATAAAGTCTCCTTAATGGACAATTGGGAAACAAAACTCCAAGCCATTGTAGATGAAACTATAAAAGAAAATGTAACGAGCTTAGCAGGAGTTCCCTCATGGATGCTGGTATTATTAAATCAAGTATTAGAAACCACTGGAGACAATCATCTTTTAGAAGTATGGGAAAACTTAGAAGTCTATTTTCATGGAGGCGTAAGCTTTGAACCTTATCGCGATCAATACAATAAACTACTTCCCAAAAGTGACTTTAAATACTACGAAATTTATAATGCCTCAGAAGGTTTCTTTGCTATTCAAGACAGAAATGATTCTTCGGAATTACTTTTAATGCTAGATTATGGTATTTTTTATGAGTTTTCTGCCATGGATACCTACGGTACTAGTCAACAAAAAATGATTCCGTTAAGTGAAGTAGAGCGTAATGTAAACTATGCTGTAATTATAACAACCAACGCAGGCTTGTGGCGTTATAAAATTGGTGATACCGTTCGGTTTACCTCAATTAGTCCGTATAGGATAAAAGTTACCGGTAGAACAAAACATCATATTAATGCTTTTGGCGAGGAATTAATGATTGAAAATACCGATGAAGCATTAAAAATTGCCTGTGCAAAAACCAATTCTGAAATTAAAGAATATACCGCGGCGCCTATTTTTATGAATGGAAAAGATAAAGGTGCTCACGAATGGCTGATAGAGTTTAAAAAAGAACCTGAAAACCTAGAATACTTTTCGGAGTTATTAGACAATGCCTTAAAATCATTAAATTCTGATTATGAAGCAAAACGTTTCAACAATATTACTTTAAACACTCCTAAATTACATATAGCTAAACCAAATTTATTCTACAATTGGTTAAAACACAATAGTAAGTTAGGGGGACAGAATAAAATTGCACGCTTATCTAATTCTAGAAATTTTATTGAGGAATTATTAAGGAACAATATTTAAAACAAACCACAGTTTAAACTGTGAGCGAGCAGAAGCGAAGGGGTTAGGATGAGGGGAGTTTAATTATATATTAAAAAAAGCACCAGTTTTTCGAACACTTTCTGTTGCTGAAATAAATTTAATTCCCATTACTTTTTCTATTTTAGTAGTATCGTACATCAATTGTTTAAATGCTGAATTGATATTCGCTTTATAAAAGCTTCTTTTTCTCCCAGGCATAAAACTTAAGAGCTTGTCTACTTGTAAATAAACTAATAATTGCCAACGTTTAATTTCCTTTGAACCATCTTTATTACCTACTGCCTTAGAGATCGCTTGTATTAATTCTTTATAGGCTACATTCTCAGAAACCACTATAAATTGTTCATTGACAATTTTAGCGTTCGTTAATACAATCATTACTTCAACTACATCATTTACATCAACAACACCAACTGTTCCCGAAGTAAAGTAATTAAATCCCTTAGCTACTTTTTTAAATATTTCTCCGGTTCCACAATTCCAAAATCCTGGACCCAATATTACTCCAGGATTCACAATTACCGCATCTAAGCCTTCTTGTACGCCACGCCAAACCTCTAACTCCGCATCATATTTTGTAATAGCATAGATGTTTTGAGTATTATTTTCCGGATTCCATCGTGTTTCTTCAGTAATCGGTTTTTTTAAATCTTCCCCTAAAGTAGCAATGGAACTCACGTGACACAACTTAGAAACCCCATTACTCAAACATAAATTAACAATATTGGCAGTACCAATAACATTCACTTGGCGAGATTGGGTGTAACTTTTAGGATCAAAAGTTACATCGGCAGCACAATGGTATACCTGAGTAACATTCTCAAAAGCTAAATCCAAAGCTGGAACGTCAGTTATATCGGTTTTAACCCATTCAATTTTATTAAAAAGTAAGTCTGGTGTTTCTGAATAAAATGAAAATACTTTTTTAACGAGTTCAAATTTCGAAGCATCTCTATAAGTAGCCTTTACTGCTACGCCTTGGACTACTAATTTATACAATAAATGTGTACCTAATAATCCTGTTCCTCCTGTTACTAAAATCATTTAGCTAAAGTAAAAAGATACTTTCAATAGGCAAATAATTAACCACGCTTCTTTTTTTTCTAAGAATACACTAATAATTTAGAGATTCGTTTATTTATGGCTATTTCAAAATCAATTTCTTCGAGACATTAACCTGACGACAATTAATCGATATTAAAACATATTCATTAGTTCAGAATAAAAGTCTTTATTCTATATTCTAGTAACGAAGCTGTATTTGTTCTAAATTTCGACTAGTTATGGTTTAATTTATACAATGAATTCGTTTATATTTGTCTAAATTTTAGTTGAAATATGATGAATTTTGTAGAAGAATTACGCTGGAGAGGAATGCTCCATGATATTATGCCAGAAACCGAAGAGATGCTTTTAAAAGAATCTACTGCTGGTTATATAGGATTTGATCCAACAGGAGAATCTTTACATATTGGTAGTTTGGTACAAATTATCATCTTAATGCATTTTCAAAGAGCAGGACATACACCTGTAGCTTTGGTTGGTGGCGCAACAGGTATGATTGGTGATCCTTCAGGAAAATCTGCTGAACGTAACTTGTTAAATGAAGAAACTTTAGCAAAAAACATAGCTGGAATCAAAAGCCAACTAGAACGTTTTATCGATTTCAATTCTGATATTACTAACAAAGCTGAGTTGGTTAACAACTACGATTGGATGAAAGAATATTCATTCATCGATTTTGCTCGTGAAATCGGTAAGCACATTACGGTAAATTACATGATGTCTAAAGAGTCTGTAAAGAAGCGTTTAGGCGCAGAATCTAAAGTAGGAATGTCATTTACTGAGTTTACCTACCAATTATTTCAAGGATATGATTTCTTACACCTATACAGAGAAAAGAATTGCAAAATTCAAATGGGAGGTAGTGACCAATGGGGTAACATTACTACAGGTACTGAATTAGTGCGTCGTGTTGCTGGCGGTAAAGCATACGCTATGACTTGTCCGTTAATCACAAAAGCAGACGGTACTAAGTTCGGAAAAACAGAAGGAGGAAATATCTGGTTAGACAGACACAGAACTTCGCCTTATAAATTTTACCAATACTGGTTAAACGCTTCTGATGAAGATGCTGAAAAGTATGTAAAAATATTCACCTTCTTAGATAAAGAAACTATTGAAGCATTAATAGCTGAACATAAAGAAACGCCTCATTTACGTTTGTTACAAAAAAGAGTTGCTGAAGAAGTAACTACTATGGTGCATTCTAAAGAAGATTTAGACAATGCTATAAAGGCTTCTAACATCTTATTTGGAAAATCTACTTCAGAGGATTTAAAAACATTAGATGAACAAACGTTTTTAGATGTTTTTGACGGTGTTGCTCAAGCTGAAGTAACTCGTGAAGATATCGACAACGGACTGGACATGATTGGTGCTTTAGCAGCAAAAACTGGATTTTTAAAATCTAATGGAGATGCACGCAGAGCCTTAAAAGAAAATGCAATTTCAGTTAATAAGGAAAAAGTAAAAGAAGACTTTTCTATCACAGCTGCCGACTTAATAAATGACAAGTTTGTTATACTTCAAAAAGGTAGAAGAAACTACTATGTAGTTGTTGTGAAATAACTAACAGTCCATAATTTCTATAAAAAGGCTTTATCTATTAATTAGATAAAGCCTTTTTATAGAAATTACCGCCATTCTCCCTCAGGAGAAAGGACTATTTTATTACTTATTTAGCTTTAGCATCACTCATTTCTTTTTCCAAATGATCTAAATATAGTATCCCATTTAAATGATCAATTTCATGCTGAAAAATTACCGCTGTAAAGGCTTCTATCATTTCTGTTTGATGTGTACCATCCATTTTATCATATTCGATAAGTATTGCATAGGCTCTAGTTTTGGTAGTATCACTTCTATCAGGAATAGATAAACAGCCTTCAACACAATCTTGTTTCTTATCAGTGTATTTCACGATTTTAGGGTTTAAATACACTTCAAAAGGAAAACCTTCCTTATCAAAACGCTGCACCCAAATAATGTTTTTCAATACACCTACTTGTGGTGCTGCAATACCCACTCCCATGGAAATACTATCTCTAACCGTTCTGTACAATCTATTTACAAAATGTTTTAATTCTATATTATCAGTATCAGCAAATACATCCTTACATTTCGTTCTAAGGACAATAGAATCCTTCTTATTAGTTATTTTCAATACACGCATAGGAGTAATACTATCTGTAGCCAGAATCAAATCCGTTTGTTCTTTTGTAAACCCCAGTAAAGAATCTTTCTTAGTTGACACTTTAGAAGAACTTGAACAGCTTACTAATAGTAGCATCAATACATTTAATGTTATAATATACTTCATTTATCCTTTAATAAAATTTTGTATTATCGACGCCAATTTTTGTTTAGCAACTCTTTCTAAAGGATGTTGAAATTGGCTTACTACTTCCAACACTCCATTTTGCAATTCCTTTACCACCTCTTCGGATTCTTCAATACTAACCATTGTATCATTTCCTCCAACGCTTATTAACACATTATGACGAATCTGTTTCAATTCCTCGTTAGTTATCTTTCTCCCATTCCCTAAACCGTACATCATCTTAGCAGTATTTCTCATAACCTTCTTCCAGCTATCCGCCCCATGAATTTCAGTCAATTGACTTGCAAACTTTGGAACTTTCATTTCTATAACCTCAGGATTAAGCATTTTAACTTCTTTCTCAGCACCTTCTGTAGTCCAGTTAAATTTTGTTCCCAAAGTTATTATTTTGGCAATAACATCTGGGTTATTAACAGCCAAATTCAAAGCCACATAACCTCCCATACTATAACCGAAAACGTTTATCTTGTCTATATTGTTTTCTTTAAGATAATCCAATACATTCTGAGTAAACAACTCTATTGAAAATTCATTCTGAATAGGCAAACCTCCATGCCCTTCGAAATTCATATCGTAAACAATGAAATTTTGCTGAAGAATACTTTTTAACTCATCAAATTGATTTTTACTTCCCAGCGCTCCATGTAATAACAATAACTTCTCTTTCATTTTTATAATCCTTTATTTCAACATCAAATATATTTTAAAAATACATTAAATTTTCATTACCAAAAACAAACAACAAGTATCAATAGTCAACTCCCCATGCCTAAGTCTGCGAGCCATGAAATAATTCCACGATTTTTCGAGCAAGGTAAGTTCGGGGTATCAAACCTACTGGAATAAATAAAAGAGGCAATACCACCACAAAAAAAGCCCAAAACAAAAAAACTGCTCTGGGCTTCTAAACTAACTAACTTTATGAAAAAGTAAACCTCTTCACTATATATAAGACGCATTAACGCTTAATTTATTACATCTATTAAGAAACTTTAACACATTATAACGCTTTTTAACATTTATAAAGCCATCAAGTTACACCCTCTAATATCGGAGTTATCAAAACGCCCTAGCACTTCAAAACTCCCATTCTCAAACACCTTTCCTAAATCTTGTGTTGCTATAAACGAACACGAATTGATATTTGCTAAATCAATTACATTAATCCCACCCGTTTTATTTTCTTTTTGAATACTTAATGGATCTTCCGTGTCTCTAGTCAACACCTTCATCCAAGTGGGGCATTCAAAAATCCCATTTCCTTTGGAATATGCTTGAGACAATAATTCTGTCATTCCATATTCTGACTGAATTTTAGCAAGGCCAAAACCATCTTTTAATAACTGATGTAATTCAGGTCTGATAATTTCTTTTCTTCTCCCTTTCATCCCGCCAGTTTCCATCACAATCGTGTTGTTCAATTTAAACTGGTGTTTTTCAATTAAATCTAGTAAGGCAAAAGAAACACCAATCAGTAACACTTTTTGGCCAGATTTATCTAATAGTTCCAATTTATTAGAAATTTCTTGTAAATTATTAAGGTAAAAACCGCTTTCTGCATGTTTAGATTTTTGAATTAAATCTTCCACCATATAAATTAAAGAAGACCCTTCACGTTCTAAATAAGAAGGTAATAAGGCCAAGACAACATAATCTTCAATATTTCCGTAAAAGCGCTTGAATCCTTTTAAATAACTTTCTTCATAAACACTCAAATCAGTTATATGATGCTTACTTGTTATACTCCCTGTAGTACCTGAACTTGTAAAACTGACAACAGGTTTAAGAGTACTACTAAGTACGTTATGTGTTTTAAAAAACTGGATAGGTAAAAACGGAATGTCTTCAACGATTTTCACATCACTAGGATGTTTGTATAATAAATCACAAAAGGAACGGTACACTTTATTGTTTTCAAATTGAAACTTGAAAATTTCTAAAGCAAGTGTATTAAATTCTTGTGCTGATTTTATGTTGAATATCTGTTCTTGAAGCATTATAACCAATTAAAACTCTAATTTACTCTATTAAATAGTTTCTCTTTAATTTATTTTTCATTTAAAAGCCACAACTGTAACGAAGGCTACCCATGAATTTTGAAATTCAACTAAATTAAAAATAACTCAATTTACTAGCGAGCAATTATAATTTAATTAGTCTCAAATGTAACAAAAAAAGCACGCTTTTTAAAAGCATGCTTTTCATATGTATTACTCTATTGTATTTCTACTAAAAATATAAAGCCCACTGGTGGGTTAATCTATAATATCAAATCCAGTATACTTTACTAGGCACTCAGGTATTTTAATCCCTTCTGGAGTTTGATAATTTTCTAATATTCCAGCCAATACTCTTGGTAATGCCAATGAACTACCATTTAAGGTATGAGGCAAGTGTTTTTTATTATTAGCATCTTTATAACGTAACTTCAACCTGTTTGCTTGAAACGTTTCAAAATTTGACACTGAACTAATTTCCAACCACCTGTCTTGAGCTGTTGAGAATAATTCAAAATCATAGGTCATAGCAGCTGTAAAACCAGTATCACCACCACATAATCGTAATATTCTGTAAGGTAGCTTCAATTCAGCTAAAATATCCATCACATGTTCTTTCATTCCCTCCAAAGCATCATATGATTTTTCAGGTTGTTCAAAACGAACGATCTCTACTTTATCAAACTGATGTAATCTATTTAAACCCCTTACATGAGCCCCATAACTTCCCGCTTCTCTTCTAAAACAAGGTGTATATGCTGTATAACAAATTGGTAATTGTTTTTCAGAAATCAATTCGCCTCTTAATATATTGGTAACAGGAACTTCACCTGTAGGAATTAAATATAAATCATCTTGAGCATCATGATACATTTGCCCTTCTTTATCTGGTAATTGTCCAGTCGCAATTGCAGAAGCTTCATTTACCATATGTGGTACTTGAACTTCTGTATATCCAGCATCAACATTTTTATCCAAAAAATACGAAATTAATGCACGTTGCAACCTAGCTCCCTTTCCCTTATATACTGGAAATCCAGCTCCAGAGATTTTATTACCCAACTCAAAATCAATGATATCATACTTTTTTGCTAGCTCCCAATGCGGTAATGCTCCATCATGTAATTCTGGAACTTCCCCTGCTAAAAAAACCTGTTCATTATCAGCTTCACTATTCCCCGCTTTCACCAATTCGTGAGGCACATTAGGTATGGTATATAATAAATCCGTCAATGCTTTTTGAGTTGCATTAACAACTTCTGCTAACTCCTTTGAAGTTTCTTTTAATTGAACTGTTTTTTCTTTTAAAATGTTCGCTTTTTGAGTCTCTCCATTTCTAAACAACATTCCAATCTCCTTGGACAGCTTGTTGGAATCGGCTTGACTATTATCAAACAACACTTGAGTGCTTCTCCTTTTCTCATCTAAAGCCAAAACTTCTTTCAAAAGTGAATCAGCATCGAAGTTTCTTTTCTTCAAACGCTCCACTATTAATTCAGTGTTTTCTTTAATAAACTGTACTTGTAACATTTTTAATTATTTTTTTAGAAAAACAAAAATACATCTTTTGATTTTTATACATAAAAAAAACCTCTCCTAACTGAGAGGTTTTTTATCTCTTATGAATTTTAGGCACTTATATTTTAAACGTAACTACAGGTCTTTTAGCATGATTTACTAAATCCTCACTAATACTTCCGTTGAAGAAATGTGATAATCCTTTTCTTCCATGAGTACTCATAGCAATTACATCAGCATTAATAGAATTCCCAAAATTTAAAATTCCTTTTTCAATACTCGTATCATTGTAAATATTTAAGGTGTATTCTCCCATACTTACGCCATTAAGGAAGTCATTCATGCGATCCTCCGCTTCAGAGGTTGTCATAAATCCAGAAGGCGTATTAACCATTAACAAGTGCATTTTGGCATTTGCTGTTTTTGAAAATTCCATCGCTTTTAAAAATGACTTTTTATATTCTTCTGTAAACTCACAGGCAAAAACAATATCGTTCATTTTAAACCCTTGATCATCTCTTTTAATAACCAAAACTGGAACATCAGAGGTACGAACAACTTTTTCAGTATTTGATCCGATTATCATTTCTTTAATACCAGAAGCTCCTCTAGATCCCATTACAATTAAATCAATCTCTTTATCGTGAGCTGAATCAATAATACCTTCAAAAGCGGCATTATTTTGAATACCCTCTCTAACATCAATCCCTTCTAAATAATCTTTATCTAAAAACGCCTCAAAACTCTTGTGAGCCATTTTCATAAAAAACATTGCTTCTGGCAATTCACTCGTTTCGTGCATAGGATCAACCATATCAAAAGGTAATTCTATCATATGCATTACATGTAGTTCACTATTATATCTTTTTGCTAATTGAGCAGCGACTTTCAAAGCATCTTCTGATCCTTTAGAAAAATCTGTAGGGACTAATATTTTTTTCATATATCAAAGTTTATTAAATAGTTTAGTTATAGCATAAATATACAAAATTTAGCAGAAAAAAATAGCGTTCGTTAATTTAGTTTTCTTTGTTTTAAAAAAAGATGTATATTTGCAACGCATTTTTTATGTAAATATGATAAATGAGGGGACAGATGTCCCCTCTTTTTATAATCAATTACAATGTTTAAAGAATTAGTAAACAAATTATTACAAGCAGGATTAGATGAAAAACCAGAGTTGTTTTTGATCAATTTCACGGTTGATGCCGATAATAAAATAAACGTGATTTTAGATGGCGACAATGGTGTTGCAGTGAAAGATTGCATATTTATTAGCAGAGCTATAGAGCAAAACATAGATGAAGAGGAGTATGAATTCTCTCTAGACGTTGCTTCTTGTGGTGCAACTAGCCCTCTTAAAATAACTAGGCAATATATAAAAAATATTGGCCGTAATTTAGAAGTTAAACAACTCTCAGGAAATATTCTTGCAGGTGAATTAACTAAAGCGAATGATGAAAAGATAACTTTAGAATGGGATACTCGCGAACCTAAACCAATCGGTAAAGGAAAAATAACCGTTCATAAAGTTGAAGAAATAGCTTACAGCGATATTGTTGAAGCAAAAGTTGTAATAAAATTTTAACAAGAGAAATGTCATGGAAAACATTGCATTAATAGAATCTTTTTCGTCGTTTAAAGACGATAAAATGATAGATCGTGTAACTTTAATGGCCATCTTAGAAGATGTATTTAGATCGGCATTAAAACGTAAATTTGGATCAGATGATAATTTCGATATTATTATTAATCCAGATAAGGGCGATTTAGAAATTTGGAGAAACCGTGTAGTTGTTGCAGATGGTTTTTCTGAAGATGATAATGAAGAAATTGAACTATCTGAAGCACGTAAAATAGAACCTGATTTTGAAATTGGGGAAGACGTATCAGAAGAAGTGAAATTGATCGATTTAGGACGTCGTGCTATTTTAGCATTAAGACAAAACCTAATTTCTAAAATACAAGAACATGACAATACTAGTATCTATAAACATTTTAAAGATCTAGTTGGTAGTATTTACACCGCCGAAGTTCATCACATTCGTCACAAAGCAATAATTTTGTTAGATGACGAAGAAAACGAAATCATACTTCCAAAAGAAAACCAAGTACCTTCAGACTTTTTCAGAAAAGGAGAAAATGTACGAGGGATTATTGAAAGTGTAGAATTAAAAGGAAACAAGCCAATTATTATTTTATCAAGAACTTCTCCGGAATTCTTAGAGAAATTATTTGAGCAAGAAATTCCTGAAGTATTTGACGGATTAATCACCGTTAAAAAAGTTGTTAGAATCCCTGGCGAAAAAGCAAAAGTAGCCGTAGATTCTTACGATGAAAGAATTGACCCTGTTGGAGCCTGTGTTGGTATGAAAGGCGCTCGTATTCATGGAATTGTTCGTGAATTAGGAAACGAGAATATTGACGTAATTAACTACACAGAAAACCCACAATTACTAATCACAAGAGCTTTAAGTCCTGCACGTGTATCTTCTGTTAAAATAAACGAAGAAACTAAAAGAGCTGAAGTAATGCTTAGACCTGAAGAAGTTTCTAAAGCAATTGGTAGAGGTGGACAAAACATTAGATTAGCAGGTAGGTTAACAGGTTATGAAATTGATGTATTTAGAGAAGGTGTTGAAGAAGATGTTGAATTATCTGAATTCTCTGACGAAATAGAAACATGGGTAATTGCTGAATTTGCAAAAGTAGGTTTAGACACCGCAAGAAGCATCTTAGATAAAGATGTTGAAGACATCGTTAAAAGAACAGATCTTGAAGAAGAAACAGTTCTTGACGTTGTTAGAATATTAAAAGAAGAATTTGAAGACTAATTAAATTAGAGTCTTTAAAAAATAAAAGTTGAGGTAAATA
>Ga0105354_1002333_pt1 | contig 11340 bp, 12 predicted proteins | sample GOMGulsemesocosm_FD_83658 | JGI IMG/M metagenome (GOLD analysis project Ga0105354, IMG submission 83658) | Methane-oxidizing microbial communities from mesocosms in the Gulf of Mexico - GOM9B Gulf of Mexico | ecosystem: Environmental > Aquatic > Marine > Cold seeps | place: USA: Gulf of America...
ATATGGTATGCCACCAACATCTGGTTTGGGTATTGGTATGGATAGATTAATTATGTATTTAACCAATAATCAATCTATACAAGAAGTGTTATTCTTTCCTCAAATGAAACCAGAAAAGAAAGAAAAGAAAATTGAATTAAACGATAACGAAAAAGCAATCTTTGATATTATATCAAAAGAAAGTTCAATGCCTTTAGGGGAGCTTAAAACGCAAGCAGGATTAAGCGGTAAAGGTTGGGATAAAGGTATAAAAGGATTAACTAAGCAAAGTTTAGTAAAAGTGACTAAAACTGACGATAATTTGATTGTTGATTTGGTTTCATAATTGCGGATAATAACTTTTATTAATATATTCTATCAATAATTTTGGCACTAATATGTCAATAATGATAATTTAATTTATGAGTGATAATGAACCTGCATACAAATGGTGGGAGTTTTATTTTGTTAGGTACTTAATAGGAACGATAATGGGTGCAATTATAGTATCATATATTGTTTTCAAAAATTCTATTTTTTTGGAATTAATATCGGATAAAGAGTTATATTCAAACTCCTTAGACTTGTTAAAGAATAATTATGTTGTTTTTCTAATAGTCGGGTTTGCTTTTTGTTATTTATCTAGTGCGCCAATTTTAGTTTTACATAGTTCAAGAGCATTTTTTAAAAGCAAAAAGAATAATAGGTTTAATAAAACTACAGTTGGAATTATAATAGCTCTTACACTTACTTCAATAGGTTTCTTATTCTCATTGTTATTTGCTTCATTTAGTTTCAATTCTTATATAGTTCGAATCGTAATTTTATTAATTGTTGTTATACCTCAAACAATTTTGATAATAGCAAATATATCAAGTAATAAGGCCACTGATTTTTATAATAAACTTACTAAATATAGACATTTTGAAAAAACATCCGAAACTCGACATGGTTACATAGATTCATATAAGCACTTAAGAGAACATGGTAATGCATTTTCAATATTACTTTTGGAAATGTTATTAGGGCTTTTATTGCTCAATACATCGAGTGTAAATGAGTTAATTTTGATTATACTACTATGGATAATACCTAGTTCATTAGTTTGGTGGTTAGGAACATTATTAGAATTTAATCTTGAAAATTTAGAACACAAGAATGACTAATTTTATTGACAACATATGGTTTCAATTATTTGCATATTTGGTTGGGTTCACAGGAACGGTACTATCCATTTTATCCTTTAAAAAGAAAAAAATAAAACCAGTATATATTAAAAGAACAACACATCTAGTACAACAAAAATTAAGTGATGTAGAAGGGTTGAGTTTACAGTATGATAATCAAGATATCAAAAATTTAACTATTACAAATATTGCAATTTGGAATGCTGGAAAAAAAACATTGAAACATTCTGATATATCAACAAATGATAAATTACGTATAGAAACAAGAAAAGGAGTTACTGTATTAAGACACTCTATACTTAAAGTATCAAACCAAGCTAATGGTATAACTACAAATATTAACGATGATAATTCTTCAATCAATGTTAATTTTGATTATTTGGATTATAATGAAGGAATAGCATATCAATTTATTCATAATGGAGAAAGCTCTAATGATATTCTTATTAAAGGTTCAATAATTGGATTTGGAAAAATCAAATCAAATGACGGCGAATTTAAAAGTAAGTTAAGAATAGTTCTTGAAGAACCATTAGGTAAAGTAACACCGGGTAAAGATGATAAGAGCAGTATGTTTCGAATTGTTATAATAGTTTCTTTTATACTAATCGGAAGTACTCTTATTAGAAGTTCAGTAGTTATGTCAGTAATATTAATACTCCATGGATTGATATACTTGAGCTTTGCTTTTATTTTTAGGGCTATAACAAAAACACCAAAAGAATTTGAGTTTATAGAAGAGTAAGTTATATTTAAGAAACTTGTAATGTCAAACTCTAATTCAATAACCTTAATTTATATCAGATTTTAGAACTTTAAATATGCTGTATATTAAAATTAATTATAATTGATGATTTAATTAATTCTTCGCATTCAGGTTCGTTTGTCTGCTTAATCTTTGTCACTAAAGTATTAATTTTTGTTTATCTAATTTAATATCTAAAAGCTGATTAAGTTAGAGAATCCTAATTCTCAAATAAATTACAATTTTAAAAAAACATCTAATTGTATATTATGAATATAATAAATAAGTATATTTGATGAGACTCTATGAACTCGTTACAAATAACGAAGTCAATATTTTTTATTACATAATGTTAATTAGGTGTACTAGTATACTTATTAAATTGCTATCAATAAACAAAGAAAAGCGAGATGTACAAATTACAAATTTGGTTTTTTCCAATGTTCTATACCAAAAAACAAGTTCTTGTTAACGCTTGAAAATAAAAGATTAAATATAAAAAAATAAAACAAACTCTATGGGAGGAAACGCAGGAATGAGAGGTTACATTATACAAACAATTATTTGTTTGTTAGACGCCTTGGAAAAAGATAATGAATGGATATCTGTAACTTTAGAGCCTCTTGATGAATCTGAAAAAGTAGATATAAGATGGAAATATCCTAATAATATTATTAAACTTACTCAAGTAAAATCTTCAGAAAATATTATTGGACATACAGCTGCTCAAGCGTGGTGTGATGAGCTGACAAGTCATTCTCCAAATGCTTCTGAGTATGAATTATCGTTAATAGGACCTCTTTCTAAAAATTTACTCAAAGTCGATAATATTGGAAATGTTAATATTAGTAAATTAGGCACACTAGATACTAAAGTTTTAATAGACCAAGCTTCAACAAAAATTGATTATTATTATAGTAGGAAAAATAAAGATAAAATTTCACCACAAGTTCGTGAAATTATTGTCCATAGTTTAAATTCTCGCTTTGCAACTTCTTCAATAATTGGTACTGAAATAATCAGAAGTGACTTTGATGAAGAGTTATTGTTATTTATTAGTGCTATTGAAAAACAACTTGAAAGAAATATTTTCGCTTCATTAGCGCCACCGATTGAAAATGAAAACATTCCTCTTAATCATAGAATAACAAAAAAAATATTAGAACTTATTGGATGGAATCAATTTGGAGAAAATCAAGCAATTGAAATATTCAATGAACATACATCTGATAATGATATACATAATGTAAATTTTATAGGTGATTTCACGAATCAATTAAAGGAAAAAACAGGAGATTTTGTAATGGTTTCTTCTCTATACGATTTTAATTACCCAAATTCATCAAAATCTGAAATAACTAAATATTTAAAAGATATAGATGTTATATTCGATGATTCAAAAAGTAAAAATGATATTCCATTAAAGCGATTTGAATCAACTAATTATCATAGTCTTTTGTTTTGGTTAACAACAGATAATGACGATTTACTCATGGATTTCATTCACCCAACTAAAGATAATTATAAAAGAACTTTGCTTAATGATGAATTGACTTACTATTTAATAGATAATAAAAGAGCAAATTTTTTAATCAGTAGTATTATTACTGCAAAAAACTATAGAGATGATGTCTCAGTTAAATTTCTTTATCCGATAACAGAAGCTAATCAAAGTCCTGGTACAATTGGTCAGAGAGGTTTAAAATTGCCTGTTGAGTACATTAATTCATCAGTGATCCCAATTGCTAAAGAGGATAAAACAAAAATTAGCTTTTTACTCTTTTGTTCTGATTCTTTTTCTACAGAATCGTTAAAAAAATTGATTTGGCTGACAATTCGCTTAACAAGTGGTTTTGGTAACGAATACCTATTGTATTTCCCTGATTATAATAAAGATGAACATCAAAAGGAAGCGTTAAAAGTAATACGTTCTTTTGATGAGGAGCTTTTAGACGATAAAATAAAAGTTTTAAGATATAATCAGGTTGAAACTGAAGTATTAGACTCATTACCAAATACCCAATCAAGAGTTAGTAAAAATGAAATATACAAAGAAACTGAAGAGGAATCTTTAAGTAATTCAAAACATCTTAATGAAGCTTTTATAAATATATTGCCTTATGGAGATATATTAAAACCTTTTTTAAATACAGAAGCAATTACTGCTAATGATTTGAAAATCTTTTTAGCGAAGAAAGGTATTTTTGTGAAAAGTGCAAACAAAACTAATCTAATTAATCTAATGACTACTTTATTATTTAGTCCTAATGAATTAGACGATTTTAAATCTTTAATTGATATTAAAGAAAAAGCGCCTCATACTACAAACGAACATTATACAATAAAACAAAATGATAGCTTAGAAAATATTTTTAAGAAAATTAAACCCAATTTTGATAATATTACAGATGGATTAAATACTAAAATTGTTGATTCAAAATTGCAATTCGAACAAAATAAAGAAGACAAAGATGAATTCATTTTAACGCTGACAACTGAAATAAAAGATCCAACAAGTTCTCTATTAGTAAATACGAAATGGGGTAAAATTGAAATTATTGTAAAAAAGGACAATGACCGCCTTGTTGTAGTTACTCAAAATACGATAACAAAAGAAGACAAGTATATTGCAAATCGTGCGTTAAAACAATTACATCAAGAATTTAAACAGATTGATTTTGTTGAGGAGACAAAAATTAAAGTAATGTTCAATAACTTTTCTAATAACTTGGAAAGAGTAAACTTTCTTTTAAGTTTTACTAATATTTCATCTTCTATAATTTTTAAAGATGCAGATATATTTTCCATTACTTTCAAATTTGATGATAATACTGAAATACCTGAAAAATTTAAGGATAAGGCAGATAAAGACTTAATAATTAAATTTGATGGTAATAACCTTACAACACTTACTGAGTTATCAATTGCAGAAGCCAAAGGTTCTATTTTCTTAGAAGAAATTAAGATTCGATATAAGTTTGATTTACTTAATATTCAAAACGGATTTTATTATGTAGCATATAATTTTTCTAAAGCTTTGAGAAACAAAAGAGAGCTTAATGGAGTATTCAACTCTGAATCTTATTTATATAAATCACCTTCTATAAAAGCTCTTAGTAACATTAAGGGTCTTGAAAAACAACTTTCGAAAGAAGTAGAAAGGCTTAAAATAGAAAAACTTAAACAATTCAATATTATAGAATGATAGAATTTATAGACATTAAACTTAATGGAATTTATGTTCACCAAGTAGGTAATAAATTACGTGATGAAAATTTAAAAATATCTAAAGAGAATATTTCCTTCTCTGATGATGAAACACAAAGCTATTTATTAAAATATTTTTTATCACCATTTAACAACAATGAGGTTTATAATTTCTCTCATCCATCAGAACTTGAATTAAATGAAATTTACTTATTTGTAAAAAGATTATTCTCTTCTCCAGAACAACTTTACAAAATATCAATTGATATCTCAAAACATTTATACGAGCAATCCACTCATCCAAAAATTAATGGTGGCGACCTTTGTATTTGTTTTTTTAATAATTGCTCTTTTGATGGTGTCAACTGTAATGCTATTGGTTTTTTTAAATCAGAAGTTAAAGATGTCTTTTTAAAGTTTGATTCAGTTGACGATAATGTTAATATCAGACATGAAAATGGTATAAATATTAATAAGTTAGATAAAGGATGCTTGGTATTCGATTTAGAAAAAGAGAATGGGTATAAAGTTTGTGTGATTGATTCTAAATCAAAGGACACTCAATATTGGAAAAATGATTTTCTTAATATAAAACCGGCTTCTGACGAATATCATTTTACTAATGACTTCCTATCTATTACAAAAGAATACGTTACTAAACGATTAACGGATGAATTTGAAGTAAATAAGACTGACCAAATTGATTTATTAAATCGCTCTGTTGATTATTTTAAAACCAATGATAAATTTGAAAAAGAAGAGTTTGAGAAATCTGTTTTTCAAAGTAAAGAATTAATTGAATCATTTAGAAATTTTGATAACACTTATAGAGATGATAATGAAATTGAAGTTTCTGACAGTTTTGATATATCATCACAAGCAGTGAAAAAACAAGTTAGGGCTTTTAAAAAAGTATTGAAACTTGACAAGAATTTTCACATTTATATACACGGAAATAAAGAGTTAATAGAACAAGGAGTGGAAAAAGATGGACGAAAATTTTATAAAATTTATTACAAAGATGAAAGTTAATTCTAATATTTAGCAAAGCACAGAAATAAATATATTTATTAGCAATTCAATTTATGAAAGTATAAAGCAATTTTTTTAACTTATTCTTTGTTAGAAAATTCTATTAAATGGGTAATGACACTATCATCTATCCAATAATCTATTATATTTACATATGGCAGTTGGACTAAGAATAAAATACTACGGTGATGCCTCTTTAAAAAAGAGTAATAGACCTTATAAATTTCAGATAGATTATACATCTAATGGTAAAAGAGTAAGGGAAATTATTGACACTATTAAGGTGTTACCTTCTGATACAAAAGAAGAGAGAAAGCAAAAAAAAGAACTTGCTGAAAGAATACGTTCAAAGCTTGAAATTGAGCTAGGGAATAAAAAGGAAGGTTTAATATCAAGGCAATTACTTAAAGCTAATTTTATTACGTTTGTAGAAGAACTTTCAAAAAAGAAAAAGGAAAGCACAAGAAATTCTTGGATAGGCGCTATAAAGCACATGAAAGAGTTTCATGGCCCTAAAATAAAATTTGAAGATGTGACAACGTCTTTTCTAGAAGATTTTCAAGATTATTTATTAACCAAAATTTCTTCAAATGGTGCTATTACATATTTGAACTCTTTGAATGCTGCTTTGAACTTTGCTGTAAAGAAAAAAATAATCTATGAAAACCCTTATAGATTTGCTGATAAACCAAAGAAAGAAGAAACTGAGATGGTTTTTCTTTTAGCGGATGAAATAAAAGAAATAATAAAAACTTCTTTTTTTGATAATGAAGTAAAGAATGCTTTTTTGTTCTCATGCTATACTGGTTTAAGAATTTCCGATATTCAACAATTGAATTGGTCAATGATAAATGATAACGGGATAAACTTAAAAATGCAAAAGACAAGTAGTGCAATATATATTCCTTTAAACGATAATGCTAAGACTATCTTAAAAAATCAATCACATAATAAAAGTAATGTTTTTAATCTATCAGTTCATGGTAGTAGTATTAATCGAACTTTAAGAAAATTGATAAAGAAAACCAAAATTAATAAAGATGTTTCTTTTCATTCTGGACGACATAGTTTTGCAACATTGCTAATAACATCAGGAGTTAATATTTTTACCGTTTCTAAGTTATTAGGACATAAAGATATAAAGAGTACTTTAGTTTATGCAAAAGTAATTGATGAAGTAAAAGATATTGCTGTTAATAAAATGCCTAATTTTAACTTCTAATGGATTTAATAAAACTTAAAAGTGAATATAAAAATTTGAAAAACATTCTAGTTGATAACTATGAAGAGTTTTTCAATAAAGAATTATTAATTGATTTTTATGAAGGAGGTTGGGAAGATCGTATTAGTGAGTTTGATGAGTTAATTTATCTTGAACCTTACTCAGAAGAAATTACTAGAATTTTAATTCAAAGTGAAAACTTAAATGATTCTGATAGTTATAAGATTAAGCTAAAACTTATTGGAATTAAAAAAGATATTGATATTAAAATAACTGAAAATAAATTTTATAAAGAAGAAGTTCAATTAAGTTCTAATACTAAAAGTAAGTGTATTCCTTTATCTCCTAATATTGACTTATTATTAATTAATAAACTTGAAGAATTATTAATTAAAAATGAATTTATTATAGAAACAAAATCGTCAAATTTAATATCCATTTTTAATGAAAAAAGGAATAATGAAAAAATACAATGGAATGATGTCGAGTTTCTATTTGCTGTATTCATTAATCTTCTTGAAGATAATGGTATAACAAGTTCTAAGATTATTAGAAATAAATATAAGCTATTCGTGAACTTTTTTACGAATAGGAAAGGCAAAGATTTTAATTCAAAACAAGTTTCTAAATCAGCATATAATTTGAGTACGCAACACTCAGATATAAGAGTAAAACTCTTAGAAAATATTATTAATGAAGTATTCAATTAATGTAGTATTACATTAGTACTACACCTTTAACTATTTCTTATTCATTGTCTAATTTGTTAATTTGTATTAACAATAATTAGATTATGAATCTGAAAGAAATAATATTAATACTTAGAGAAATAAAAGACTTGATTGTAGTTAAGAATACTTTTGATAAAGATATTCTTAATATGAATGAGGCCTCTTCATATCTCGGATTAAGTACATCCCAAATTTCTAAATTAACTAGTACTAGAAAGATAAAGTTCTATAAACCTAGTGGTAAAGTGATATTCTTTAAAAAGGAAGACCTTAAAATTTATATTCTATCAAAGCCAATTACTCCAACTCACGAGACGGAGGAAGAAGTTGCTGATTTTTTAATTAAAAAAATGATAGGATGATTGAGGGTACTTATAATAAAGTGAAAGGTAAAGAATATGATTATTCTGATGGATTAAACATCATTAAAATATATCCAGTAGGACAAAAAAGTCAAATGGTAAAATATAACGGAAATTTTAAAGGTATTTTTAAGAACCCTTCACAACATCCAATAGGAATCGTGAAAATAAAAAATGAAAAGGAGTTTTGGATAATTGAATTTAAAAATAATGAATTAACTATTTTCCAGTATAAGGGAAAACAAGGTTTTGAATTCATTTACCTCCAATATCATATACTAAAGAGTTTATAATAATAAGATAAGGTTAAAATAAATATGATAGATACAATTCATACAAAGTTCATAATTGATAAAGAGAATACACTGAACTTAAACCAATATAAGGAACATATCAAAGTTAATCGAAAATTGAAATATCATTTAAGAGGGAAGATGGGTAGTTTAACTTTCTATCTTACTTGGTATAAGATAAAGAAAGATACACAAATTATAAGTAAAGGGTATTTAATAATTAAAGGAAGTATTTCAAAGTTTATACATGGAAGTAATCTTTCATCTGTTTCCCGTTATGAGATTAAAGAAGCGTTTAAGGAGATTAGTTCTTTGTTAGGCATAAACTTACTTAATTCTGATGTAACTCGACTACACATAGCTGAAAATGTATTATTAAAGCATCCTACATATCAATATTTAATGTCTATTACTGCTTTTCCTAGATTAAAAAGAGAAACCATATATAATCCCTCTTTTTCTAGTTTAAAACGAAGAAACAAATCTTGTGAGACTATTTTATTTCTGAACAAAAATGAGAAAAAGGGAATAATGTTTTATAACAAAATAAAAGAACTAAGAGATACAAGAAAATTGTCAGCTTTAATTTCTCATTTTGATATTCTAAAGAGTAGCATTTTAAGAATAGAAGTGAAAGTAAATTCTAAGCCTTATAAGACAATCTTTAACCGAAAGCAAATTATACTAAGTGACTTACTTAAAAAGAAAAACTATGTTGTTTTAATAGATTATTGGAAGCAAGAATGTGATAAGATTTATTATGATAAGGTATGTAAGGATAACTACAAAATAAAAACAAAAAAAGATTTTGAAAAATGGCTTCAAATAATGGCTGTAAAAGAACTTGGTATGGATCATGTTTTTCAAAAATTAGATGACTCGTTAATTGAACATAAATCAAACTTTAGAAAGTATATTAGGGAACAACTTCAAACTCCTAAATCAATTGAAGAAACTGATGAATTGTATTTAGAATTAAAGGAAGCTATGGAACTTGTTTATAATTACCATATATAATGTCCTTCATCTTTCTTAGTTAATGTGTTTTTTATATACCACAAACCGACTTTCATAATACCACAACTTTTTTAATATTATGAGATAAAATTGTGCAGGGCTCTATGTTTAATGATTTTACAAAATTGGATGTACAACAATTCATTAACCCATGAAGTTCATAATGAGCATAAAAGAATACTAATTATTCAAAGAAAGTAATTATTGAATCCATAATCACTATTGTTTTTAAGCCTTTATTCATATTGTTAATAGTTGTAGGCATCATAGCTTAAATTTTCTAGTTCATCAGAATCTAAAATACCATTTCCATCATAGTCGTAATTAAGACCATACTTTTTAAAAACTACCCTTTCCTCTAAACCTGTGTTATAATCAATCCATGTACTTGTTGAAGGATGGTAACCATTAGGTTCTGACCAGTTTACATTTGTAGGGATAGTAGTTGATTTATATTCTTTTTTTTCTTTTGAAGGTAAGAAGGCAATAATAAGTATCCCTAATAGGAATATTGGTATTAATACTTTACCGATTCCGTTTAAAAATTCTTTAAAATTTTCATTATATTTATTCATAATTATTTTTAATTATGTAAATATATAAAATATAGCACACATGCTATATTTGTTTTTTATATTTCTTTAAATAAGTCTTCTAATGAGAGTTCTAGTCCTTTTGCAATTATATCTAATGTACATAAAGTTGGATTAATTTTTCCTGTCTCTATTCTTGCTATTTGACTTAATGAAATATCCGTCCTAAGTGCGAGTTCTTCTTGTGTAAAACCTTTAGATTTCCTATGCATTTTAAGTGCCTTTGCAAATGAATCTAATAATACTTGATTTCGGATATTAATCATGTTACAAATGTCATCCATTCAAAGAACCACTACAATAGCATGTATGCTATATTGTAAAATGTCTTATATTTGAATTATGAAAAAATCGATTGGTATTATTATTTTTATAATTTCTTCATTTACCTTAAGTGCACAAGTTTATAATATTAAGGAAAAGCTTACATATCAAAAAAGAGAACTGATTGATTCCGTAATACTCGATAATTCATTTATTGAATTTAAAGTATATGAAAATAAAATTAAATTTCATATTAAAAATGAATCGATAAAATATTTTAATATTAAATCATTGAAACAAAACTCTGAAAATAGGGAGTCTTTATTGACTGGTAATTTCTCCTTCTCTAATGAGCTATATTATATCTCTCTTAATTTAGAAAAGGGTTATGTTTTAGTTTTTCCACATGAAGCAATGAAAAACAAAATGAGGCTTACAGTCATTTATTCAATTAAACGATAATTCTACATTTTATCACTTAATTGCAGATTACTACGCAGTTCTAGTCAATGATATGTCACGTAGTTATTAAATATATTACTTAACAGCTCATTATAAAGGGGAGTACAGTTATTCGAGGTATTATTTCCTCAAATGAAACCAGAAAAGAAAGAGAAAAAAATTGAATTAAACGATAATGAAAAAGCAATCTTTGATATTATATCAAAAGAAACTTCTATGTCCTTAGCTGAGCTTAAAACGCAAGCA
>Ga0105354_1002334_pt1 | contig 11340 bp, 8 predicted proteins | sample GOMGulsemesocosm_FD_83658 | JGI IMG/M metagenome (GOLD analysis project Ga0105354, IMG submission 83658) | Methane-oxidizing microbial communities from mesocosms in the Gulf of Mexico - GOM9B Gulf of Mexico | ecosystem: Environmental > Aquatic > Marine > Cold seeps | place: USA: Gulf of America...
CCCCATCAATAATACATGCATGTGCATCTACATCATAAACAATAATATCATCTTTAGTTACTAAAGAATCAATAGCCGAAACCATTCCTTGGTATCCGAAGTTCACTAAATAAGCTGCTTCCTTCTCTACAAACTCAGCTAATTCATCTTGTAATTTTTCGTGTAATTCGGTATGACCAGACATCATTCTAGCACCCATTGGGTATGCTGAACCATATTTTACACCAGCCTCACCATCTACTTTTCTTACTTCTGGATGATTTGCAAGACCTAAATAATCATTGATACTCCATGTAACAACCTCTTTACCTTGAAACTCCATTCTGTTAGAAATTTCTCCTTCAAGTTTTGGGAATACGAAATATCCTTCTGCTTGCTCTGCCCATTTTCCTAGAGGTCCTTTGTCCTTATAGATTTTATCAAATAAATCCTTCATTAATCTCAGTTTTAGATTTAACAAGTGCGAAAATAATTAAATTAACCCTCTTTTCATAATATTTTCACTAACAAAAAAGCACCAACCATAGGTTAGTGCTTTTTTGCATTAATTTTTTATGTAAAAAACTTTAGCTTAAATACTCAATTTTCTTAGGATTTACCTCTTGAACCGTATCAAAAAAGCCTTGATCTTCCATCCATTTATCGTTATAAATCTTACTCATATATCGCGAACCGTGATCTGGAAAAACAACCACAACATTACTGTTTTCCCCAAACACACCATTGGCTTCATATTGTTTTACAGCTTGCATAGCTGCTCCACTGGTGTACCCTACAAATAACCCTTCTGATTTCGCTAATTCTCTAGCTGTATGTGCACTTTCTTGATCTGTAACTTTTATAAATTCATCTATAGCATCAAAGTTTGTTGCTGATGGAATTAAGTTTTTTCCTAAACCTTCAATTCTATATGGATAAATCTCTTCTTTATCAAACTCACGAGTTTCATGAAAACTTTTTAATATTGATCCAAATGCGTCAACTCCTAATATTTTAACATCAGGGTTTTGTTCTTTTAAATATTTTGCTGCACCAGATATTGTCCCTCCAGTACCACTACATGCTACTAAGTGAGTAATTTTTCCGTTTGTTTGATTCCAAATTTCAGGACCTGTAGAATGATAATGTGCATCAATATTTAATTCATTAAAATATTGATTGATATATACCGAACCTTTAACTTCTTCATGTAAACGCTTAGCTACTTCATAGTACGACCTAGGATCATCAGCACTTACATTCGCAGGGCAAACGTATACTTTTGCTCCCATAGTACGTAGCATGTCTATTTTATCAGGAGATGATTTAGAGCTTACTGCTAAAATACACTCATACCCTTTAATAATACTAACCATTGCAATACTAAAACCTGTATTACCCGAAGTAGTTTCAATGATAGTGTCACCAGGCTTAATTAAACCTTTCTTTTCTGCTTGCTCTAATATGTATAAAGCAATTCTATCTTTTGAAGAATGCCCTGGGTTAAAAGCTTCTACTTTTGCATAAAAGTTACCTTTTAAACCTTTAGTTATTTCTTGTAATTTTATTAATGGAGTGCTTCCTATTAAATCTAAAACACTGTTATATGCTTGAATTTCTTCTTTCATAAATTATAAAAAATTATTTCTTAAGCTATTTGACCTTAAAATAACCGCACAAATATAAGTATTTTTTTCTATTTAGTAATTTCCTCCAAATTAAGCATAAATGCATATTCTTCGGCTATTTCTTTTAATGCTTCAAATCTACCCGACGCTCCACCGTGTCCTGAATCCATATCACATTTAAATAATAGTAGATTATCATCCGTTTTCAGTTCTCTCAATTTTGCTGTCCATTTTGCAGGTTCAAAATATTGAACTTGAGAATCATGAAATCCTGTAAGTATTAAAGTATTCGGATATTGCTGCTTAACAACATTATCGTATGGTGAATAGGACTTCATGTAATCATAGTACCCCTTTTCGTTCGGATTACCCCATTCGTCATACTCACCTGTTGTCAAAGGAATTGAATCATCTAGCATAGTTGTAACTACATCTACAAAAGGTACTGAGGCAACTACCCCATTATAAGTTTCTGGGCTCATATTCATAATTGCCCCCATTAATAGTCCTCCAGCGCTTCCCCCCATTGCATATAAATGGTTTGAAGAAGTATATTTCTCTGATATTAAATGTTTCGAGCAGTCAATAAAATCAGTAAACGTATTTATTTTTTGATATAATTTTCCATCTTCATACCAGTTTCTACCTAAATATTCACTTCCACGGATATGAGCAATAGCAAATACAAACCCACGATCTAACAAACTTAATCGAGTAGAACTAAAACCATCAGAAATAGTATGTCCGTAAGATCCATAAGCATATTGTAGCAATGGCGTATTTTCATTTAATTCAGTATCTTTTCTGTATACTAATGATATGGCTACCTTTTTACCGTCACGGGCTGTTGCCCAAATTCTTTCTGAAGTATAATTTTTCTTATCAAACTTCCCTCCTAAAACTTCTTGCTCCTTTTTAACTTCCTTCTCTTTAGTCTCCATGTTGAAGTCTATTGTAGAAGCCGGCGTCGTTAAAGAATTATAACCATAACGCAATATGTCAGTATCAAAATCTACATTTATTGAAGTGTAGGCAGAATAAGTTTCATTATCAAATGGTAGATAATATGAATTAGTGCCATCCCAACGCGTTATTTTAATTTTAGATAATCCGTTTTCTCTTTCACTTATTACTAAGTAATCCTTAAAAATTTCTATATCTTCCAATAAAACATCTTCTCTATGCGGAATAAAATCAGCCCAATTATCTTTTCCTGTTTTATTTTCAGGAGTAATCATTAGCTTAAAATTAAAAGCCTTATCCTTATTAGTTATGATGTAAAATTTATCCTCAAAATGTGCTATATCGTACTCTAAACCACGTTCTCTTTTTTGAAATACTTTAAATTCGTCTTCTGGGTTATTCGCATTCAAAAATCTATACTCATTGGTAAGCGTACTGTTAGATCCTATGATGATATATTTTTTTGATTTTGATTTGTATACAAAAGTGCTAAATGTTTCATCTGTTTCATGATATACTTCCTTATCATTCTTGGGATTGTCATTTAAAAAATGCTTATATATTTTATCCGAGCGTAAGGTTTCATCATCCTTTCTTGTATAAAACAATGTCATGTTGTCGTTAGCCCACGTAGACCCTCCCGTAGTATTTTCTATTTTATAAGGCAGTATTTCCCCTGTTTCAATATTTTTAATTTGTATGGTATATTGCCTTCTACTCACCTTATCGACACCAAAAGCAACAAACTTGTTATCTGGACTAATATTAAGACCTCCCAAGTTAAAATATGATTCTCCTTCCGCCATTTGATTACAATCAAATAAAATTTCTTCAAAAGCGGTTAGCGAATCCTTTTTCCGTGTATAAACAGGGTAATCTTTACCTGTTTCAAATTTAGTGATATACCAATACCCATTATATTTATAGGGAACAGAAGTATCATCTTCTTTTATCCTAGACTTCATTTCTTCAAACAAATCTGCTTGAAAATCTTTAGTTGGAGCTGTTACTTTATTATAATAATCGTTTTCTCTTTCTAAGTAATCTACGACCTCTTCATTTTCTTTTTCATTAAGCCAATAGTAATCATCTACCCTTACATCACCATGTTTCTCAAGAGTTTTCGGCTTCTTATCGGCAACAGGTGGTGCAATTTTATTCACTTTTTCCATAGATACTTCTTTTTTACAAGCGAATGCAAAAATAACAGTTAGTATAAGTACTGAAAGTTTTTTTATCATTTTATTTTCTATTTTTGAACCATAAATTTAAAAAAACTATTTACTAATTATAAAAATAAAGGAAAATGTTTGGAGATTTAATGGGAATGATGGATAAAATAAAAGAAACCCAAGAAAAAGTAGCCGCCACAAAAAAACGATTAGACACTGTTTTAATTGATCAAAACAGTTCGGACAACTTATTAAAAATTACACTTACCGCTAACAGAGAGTTAAAAAATATTGAAATAGATGATTCTTTATTGGAAGATAAAGAGCAATTAGAAGATTATTTAATACTTACTTTAAATAAAGCTATAAAAAAAGCTTCCGATGTAAACGATGCAGAATTAGGCGCTGTTACGAAAGATGGTATGCCAGATATCCCTGGAATGGATATGTTTAAGTAACATAATTTAATACTACTAAGAGTTTTAAGATTCTTAGTAGTATTAAACAGTCATTAATCACAGACTAATAGCTGATTTGAATTAATTGTTACAAATTTCGATTAACGAAAATGTTAACTTTATATACTCTTTAATATTTCAATGCATTTTGAATGCATTTCATTTGTATAATCTAAATGAGTTACCATTCTTAATTTCCCATCCCCCATACTTACCATTAACACCTTATTTTCTTTCATTTTTTGAAGAAAACTTTCTTCATCAATAGTACTCTTTAAATAAAAGATAACAATATTTGTTTCTACAGGTTCAATTTCTTCTACAAAGTTACATAAAGCCAATATTTTTGCTAATTCTTTTGCTTTCTGATGATCCTCAGCCAATCGTTCTACATTATTATCTAAAGCATAAATAGCAGCCGCTGCTAAATAACCTGCTTGACGCATACCTCCACCAAATAATTTCCTAGTACGTAATGCTTTTGCCATATGTTTCTTAGTACCTACCAATAAGGAACCTACTGGCGCTCCTAACCCTTTAGATAAGCAAATAGAAATGGTATCAAATAATTCACCATACTGCTTTGGAGTTTCATTTTTAGTGACCAATGCATTAAATAAACGAGCTCCATCTAAATGATATGCTAAATCATTCTTTGTGCAAACTTCTTTTATCTTTTTTAATTCTTCAAAATCCCAACACGCTCCTCCTCCTTTATTCGTAGTATTTTCAATACAAACCAAACTAGAAACTGATAAATGAATATTATCTTTCGGTGTAAGTACTTTTTCAAGTTGAGATGCCGTAAACATTCCCCTATTACCATTTATTAATGAACAAGAAACTCCAGAGTTAAAAGCTGCTCCACCACCTTCAAAATTGTAAACATGTGCATATTTATCACAATACAACTTATCTCCCGGTTGCGTATGCAATTTAATTGCCACTTGATTAGCCATCGTTCCTGATGGAAAAAACAAGGCAGCTTCCATCCCAAATAAATTCGCCACTTTTTCTTGTAATTGGTTCACTGTTGGGTCATCACCAAACACATCATCTCCTACTTTAGCTTGCATCATTACCGATAACATTTCCTTACTTGGACGTGTAACCGTATCGCTTATTAAATTTATTTCCATAATCAATTTTGAAGTTCTATTTTTGTGGAATAAATGTAATAAATATTTATGATATCCTCAGAACAAACCAAAGACATTATTGAAAGATTAGGCGCCTTAAAAAAGTACCTAGAAATAGATGCCAAAAAGGTGGAAATCGCCAATGAGGAAGAGAAAACCTTCGACCCAAATTTTTGGAACAATCCAAAAGAAGCAGAACTGGTAATGAAATCATTACGAGTGATAAAAAAATGGGTTACTGATTTTGAAACTGCAAGCCAATTAATTGACGACTTACAAATTCTTATTGAATTTCATAATGAAGGGGAAGTTGAAGAAACTGAAGTAGTTACACAATATAACAAAACAAGCGCTTTAATTGAAGATTTAGAATTTAAAAACATGCTTTCTGAAGAAGGAGACTCCATGAGTGCTGTATTACAAATTACTGCAGGTGCTGGAGGAACAGAAAGTTGTGATTGGGCTGAAATGCTACTTCGCATGTACTTAATGTATTGTGAGGATCAAGGATATAAAGTAAAAGAATTAAATTATCAATCAGGAGATGTTGCCGGAATAAAAACGGTAACTATTGAAATTGAAGGCGATTTTTCTTTTGGTTGGTTAAAAGGTGAAAACGGAGTACACAGACTAGTTCGTATTTCTCCATTTGACAGTAATGCCAAACGACACACCTCTTTTGCCTCGGTTTATGTATATCCATTAGCTGATGATACTATTGAAATTAACATCAACCCCGCTGATATTGATATTGTTACTTCACGATCAAGTGGTGCAGGTGGGCAAAATGTAAACAAAGTAGAGACAAAAGTTCAGTTGAAACACAAACCATCTGGAATTCAAATATCATGTTCAGAAACTAGATCTCAACAAGATAACAGAACTCGTGCAATGCAAATGTTAAAGTCGCAATTGTATGAAATTGAATTGAAAAAACAGCAAGCTGCAAGAACTTCTATAGAAGATGGGAAAATGAAAATCGAATGGGGAAGCCAAATTAGAAATTATGTATTACACCCATATAAATTAATAAAAGATGTACGTTCAGGCCATGAAACAGGGAATACTGATGCGGTACTAAATGGAAAAATAGATCCGTTCCTTAAAGCATATTTGATGTTTACGGGACAAAAAGAAACTGACTCAAATACTATTTAATATGATAAAAATATACCATAATAGCAGATGTAGTAAATCTAGATGTGGAGTTGAATTACTTGAAAAATCAGGAAAAGAATATGAAATTATCAAGTATTTAGAAACTATTCCTTCAGTTAATGAACTAGAGAACATTATCACTCTTTTAGGAATTTCACCAATTGAATTGGTTCGTAAAAATGAAGCCATTTGGAAAGAAAATTTTAAAGGAAAAGATTTGAGCGATGCTGATATTATTTTGGCAATGACAGAGAATCCAAAATTGATTGAACGACCAATTGTTGTTAATGGCAACAAAGCTGTTATTGGTAGACCTACCGAAGCTATTATAGATATCATTTAAAATACGCACAAAAAAGAGGCAGTCTTAAAAAATTCATCAATACAAGATTTGTCAAACTGAGCTTGTCGAAGTTTTATTAATTGTTAATAAACTCAAATAGTTCGACAGGCTCTATATGACAATACTAGTCACTTTTTCAGAAAGCCTTTTTTAGTATCCCATTATTCCAATATTTGTATTCCTTTAACAAGTATTTAACAGAATACGCATGAAGTCTTTGTAGCTTTACATACTACTAATTTACCGTCATGAAATTCTTTTCCTATATAAGTCTTCTATTATTTTTATTCACAACAACTGTCTGTTTTTCACAAAAAAAGGCAAATTCTAACACTATTCAAATTTCAGGTACAATCACTGATCTAGAAACCAATCAGCCTTTAGAATACGCAACAATTGTGCTAAAAAATCTTTCTACTGAAAAAATTACAGGTGGGATATCCATTAACAATGGAACCTTTAAAATTAAAGCTGAAAAAGGCATCTACGATATAACCGTTGAATTTTTAGGTTTTAAACCCATATATTTTAACAAAAGAGAAATTTTAGCGAATACAAACCTAGGCACAATCCGTTTAACTGAGGATACAAATAGTTTAGATGAAGTAGAAATTATTGCTCAAAAAAGCACTGTAGAAATCAGACTAGATAAAAAAATATACAACGTTGGGAAAGACATGACTGTAAAAGGAGGATCCGCCTCTGATGTTTTAGAGAATGTTCCTTCTGTAACCGTTGATGTTGAAGGAAATGTTGCTTTACGTGGAAATGAAAATGTACGAATTTTAATTAACGGAAAACCTTCCGGCTTAGTTGGTGGCGCTGATGCCTTACGCCAATTACCGGCTGATGCAATACAAAAAGTAGAAGTAATCACATCTCCTTCTGCACGATATGATGCTGAAGGTACAGCCGGCATACTAAATATTGTTTTGCGCAAAGGAAAAGCACAAGGATTTAACGGATCTTTTAGTGTAAATACTGGAGTTCCAACAAATTTTGGGGCATCTACAAATTTAAATTACAGAACCAAAAAAGTAAATTATTTCTCAACTATTGGTTATAACTACAGAGATGCTCCTGGTAATGCTTATTTTGAAACAAAAGACATTGCCAACTTTCCGAGTGAATATTTTATAGTTGAAGACAGAACTTATGATCGTGAACGTAAAAATTTTAATTCTCGTTTCGGTTTAGAATATTTACTTACCGATAGAGCATCCATAACTGGTAGTGTATTAATTCGTGATTCTGATCGATTTACGGAAACAAATATAATCACTACAAGTAAAAATTTAGATACAATAACAAACGTATTAACAAGTTCACTAAAAAATAGAATTGAATTTGAAGATGATTTAGACAAACAAATAGAATTTGATTTAAATTATACTCAGAATTTTAAAACAAGTGGTCATAAATTAACTTTTGATTTAAAACATGAAATAAATAATGAAGAGGAACTAGCTACACAAATGGGGATCCAATTCACACCTGATACAAGTAACGACCCCATCCAAAAAACAGACGCCATTGAGCATCAAAAAAGAATCTTAATTCAGGGAGACTATATACTCCCGATAGAAGAAAAGGCTCAATTCGAAGCTGGATTTAGAAGTAACAACAGTTACAAAAACACTGATTTCTCAGTTCGTGATGAGCAACAAGATGGTACCTTTTTAATAGACACCACTGCTTCAAACGTATTTATTTATAATGAAAAAGTTCATGCTGTATACTCCCAATACGGAAATAAATACGGAAAGTTCTCTGCTTTAGTAGGGTTAAGAATGGAACATTCAAACATTGATGTACAAGTAGGCGGTACAACATTAAATTCTAATAAAAAATACACAGAGTTATTTCCAACCTTAAATTTAGCCTATGAATTAAAACAAGGTGAAAGCTTAACTTTAGGGTACAATAGAAGAATTAGAAGACCAAGATCATGGTTTATCAATCCATTTGAAACTAGAGCAAGTGAAAACAATGTATTTAAAGGAAACCCCGATTTAAACCCAGCCTACGCAAATGCTGTAGACATAGGCTATTTAAAAAAATGGGATAAAATCACCTTTAGCACCTCCGTTTACTACAATTATTCAACAGATGTCTTCCAATTTATAAGATTTACTTCAGATGATCCTGAAACACCTGGAAAAACAATAACTAGCCCAATAAATATAGCTTCTGAAGATAGGTTCGGAGTAGAGTTTTCTTTCAACTATAACTTATTTAAATGGTGGAAATTGAATAATAATTTTAATTTCTTTAAATCAACTAGAGATGGTAAAAATATAGTAGATGATTCTAAAACCACAAGCTGGACTACCCGTTTAAGTTCAAGAATTAAATTACCTGCAAAAATTGACTGGCAAACTACCGTAAATTATAGAGGGCCACGAAATAACTTTCAAACAAAGAGCAAAGGAATTACCAGTATTAATGTATCACTTAGTAAGGATATTCTGAAAGAAAAAGCAACTCTATCATTAAATGTAAGTGATTTATTAAATTCTAGAAAAAGAATATCAGACACTTATATAGCGGGAATCTCTAACAGATATAGTGAGTTTCAATGGAGAGAACGACAAATACGATTAAATTTTACGTACAGGTTAAACCAAAAGAAAAAAAGAAGCCAACAACGTAATAATGGAGGGAACGACGGTGGTTTTTAAAACAACCAATATATAAAAACAAAAAAAGGAAACCACTATGGTTTCCTTTTTAATTTCGTAATATGGTATTACTAATTTTTAGCAGATCGCTCTTCTTTAAGCTCCTTTAATCTTTCCATTAAAGAACCTCCTATCCAATAAGGGACTACAAAAGTTAACAAAAAAATAAGCAACCAAAATCCTATTGTAAGAATAGTTAAAAACGCTAAAAAACCTAAGTATTGATCAAAATCAAACATAATTTCCGGAAAATTTGAATTCGGGTCAAATATAGTAGATATTATTTATTTTAACCGCATCAAATTTCGATTTTATTAACAAAAAAGAACAATTGTATTTTGAACAAAAATAAATACCTAAATTTGCATAATTACAACTGACCTCAATGAAAGAACGAGGCATTAATTAACAATAATATTTTCCGTTTAATTAAAACTTCGGAAAATTGAACCCACTGGTGGGATTGAAAAAACAACAACAGACTAAAGCTATGGAATATAGAATTGAAAAAGATACTATCGGAGAAGTAAAAGTACCTGCTGATAAACTATGGGGTGCACAAACAGAACGTTCAAGAAATAACTTTAAAATTGGAGCTTCAGCTTCAATGCCTATTGAAATCGTACACGGTTTCGCATATTTAAAAAAAGCTGCTGCTTATACAAATTGTGACTTAAGCGTATTATCTACTGAAAAAAGAGATTTAATAGCTGCCGCCTGTGATGAAATTTTAACAGGAATGCACAATGATCAATTCCCATTAGTTATATGGCAAACTGGTTCAGGAACACAGTCAAACATGAACTGTAATGAAGTAATTTCCCATAGAGCACAGCAATTAGCTGGAGGTGTAATTGGTGAAGGCGAAAAAGTAATTTCTCCAAATGATGATGTAAACAAATCACAGTCATCAAACGATACCTTCCCTACAGGTATGCATATTGCTGCTTATAAAAAAATTGCAGAAGTAACTATTCCTGGGGTTGAGCAATTAAGAGATACTTTACAAGCAAAATCAGAAGCATTTAAGGATGTAGTTAAAATTGGACGTACGCATTTAATGGATGCAACTCCGTTAACTTTAGGACAAGAATTTTCTGGTTATGTTTCACAATTAAATCACGGCTTAAAAGCCTTAAAAAACACACTTGATCATTTAAGTGAATTAGCTTTAGGTGGAACGGCTGTTGGTACTGGATTAAATACTCCAAAAGGATATGATGTACTGGTAGCTAAATATATTGCTGAATTTACTGAATTACCATTTGTTACTGCAGAAAATAAATTTGAAGCTTTAGCGGCTCATGATGCTATAGTTGGAACCCATGGGGCACTAAAACAATTAGCCGTTTCTTTAAATAAAATAGCTAATGACATTAGAATGATGGCTTCAGGACCACGTTCAGGTATTGGAGAAATTATTATACCTGCAAACGAACCAGGAAGCTCTATCATGCCAGGGAAAGTAAACCCAACTCAAGCAGAAGCAATAACTATGGTATGCGCGCAAGTTATGGGTAATGATGTAGCAGTAACAATTGGTGGTACTCAAGGGCACTACGAATTAAATGTTTTTAAGCCTATGATGGCTGCTAACTTATTACAATCGGCACAGTTAATAGGTGATGCTTGCGCTTCTTTTGATGTGAATTGCGCTCAAGGAATTAAGCCTAATCATACAAGAATAAAAGAGTTGTTAAACAATTCATTAATGCTTGTTACTGCTTTAAATACTAAAATAGGATATTATAAAGCTGCAGAAATAGCAAATACAGCTCATGAAAACGGAACAACACTTCGTCATGAAGCTGTTCGTTTA
>Ga0105354_1002336_pt1 | contig 11330 bp, 9 predicted proteins | sample GOMGulsemesocosm_FD_83658 | JGI IMG/M metagenome (GOLD analysis project Ga0105354, IMG submission 83658) | Methane-oxidizing microbial communities from mesocosms in the Gulf of Mexico - GOM9B Gulf of Mexico | ecosystem: Environmental > Aquatic > Marine > Cold seeps | place: USA: Gulf of America...
CAACTTGACTTACCTAAGTGCTATTTAAACATTGACATTATTGGGAATTTAGCACAAACTGGTAATTGGTATTCTTCTTTAAAAGAAGACTTCCAGTTTATCAAAACCTTAATAGCAAAATACCCTAAACATCACATTATAAGTGTTGACACATCTGTATATCAAAATGCAGGAGCTACAATAACACAACAATTAGCTTACGCTATAGCCCATGCTAATGAATATTTTAACAATTTTAAAGACGCAACGCTTCCGAAAATTCAGTTTATAACTACTACTGGTGGAAATTACTTTTTTGAAATAGCTAAAATAAGAGCGCTGAAATTGTTATTTAAAACAATTACGGAAGCTTATAGTACTGAGAACACTAACTGCTCTATATTAAGTTATCCATCATACAGGAATAAAACTATATATGACTACAATGTAAACATGTTACGTTCTACAACTGAATGTATGAGTACTATTTTAGGAGGCTCAAATACTATTTGTAATCTACCCTATGATTATATTTACCATAACTCTAATGAATTTGGTAATCGTATCGCAAGAAATCAGTTACTTGTTTTAAAACACGAAAGTGCTTTTGCTAACGTAAACAACCCTTCAGACGGGGCTTATTATATTGAAAGTATTACACAACAATTAGCAGAAAATGCATTAGAAGTATTCAAGTTAATCGAAAGTGGTGGTGGCTTCTTAGCACAACTAAAAGAAGGAACCATTCAACGAAAAATAAAAGAAAGTGCATTAAAAGAACAAGAGCAGTTCGATAATGGACTATTAGTTTTATTAGGAACAAACAAGCACCCTAATGAAAAAGACAAAATGAAACATGAGTTAGAAAAACAACCTTTTGTAATTCGCGAAGCTAGAAAAACATTAATAGCTCCAATAACACCAAGAAGACTTTCAGAAAAGTCAGACAAAGAAAGATTAGAACAAGAATAATTAATATAAATTAAATAATAAAAATGAGAAAAATAGTTTTAGCAGCCGCAATTAGTTTATCAATATTAAGTTGTAAAAAAGAAGCTACCATAGAATACAAATACGCAGATAAACCTGCCGTTATCTCTTGTGAAGGAGTAAATGAAAAATTATTAAGCGAAGCATATTACGCTTTTGAAAATGCTATTATTACCCAAGCAAAAAACACAAACAAAAGACCTAATGCAAATATTACCGTAGAGTATGCTTTAAGAAATTTTATTTCACGCTCTAGGGGACCAATCAAAATTACAGATTATGTTACTGAAGAAAGTTTAGCAATTTTCAACAACTTAAAAACACTTGATATCTGGGATGGACCTCAGCTAAAGAACAGTGCAGCAATAACAGAATGTATTGGTAATAACATCTCCAACCCTACTATTAAAGGATCATTCAATACACTTCGATCAGTAGGAAGTTTGAATCCTAAATTAATGGTCTCTGCAATGACAGACAACAGAGCAGTTAGAGACCAATACAAAGACAAAGTTTTAATGACTTATGCTGCGTTAGATATGTATTACGCTAAGTTTTATAACACTGATTTTTCAGCAGTTACTTTCTTAACTGAACAAACTCAACCAGTAATTGCCCCAACTACAAAAGCCGCCCCTAAAGCACCACAAATTGGAAAAGCATTAGATTTAGACGTTAAAAAGAAAGCCCCAGCTCACAATCCACATGACGGGCACAATCACTAAGATGAAAAGAAAAGACGTACAACATATTAACCTTTCTACAACGGATTCTAAAAAAACGAATTCACAAGATATCAGCACTTCAAACACAGCTGAAGATATTCTTGTAAAATCGTCATATTCAAAAGAGGACACCTCCCACTTGAAGCACCTGAATTTTGTTGCTGGAATCGCACCTAATTTACGTGGCCCATATTCTACTATGTATGTTAGAAGACCATGGACCATTCGTCAATACGCAGGTTTTTCAACCGCCGAAGAGTCGAATGCTTTTTATAGACGTAATTTGGCTGCTGGACAAAAGGGGCTTTCTGTTGCTTTTGATTTAGCAACTCACAGAGGCTATGATTCCGATCATGAACGTGTAGTTGGTGATGTTGGAAAAGCAGGTGTAGCCATAGACTCTGTAGAAGACATGAAGGTTTTGTTTGATCAAATTCCTTTAGATAAAATGTCTGTTTCTATGACCATGAATGGAGCTGTACTTCCAATTATGGCATTTTATATTGTTGCAGCTGAAGAACAAGGCGCTGATCAAAAATTATTAGCTGGTACCATTCAAAATGATATTTTAAAAGAATTCATGGTCAGGAACACTTACATATACCCTCCTACTCCATCGATGAAAATTATCTCTGATATTTTTGAATATACTACAGAAAATATGCCAAAGTTCAATTCTATCAGTATTTCAGGGTATCACATGCAAGAAGCTGGTGCCACTTGTGATATTGAATTAGCATACACCCTAGCAGATGGATTAGAATACATCCGAAAAGGTATTGCAGCCGGAATGGACATTGATGCATTTGCTCCTCGTTTGTCTTTTTTCTGGGCTATTGGCATGAACCATTTTATGGAAATAGCTAAAATGCGTGCTGCACGTATGCTTTGGGCCAAGTTGGTAAAGCAATTTAATCCTAAAAATAAAAAATCTTTAGCATTACGTACACATTGCCAAACTTCAGGATGGAGTTTAACAGAGCAAGATCCTTTTAATAATGTTGCACGAACTTGTATTGAAGCTACTGCAGCTGCCCTAGGTGGAACCCAAAGTTTACACACTAATGCTTTAGATGAAGCTATTGCCTTGCCTACTGATTTTTCCGCAAGAATAGCACGTAATACACAAATTTATTTACAAGAAGAAACTCATATCACCAAAACCGTTGATCCTTGGGCCGGAAGTTATTATGTTGAAAATTTAACTAATGACATTGCAGAAAAAGCATGGGATTTAATAAAAGAAGTTGAAGAACTTGGTGGAATGACCAAAGCTATTGAAGCTGGAATTCCTAAAATGCGTATTGAAGAAGCAGCAGCAAGAAAACAAGCAAGAATAGACTCTGAGCAAGATATAATTGTTGGTGTAAATAAATATCGTTTAGAAAAAGAAGATCCGCTTCATATTTTAGAAGTTGACAATACTATTGTTCGAAAATCACAAATTGAACGTTTAGAAAAACTAAAAGAAGACAGAAACACTAAACAGGTTGAAATTTGTTTAAACAAGCTTTCTGAAGCCGCTAAGACAGGACAAGGAAACTTATTAGCATTAGCTGTAAATGCAGCAAGAGAAAGAGCTACTTTAGGAGAAATCTCTGATGCGTTGGAGTCAGCTTTTGGCAGACATAAAGCCGAAATTAAATCATTCACAGGGGTGTATAGTAAAGAAATCAAAAACGATGAATCGTTTGAAAAAGCAAAACAACTTGCCAATCAATTTGCAGACTTAGATGGTCGCAGACCAAGGATTATGATTGCTAAAATGGGGCAAGATGGACATGATCGTGGCGCAAAAGTTGTTGCTACAGGATACGCTGACATTGGTTTTGATGTAGATATCGGACCATTGTTCCAAACACCAAAAGAAGCCGCTAAACAAGCAGTTGAAAACGATGTCCATATTTTAGGCGTTTCCTCATTAGCTGCCGGACATAAAACATTAGTACCTGCAGTAATTGAAGAATTAAAAAAATATGGAAGAGAAGATATTATGGTCATTGTTGGTGGTGTTATTCCTCATCAAGACTATCAATATTTATTCGACTCTGGAGCTATTGCTGTTTTTGGACCAGGAACAAAAATTAGCGAAGCTGCAATTGAAATATTGCAAATATTAATCAATAGCTTTGAGTAAGAACTCTCCTGATACGCTATCAAAAAGACCACCTAAATAGGTGGTCTTTTTACTTTAACGGATGGTTAACAACTTTCCCTTGAATAAATGATAAAATAATGTATTTTTACATCTTACTATAAATTTCAAATTAATGGGTAAAATCATAGCAATAGCAAATCAAAAAGGTGGAGTAGGAAAAACAACTACATCTGTGAATTTAGCAGCAGCATTGGGTGTGTTAGAAAAAAAAGTGCTTTTAATTGATGCTGACCCACAAGCTAACGCTACATCAGGTTTAGGAATAGATGTAGAATCTGTAGAAATTGGCACATACCAAATTTTAGAGCATTCCAATACTGCAAAAGAGGCTGTTTTAAAAACAAGTTCTCCTAATGTAGACATCATTTCTTCTCATATTGACTTAGTGGCTATTGAAATTGAATTGGTGGACAAAGAAAATCGTGAGTACATGCTAAAAACAATTTTAGCAGATGCTATTGATGACTATGATTATATTTTAATTGACTGCGCACCTTCTTTAGGCTTACTAACACTAAATGCACTAACAGCTGCACATTCAGTTCTAATCCCTATTCAATGCGAATACTTTGCTTTAGAAGGCCTAGGAAAGCTATTAAACACAATAAAAAGTATCCAAAAAATTCATAATAAAGATTTAGATATTGAGGGATTATTACTGACTATGTATGACTCTCGTTTAAGACTATCTAACCAAGTTGTAGAAGAAGTACAGAAACATTTTAACGAGATGGTTTTCGATACAATTATTCAACGAAACGTGCGTTTAAGTGAAGCTCCAAGTTTTGGAGAAAGTATTATCAGTTATGACGCTAGTAGTAAAGGTGCTAATAATTATTTAAGTTTAGCCGAAGAAATTATTAATAAAAACAAGTAAGCAGACATATGGCAAAGGCAATAAAGAAGCAAGCATTAGGAAGAGGATTATCTGCACTTTTAAAAGACCCTAAACAAGATATAAAATCTGCATCAGACACAAATGCAGACAAAGTTGTTGGAAATATTATTGATTTAGATATTGATGCTATTGAAGTAAACCCGTTTCAACCAAGATCTACTTTTAAAGAAGAAGCTTTACAAGAGTTAGCTACCTCTATAAAAGAACTTGGTATCATTCAACCAATCACAGTTCGTAAAACTGGTATTAATGAATTTCAATTAATATCTGGTGAACGTCGTTTTAGAGCCTCAAAAATTGCTGGTTTAAAAACTATTCCTGCATTTGTTCGTTTAGCCAACGATCAAGAATCGTTAGAAATGGCATTAGTTGAAAATATTCAACGTCAAGACTTAGACCCTATTGAAGTAGCTCTATCATACCAACGTTTGATGGATGAAATAAACCTTACACAAGAACAAATGAGTGATCGTGTAGGAAAAAAACGCTCAACAATTGCGAATTACTTACGCTTATTAAAGTTAGATCCGATTATTCAAACTGGAATGAAAGATGGTTTTATCTCTATGGGGCACGGTAGAGCAATCATCAATATTTCTGATTTATCAGATCAATTGGATATCTACGAACAAATATTAACAAAGAAACTTTCTGTTAGAGATACTGAAAAGTTAGTTCAACAGTATAAATCAACAAATACAACCACTCCAGCTGAACCAACAGTAACTCCAAAATATATTAAAAAAAGCATCAAAGATTTCTCTGATTTTTTTGGAGCCAAAATAGATGTAAACCTAAGTAAATCTGGACGTGGAAAAATCTCTATACCTTTTTCATCAGAAGAAGATTTTAATAGAATTAAAAAGCTTTTAGATCGTGAAAAATAGTTTTTTAATCACATTCCTTTTAGTACTTTTTTCAGCAAACCTATTTGGTCAACAAAATGGTGCTCTAAAAATAAAACCTAAGGATTCTTTAGCAACTAAAAAAATTCATATTGATCCGCTATCTCCAGCAAAAGCTGCATTTTATTCTGCAGTACTTCCTGGATTAGGACAAGTATTCAACAAACAATACTGGAAAGTTCCTGTTATTTATGCGGGATTAGGTGCCGGTATCACAATTTACTCTTGGCAAAACAAACAATACAATCGCTATAGAGACGCATACAAAAGGAGAACTCTTGGTTTTACAGATGATGAATTCCCTACTTTAACCGACGCTACTATAATTGACGCACAACGTTTTCATAAAAAAAACAGAGATTTGGCTTTATTAGGAACTGCATTGTTCTACATTTTAAACATTGTTGAAGCAAATGTTTCTGCACACTTAGCACAGTTTAATGTAAATGAAGACCTAACACTAAACCCTAGTTTTTATCAAGATGAATTTTCATACCAACCAAAAGTAGGTTTAACACTTAACTACAAATTTTAATGAATATTGCATTGTTAGGCTACGGAAAAATGGGTAAAACCATTGAACGCATCGCTTTAGAAAGAGGACATACTATTGTGTTTAAATCAGGAAGAAACACTTCAACTATCGATTTATCAAAAGCAGATGTTGCTATTGATTTTAGTATTCCAGATGCCGCTGTAAATAATATTTCTACATGTTTCAATACTAATGTCCCTGTAATTTCAGGAACTACTGGCTGGCTAGAAGACTATGATCAGATGGTTGATTTATGTAACCAAACAAATGGAGCTTTTATCTATGGATCAAATTTTAGTTTAGGAGTAAATGTGTTTTTTGAATTAAATAATTATTTAGCTCAAATGATGAACAACTTAAAACAATACAATGTGAACCTTGAAGAAATTCATCACACTCAAAAGTTGGATGCACCAAGCGGAACTGCAATTTCATTAGCGGAAGGAATTATTAATAATTCTGATAAAACCTCATGGAAAATAGATGAATCAACCAGCAGCAATGAAATTCCTGTTATAGCCAAAAGAATAAACGACGTTCCTGGAACACATACAATTGACTACTCAAGTGAAGTAGACAGTATCAAAATTGAGCATATTGCACATAACAGAAACGGTTTTGCTTTAGGAGCTGTAATTGCAGCAGAATGGATTCTAAATAAAAAAGGAGTCTTTACAATGAAAGATGTACTTGGACTATAAGTACGTTAAATAAATTATAAAATAGTAACAAGAGTTAATTAGCGCACACTAATTAAAAACACCTTTCAATTTTAATAAAATTGAATTTTAAAATTAAATTTTATGACACTTACACAATGGTTTATCTTTTTCTTACTAATTCAAGTAATACACGGATTAAGCACATGGAAATTATATAGTAAAGCCGGTAGACAAGCATGGGAAGCTTTTGTTCCTATATACAACGCAGTTGTTTTGATGCAAATTATCAACAGACCAAAGTGGTGGACTATCTTATTATTTGTCCCTATTATTAACTTAATTATGTTCCCTGTATTATGGGTAGAAACCTGTAGAAGCTTTGGAAAAAACACCTACTTAGACACTGCTTTAGCAGTACTAAGTTGCGGACTATATGTAGGGTATTTAAACTATACGCAAGACCTTACACATATAAAAGATAGAAGTATTGAACCAAAAAGTAGTTCTGGAGAATGGACCAGTTCTATTTTATTTGCAATTGTAGCAGCTACTTTAGTACACACCTACTTCATGCAACCATTTGTTATACCTACTTCATCTTTAGAAAAAACCTTATTAAAAGGAGATTTCCTATTGGTTAGCAAGTTTCATTACGGAGCTCGTTTACCAATGACTGCTGTTTCAGCACCAATGGTTCATGATACTTTACCCAAGTTTAATGTGCCTTCATATTTAAAGAAACCACAAATACCTTATTTACGTATTCCTGGTTTTCAAAAAATTAAACGTAACGATATTGTTGTTTTCAACTGGCCTGCTGATACATTATTTAACATGTACAAAAAAGCCGATAAAAAATATGAAAAACCAATTGACAAAAAAACAAACTACGTAAAACGTTGTGTTGGTATTGCAGGGGATTCATTAGAAATTAGAGATGGTTATGTTTTTATAAACGGAAAACAGACACAACTACCAGACAGAGCTAAGACACAGTTTTACTACACCGTTATTTCAAAGAAAATTTTATCTGCTAAGTATTTAAAAGAAAAAATAGGAACAACAGAATATAACCGATTTTACAAAGTTAGTAAAACTACAGCGCATAACTATAAATTAAGAAACCTAAAACCCTTCCCTAATGACCCTACCAGTTATTTAGTTGAATTACCAGGGAACTTAACACCAAACAAGGACTTTAGAACCACTGACAGGTACTCTATAAACATGTCTAATGAAGAGCAAGAAAAATTAGGAAAAAACCCAAGTGTCGTTTCTATAACAAGAAACATTAAGCCAAAAGGGGAAAAAGATGATCGCACAATATTTCCAAGTAACAAAGACGGGATTTGGAATGGCGACAACATGGGGCCAATTTACATCCCAAAGGCTGGAAAAACTGTTGAATTAAACAAAGAGATTCTTCCTTTATATAAAGCAATTATTACTGATTATGAAGGAAACAAACTAAATACCGACGGTAATGATATTTATATCAATGGAAAAATAGCAACCACATACACCTTCAAGCAGGACTACTACTGGATGATGGGAGACAATCGTCAAAACTCGTTAGACGCAAGATATTGGGGATATGTTCCTTTTGATCACGTAGTAGGAAAACCAGTATTTGTGTGGATGAGTATTAGTGGTGTAGAATTAGGTTTAGGAAACTTTAAAAACTGGGTATTCAATAAAGAGCGAATTTTCACAACTGTTGGAGGAAGCGGAAAACCAGTTTCTTATTTACCATATTTCTTAGTTGTATTATTACTATGGCAAGGGTATAAATTCTATAAGAAAAAGAAAAAAGCTAACGAAGAAGAGTAAAAAATGTTAATTGAAACGTCATTACGAGCGGAACGAAGTAATCTTTACTAATTAACAGATTGTTTCAGTTATTCCTCCTTCGCAATGACGTTTTAATTTCACTCGATAGTACTAAAAACAAATGAACATACTTATCCACCCAACATACTTCCCTACTGTTGCTCATTTTGTTGCAATTGCTAAAGCAAAAACGGTTCGGTTTGAGGCTGCAGATAATTTTCAAAAACAGACCTATAGAAACCGATTTTTTATATATGGTGCCAACGGAAAACTATTGCTAAACATACCTACAAAACACAATAAAAAAGAAAATAAAACCAGTTACCAAAATACGGAAATAGAAAATATTGAAGATTGGCAAAAACAACATTGGAAGTCAATTGTTTCTGCTTATAAATCTTCTCCGTTTTTTGAATATTATGAAGATGAAATTAAAGACCTGTTCTTTACTCCACAAACGTCTTTGTACCAACTAAACATATCTATTTTTAAAATAATTTGTGAATGTATTGAGTTCGATACCAATATTGAATATACTGATGAGTTTTTAAAAGAATATGACTCTGAAGAGTATGTTGATTTAAGAATACTAGCTAATGCTAAAAAAGATACCGCTCCTCAGTTTGAAAACTATACTCAAGTATTTGGAGATAAACATGGCTACCTAAACAATTTGAGCATATTAGATTTACTTTTTAATGAAGGGCCAAACACGTTGAACTACCTTGAGTCACAAGTAAATTTCTGGTAATGCAAGCTTTTATTCACTACTCCCTTCATTTTGGCGCACCGCTACTAATTGCATATTTCTTTTTTAGGACAACATGGAAGAGAGTCTACTTTATTTTTGCCCTTTCAATGTTAGTAGATTTAGATCATTTATTAGCAAGCCCAATTTTTGACCCAAATAGATGTAGCATCAACTTTCACCCACTACACACCTACTATGCAATAGCCATATATTTCTTGCTTTTAATCCCCAAGAAAACCAGAGTTATCGCTTTTGCATTGTTATTTCATATGCTTACAGATTGGATCGATTGCTATATGACATTAAATCATTGGTGATAAAACATAATTTACTACCAAGAAACAGTAGCTTTAATTGGATAATGGTCAGAAAATTTATGGTTGAAATTTGAAAACTGAGCAATACCTAAACTTTCATCGACAAGTATCAAATCGATACGTAATGGAAAAAACTTAAAATCAAATGTTTTTCCAAAGCCATTTCCAGCAACTTCAAAAGCATCACTATACCCTACATTTTTAAATTGCTTATAAATGTATGAATATGCCGTATTATTAAAGTCCCCAAGAATAATTTTCTTATAACCACATTCTTTTTGATGTCCTAAAACCAACTCCGCTTGTTCCTGCTGCATTTCAAAACGCCCCCCTATTCGTTTTACCAAACGTTCCGTGTTTTGCTCTGAAAGATTCTTTACATCAGGGTTAATATGCAAAGATTCAAAATGTACATTATAAATACGTATCGTATCTTTCTCTTTTAACACATCAACATAAATAGCTTTGTTTTCCGTATTTAAAAAATCTATTTTTCCTTTTGAAACTATTGGATATTTAGAAAATATTGCTTGACCATATTTAGTTTTTCCGCCCGAAAGACTTTCATACTTGTACGGATAGCTTTTTAAACTAAAATCTTTATGTGGATGATATTCTTGAAAAGCTACAACATCTGCATTTTCTGACACTACAAATTGTTGAATATCGTTTTCAATATCTGGAGCATTAATCCAGTCATATACATTAAACAACCTTACATTATAACTTATTACCGATAAGCTCATGTTAGTATTTTTTTCTACTGAAGAAAACTTATATAACGCGCTTAGACTATCATATCCCAAAAGCAACACAACTAAAGACAACAACAATTGCTTTTTCACTTTTAATAGCCAGTATAAACAGAAACAAACATTCAACAACAACAATATTGGCACTGATAAACTTAAAACAGATAATATCGATACCGTTTTTGGAGCAACAAAAGGCAATAAGTATGCTAACAGTAAAACAACTGCAACAATACCGTTTAAAAGGTAAATTAGTTTATCTATTAAATTTAGTTTTTTCATATACTAACAAATAGTTCTCTATACAATTTCCTCCTAAGATCGAAAATCACTCGAACTAAAATTTCTTCTGTTCCTCAAAAAAGAGTTTTACTCTTTTCCTGACTGAAATAAAAAAGCCTTTTCTTCTTTTGACAAACTCTCATAACCACTTTTACTTATCTTATCTAAAATGGCATCTATTTGCTCTTGTTTAATTCTCTTTTTCTGATGAACAGTTTTATCCGAAGTTCTACGTTGTGCTTTTGTTTTATGTACTGTTTTTAAATTTGATTTATTTTTAGAAGAAAACCATGATGCAACCGTATCCATAAGTTTTTCAAAACCTTTACCAATATCATTACCTTTCTTTAATTGAGTAGCATATAAATATCCTAATAACGCTCCTCCTAAGTGTGCAATATGCCCTCCTGAATTTCCATTAGGGATTTGCACTAAATCTAAAACGATAAAAAACGCTCCTAATTGCCATAACTTAATTTTAAATGTAAATACAGACACCTCCATTTGTGGTAAAGAAGCACATATAAATATTAAAACAGCCATTAC
>Ga0105354_1002337_pt1 | contig 11329 bp, 6 predicted proteins | sample GOMGulsemesocosm_FD_83658 | JGI IMG/M metagenome (GOLD analysis project Ga0105354, IMG submission 83658) | Methane-oxidizing microbial communities from mesocosms in the Gulf of Mexico - GOM9B Gulf of Mexico | ecosystem: Environmental > Aquatic > Marine > Cold seeps | place: USA: Gulf of America...
ATTACTTGTGCCATGCCCTGGCGAATCATCGTTAATGAACACTCCCCACCTTATTGTATTCATTGATACCGAGGCTAATTGTGTTTTTGTTATGAATATGACAACCAGTAGTAAACCGAGCAAACTTAGTCTTGATGCTATTTATGATGAATTGGAAGAAGGAAAGCTTGTTAAAGGGATTTCAGATATCCCTGAATACATGACACTCAGCGATGAATTTTTGTCAGATAATGATATTAAGAAGCGAGAGCTTAAATATCAAGTAATTAAGCCTATTATTGATTGTCTTGGTGACTTTTTAATTTCTAATAACTATGGCAAAGGGCTAATACAGCAATGTTTGTTGATTGCAAAAGAAATAGGTCTAAATGCAAATAGAACGCAGATTTATGATTTTCTATACCGATTTTTTAAATCAGGCTGCAATACGAATGCTTTTTTGAGAAAACCTGGAACAGGAAAAACAACCAACAAAGTTTACACAGGTAAAACAGGCCCTGAAAGAGATGACGGCTCTGTTGGGCGAATGCGCACTGATAAAGATAACAAAAATATTGCTGCAATTACTCGTAAGTATATTTTCACACAGCATCCCTTATCTGTTTATGAAGCATATCAAAAGTACTTAGATAAATATGAGAGTGATCCTGTTGTAGATATGAGCACAGGTGAAATAACAAGTTTTAAACGTTGGGATACTGAATTACTTTTATCTGAAACACAATTTAGTAACTGTGTTTCTAGTATGAAGAAAAAACATAAAGACAAGTTACTTGAATCTCAAAGAAAAACAGATCAGTTCAATAAGGATATAAAAGGCTTAACTGGCGATATTGATGAGTACTATGGCGTAGGACCCGGTGATGTTTATCAAATCGATGAAACTCCATTAGCGATTGAATTAACAGATGAGTTTGATCCTACTAGGCAAAAACGTATGGGAAGGCCCACTTGTTATTCAGTCGTCGATATGTTTTCAAAGGTTTGGGTCGCCATCATTCTTACGTTTGAAAAAGCTTCAGCGCATACTGCTCGTGAGGTGCTATTCGTAGCCTTTCGCAATAAAGGTAAGTTTTTTGAAGAAATAGGAATAAAGCCCCGTCATCCACATCCTATTGAGGGGAAGTGCAAGCGAATAATGGTAGATAATTTAGAATTCGCATCAGATCTTGAGCGCTCATTTACTAAAGATGCTCATATTGAACAAATTTATAACACGGAAGGTAATTCGCAACTAAAGGGAGGAGTTGAAAGGCGTCATAAAACTCTGGAAGAATTCTTGTTTGGAATGGTGCCGGGAGTTGGTAAGAAACATATTGCAGAATATTTAAAACGAAACCTTCGCAAAGATGCGCTGCTGAATATCAGGGAGCTTTACCAGTTACTTTATAACTTTATCACTACCTACAACAATTTCGCTGTTGTTGAAGATATGGTTATTACAAAAGAAATGAAGATGGATGGTGTAAAGAAAACCCCTATGGATAAATTTAAATGGGGATTAAAAAATAGACCAGGATTTTTAAAGGCTGTAGATGAAAATAAACTGTATTTAAGTTTACTAGAGGTCGGCCAAGTTACAGTGCATCGTGGTTATTTACTACTGCCTGGTAAATATTTCGCGTCAAAGAAAGGCCAGCCTTCAAAAGGGTTAAAATATACATGCCAGTGGACTTTAGAGAATGGTATTCAAGATCATGAGGGAGGTAAACTTCCTAGATATTCATGCCGTTTTATGCGCTATTCATTGGGCATTATTTATATAGAAACACCTGATGGCCTTCAACCAGCACACCTGCATAATGTTCATAAGATGTATGAAAACTCTTCAGCTGAAATGGTTCATATGTACCAAAAAAAACAAAAGCTTGAAGATGAAAAATTAAAAGCAGCATATCAAGAAGAGCTCAGTTCTGTTCGTTTATCTGCAAGTAACTTAGTTCAAAATGCTAAGTCAGAAAAGAAACCAATTACAGCTAACGCTGCTAATACTCAAGATCTTAATGCTAATAGAGAAGCTGCCATTGAGAGGGAACGAGAGCTGTCTAGGAATCAGTTCGATAGGGTTAATGCTGAAATGGGCATCACTGTGCCCCAAGAGCAAAATGATAAACCTTTCACAGAAAATGAGACCGTTCCTTCAACAGAATCTTCAGACAATTCTACAGCGACACTTTTTGCTGAACAGATGGCTGCAAGAAATAAACGTAAGAAATAAACGTAAGAAAGGTGATAAATAATGACTTATAAAATAGCAAAATATACTCCTTTAGATAATACCGACTTTCAGGGTAACCCTTTTATTGAGTGTTTACCAAGTAGGCTAGCTAGAAAATATTTTTGGGAGGCTGTACATGATTTGGTTGATGTGCCGGATAATTTACATGAATTGACCGTTGAAACACGAGAGCAAAAAGCTGCCAACATAATGAAATCGGTGTGTCCAACATCAGAATACTACGATATTTATTGTGACTTTTTAAACACTTTAAAGGAAGGGCTTGCAGATCGGAACCCATTAAATGAAGACGTTAAAAAATGGCAAAACCAAGTTGCAACATCAAGACATAACCATGGCAGAACGACAGCCCCTAGTATTAAATTTACTGGTTATTCAGGCATGGGGAAAACAACGATTGTAAATAGCGTGCTATCTACGATTAATCCAGTACTTCTTCACTTTAATCACGAATCATTGGGCTCAGGCACTATTCAAATAGTTTACATAAAGATTGATATTCCAGCTGAGGCAAATTCAAAAGAAATTTGTTTAATGATTGCCTCCGAGATAGATTCAATTTTAGGTACAAACTATGAAGAGCAGTATGAAAAACTGAACCGCTCTCGGTCTATAAGCAAGCTAGTAACATTATGCGCATCGTTACTTGTAGGCGCTATTATCTTTGATGAAATTCATAACATTTGTTTTGCTTCTCCTAATGAGAGGAAGATGATCTTTAAGCTTTTTGATCAGTTAACTCAAGTTGCTCGAATCCCCACATTAAAAATAGGAACATCTAAAGCAAATCGCTTATCGGAAAAGGAATTTACTAACGCTAGGCGTCTAGGTATTCCGCATGAGTGGCGTAACTACAAACCTGGCAGTGAAGATTGGGATATTTTAGTCAATTATGCATGGGGCTATCAGCTAACAGATGAACTTGTAGAGTTGAATGCAGAATTTAAAAATAAAATATATTCACTCACCCAAGGTATACCTCACTGTTTATTTTTCCTGATAGAGCAGTGCAATAAATACTGTCTAAGAAAAGGCTTAGAAGTTTTTACTCTTGAAATCATGCAACACGTCTACGACACCAAATTTTCAATAATGAAAAGTGCTTTAATTGCTTTACGTCATGGGAAAGTTGATGCGTTCGATGACATTATGACTACATCTACGCAATTAGATTCAGAGATTCAAAAGTTAATTAAGCAATTATTAAAAATTGCAGAAGAAAATAAATTTACTGGAGAAGAAGCAAGAGCGATCCATGAGCAAATTGAACCTTATTTACCTGAATATAAATTAACCAAAAAAGAGGAAAGAACTATTAAAAAGTTAGAAAAAGAAATTGCCTCTGAAGCCTCTGCGTTGCCAATTGATGAAGATGGTTGTGAAGGCATTCCCTTATGATCGTTCTTAATCAAAAGCCTTTCCCTAATGAACATGTTTTTTCTTGGTTACTACGCAATTATTTTCTTTCTGGTGCTGCAAACTTTTTATGTTTCCAAAAGCAGATAAATATTGATGCAACAAAGCTTTATGCTAATCAAGTGTTTGGGAGTAGCTACGAAGCTACTATCCAAATTTTAGATAATAGACAGAAGCTAATATCTAATCACACAACTGCATTATTGTGGCAAGTTTCTGTAGGTGAATTAGCTCATGGTAATTCTCCAGCTTTAGACTCATTTGAACACATGAATGAGCAACAATTCTTTGGCCATGATACTAGCTGGCATGCATGCCAGCATTGTATTGAAGAAGATATGGAACGTTACGGTGTTAGCTATTGGCATGCAGCTCATCAATACCCTAGTGTGTTTACCTGTTTCAAACACTTAAGGCCTTTATTGTTCGCAAAAGAGCCGGTTAAAAACATTTATGCTGAGGTGCTCCCTCAAAATGTAACTACTTGGGAAAGTGTTGCTCCTGAGGCGTCACAGGTACTCATTGGTTGGCAATGTTACCTAAAGGAAGTCATAGACCAGTGCCACACTAATATCAGCCGCATAGCTCAAATAAAACCTAAAATCATAAAGTACTTTAATGTAGATAAATATAAACAACGAGAGAAAAAGTTATATTGTGAAAGGCTGAATTTAGAGTTTGAGCAAGCGATGGGAAATCAGCTACTTCAATACTTGTTTAGGGACTATAGTCGTGAAAATTCAAGAGGAAAAACCAATGTATTTTCAATTTTATTTATTAATCATTACAAACCTAATGGTGTGCGAAATCCAGTTTATTGGTTAGCTGTAGCGTACTGGCTAAAAATATCAAAACAGCTAGATGTGTTGAGTTAATACTATGCATCCACTCTTCCCAAAGCCAATGCCAGATGAAACCGTTTTTAGCTTGTTATGTAGATTTCATCTGGTGTCAGCTCAAGGTTATTTTAAAGCAAACACTTTGAAATCGATGGGGATTAATGCATCTAGACCAAGTAATGAGCTTCCATGCTTTTTACCTGCTTTTTCAAGGGTTTCAGGAATATCGATTAATCAACTAATCTATAAATTTACGAGTGTTCATTACTACGAGCCCTTTGTTAGTAAAACCTCTTTTCAATACTTAGTTACAGGGTTAGCTAATGGAAATACCTCAAGCCTGCAAAGTAAGTTAGGCATGGTTGCAAACCGTATGATGCAAGGACAAAGCCTAAGGTTTTGCCCTCAATGTGCAGAAGAAGATGTTGAAAAATATGGGATAACTTATTGGAGAATTACTCACCAACTTGTTGGAGCAACTGTTTGCAGTGAACACCATTGCCAACTATACGGCGTACCTAGAAAATCAGTGAAAGTTATGTTGCCACCTCAGTGTTCAAAGATTGAATGTAACGATGTTGATTGTGATTTAACACAACTTATTTTTGATGAGTTTCATGATAGTGGTTTTAGCTATTGTTTAAATAAATTAAGAAGTTGTTACGAAAACCAGTTAAATCTATTAGGGCTTTTGACTGCGAGTGGGAGAATACGTCAAAGGTCATTAAAGTCTTTTCTAAGTGATCGCCTATCTCAACTTTCAGCTACTTCGAAACCTTATAGCTTATTGAGTTCGGAATGCAGTCATGGACGATACCCCGAATGCTTGTTTTATCTTGAGCACTGTAATCATCAGCCCTTGAAGCATTTATTCCTTATATTCAGTTTGTTTGGTTCGTGGAAGGCATTTAAAAGTAGCTTTTATTCTAAGGAGCAAGTTTGTAAGCCTGTAGAGCCATCTACCAATGTTAAAAACTCTATTGAATGGGCTACAGGTTTTGAGCTTTTACATGAGGGTCAAAGTCTACGGCAAGCAGCAACTGTAATAGGCACAACAGTATCAACATTGAAAATTAAGGCTCAGCAAAAAGGTATACCTTTAGATACGAGACCTTCAAAGGTTTTTGAGGATACGCAACGAGCTATTTGGCGCAAGTTGTTTGTTGGTATTGATTGTAAAAAAATAGCATCAGAGATGAAACTTTCTGTTGGTGCGGTTGAAAAGGTTTTGTCTCGATACCCTGAGCTTGTCAGGCTCAGGAAGAATATCCGCTATTTCAATAAACGTCAAAAGCATCGTCAAAACTTGAACGAAGCTATGCAGAGGTTTAAAACGCGTAATGAAATTAGAGCTAATAGTTCGGCTAGTTATTTGTGGTTATACAAGTATGATAAAATATGGCTGTATAATCATTTACCTAAAGCTATACCTAGACAGAAAAGATACTCCAGAAGGAGGGAATAAATGACTATAGCAATTCTGTTTATTATGTATTTTCGTTGATATATTTTCAAACGTTTTAACTTTGATGTAAGTTAAGAAAAGAGCAGCAAAAGGTTTATTTTATCCTCACATAATCAACTTATAAGTATAAATAAAACAATAAATATAAATTACTTCGATAAAAGTTTTTTAAACATGGCTCTATGAAAACCTTCCGCCAGTAATAACTAAACCTTCAGTGACATCGTTTCTAAATTAATACCAACTGAAAAATTAGATAAGGAACATAGTATGTACAAAATTTTTAAAAGAAATAAAAAGCGGCTAAGTGTTATTTTGTATAATGCTCGTATCAATGACATGACATTGAATGAATATAGAATCATATTGCATCGACTCCAAGAGAGCAAAGCGCTTCGTAAAAAATATAAAAAGTTTGGTGTTGTACTCGACTGGGCTAATGCAGAGTTTGACCCTGGACTTGGCTGGTTAATGGTTCAAGAGTACGTCAAATCAACAAAGCGTGAGGAAGGTCATATTGCAGTTTTTACAGGTATAAACGATTTGCCGGCGGATGTTAAACCACTTTTTGAGTCTCAGTTTTTAGGGAGCCAAAATGATAAATAGTGAACTTACAGCTTGTACTTGGTGGTCTGTATTAGTTCACGCGATAACTCTTTATTGTACCTGTACTAATAGGCTTTCAGTGACGAGTTCGCCCTAAAAATTAATCATTCATGAACTTTAATGATTAGTACGAAAAACAAACTAAAATAGCTGTATTTGAATGAAAAACAAGCAAACGAACTTTTTTTAATTTTTTTACTGTAAATTTTAGAAAACAAAGGCTCTTATATAATTGAGGTCAATAAAAAAATATATAACCGAAATGCATTTTAATACGTTAATAATTTCACATACTGGTTTGATTCTAATTTCGTAGAAATTAGGTATACCGACGCCAGGGCGTCGAAAAAGCCAGTTGCTCTATTTTTTATTTCTTGTTTGAGAAAATCGCATTAATCTCAGTATCGTCAATAATTTGTTCTATAAATCCTCTAGAAAGCTCTTCGTATTCAAAGCTTAAGAACCTAGAATAACGGTTGAATTTAATAAAAGAAGGGAAGTAGCGTAGATAATCTTTTACCTCTATACAATCTGATTCGTCACTAAAGATATAAAGCTTTGGTTTTTCATCTTCTTTTTCTAGGTATAGCAGGTTTCGATAATTTGAATTGAATAGTTTTTGGTCTTTTAGATTTTGCCCTTCTTTTTTCCAGAATGAATATTTTAATTTGCTTCCGGGCTTAAGGCTCAACTTTAGTACTTCAAGTATTTTATGCTTCATTTCATTACGTACACATTTTACTTTTTTGAGTTCCGCTTTTTCTCCGTGCTTACCAGCCAGCCAAACTTTTGATGCACTTAAACGGTGATTCCCAATTTGGCAATAAGGGAAACCTCCTACATAGGCGATAGTTAATGGTCCGTGAGAACCAGAAGTTGGAAAGTCGTTTTCACGCAGTTCTGATTCAAAATATTTAACAATTTTCTGTTTTCTCTCTTCCCACCCAGAGCAATGTAAGCCTTGCACGGAGTCTCTCCAAGAGCTTTTACCTTCTATGAAAGATCGTCCCAGAAGAGCTATATTCACTGATATTGGTATATCCAAGTATTTTTTTACCTCATTATCATTTTTCTCTCTACTTATGATACGAAGGAATTCACCATCTTCTATTCTTTGATCAATAACACTGTTTTTTGCCACTAGTTTTGCATAGTTCAATAGGACAGCCTTCAAAATCACTCCATTAATCAATTTTAATTAAATTACTCTGTTTCTCACTATAACTTATTATATTTACACGGTTAATTTATTAATTGAAATTTATCTAGAAAAAAGTCATTAAAAAATTAGACAATCTATAAAAAACATTTTCAAAGCTGATTGTCTGAATTTTAAATAGATTTTATTAGAAATTTCAAGGCTAATGTTGGACAGCTAAAAAGTACTTTGTCTGAGATTTAAATATGCAGGCACATTCGAAATGATCACGACAATTGAAGTTGGAAACTTTAGATTGATTATAAAAAGGCGAATCAGAGATGATTCGCCTTTTTAATTATCAAGGGGTGGTAGTGGGACTCTTTAAGTAGGATAGTTAACGTTAAAAAGTTAGATAGAGACGTACTTATATAAAGACTGACCTACAGCGATTAAATTATCTCTGTTTAATTAAAGGTGTCGTGCCTAGCTATATTCTTATTAACCAATAACAGATGTTGAAGTTCCTAAAATTCTCTTGTTGAAAGTTGAAGTATTTACATTGCATTTGAATCGCTTCTATTATGATTTGTATCAAGGAGAGTTTTGTGTAGCTTATTTATTAGTTGCATATTTAAAAGTATTTGATACATTCTGACTATCTATTTTTATCTAATTGAAAAACATATAATTTTGTTCATGAATAATCGACAATTGCTAATGTCTTTTGTAGAAGGAATTTAAAGTTTTTAATGGAAGTAACATATGTCTGATTATAGTTTTGATACCCTAAATGACAGTGATTTTGAAGAATTTGTGAATGATCTGTTATCAAAAATACTTTCACAAAAAGTTGAACGCTTTAAGAAGGGCAGAGATAAAGGTATTGATGGGCGTTTATCACATGTGGATGGTACAGATATTATTGTCCAATCTAAACATTATATTGGTTCAAGTTTTGCTACTTTAAAGTCGCATCTGAAAAACTCTGAACAGCCTAAATTAGATAAATTGAATGATTTAGAAGAGCATGGCGATATAAGATACATATTTGCAACGTCACAAGGCTTGAATAGTTCTGAAGTTGATGAGTTAGTAACTATATTTCATCCATTTTTAAAGAGAGAAGACGTTTATTGGAAGCAGAAGTTAAATGACTGTTTGAAAGAATTTACCGAAGTTGAAAAAACTCACTATAAACTTTGGTTAAGAAGCTCCAATGTTCTTCAGAACTTGTTAAACCAGGATATTGATTTTGAGACAGAGTCTGAACTAGAGCGAATTCAAAATACAGCTAGGATATATACAAAGACAAAATTACATACTGAAGCAAAGACTAGGTTAGATAATGATCAATGCCTTATTATTGTTGGTGATCCTGGTGTCGGGAAGACAACTCTTGCTCGAATGCTATGTAATGATTACCTAATTGAGCAATCTGAAAATAACGACGGTGAGGATGATGCCGAGAACTTTGAGTTTGTTTATATCGAAAGTGACATGAAAGATGCGGCTAAGAAGTTTATTAAAGGAAAAAAACAGATTTTTTTGTTTGATGATTTCTTAGGGAGAAACTATCTAAGTGCCATAACAAATAAGCTTGACTCTAGGGTTGTTAAGTTCATAGAGCGTGTAAAGAAAGATTCAAGTAAACGCTTTGTACTGACTTCTCGAGTTACTGTTCTTAATCAAGGCCGTCTCAGGTCTGATGAATTAAAAACTGATAAAGTTGACAATGCTCAATTTGTTTTTGATGCTAATGACTTGGAAGGTATAGATAAAGCGAGAATTCTATATAATCATCTATTTTTTGCTAAGTCTCCAGAACACTTATTCTACGATCACGTAACAGAGCTATTTAAAGAGAATAGATATCGCACCATTATAGAGCATAGAAACTATAACCCTAGAGTTATGGAATTTATATTGGCACCTGCCCAGCTGGCAAAAGTTAAGCCTTCAGAATATTGGGACTTCATACATAAAAATCTCGATAAGCCGGATGAAATATGGAAGTCTGCCATAAAGAATCAACTAGAGGATTTAGAGCAGGTTATTTTATGGCATGTTACTTTTTCTAAAGAAATTAAAGAAGAAGCACTAAGAGCTGTTATAGAGGAGTATTTTGATAAAAGGGGGAAAGCGTTACATGTATATAATTTTTCCGACGCTCTTCAAACTCTTACTGATGCATTCCTTCATAAAGTAATTTGGACTCGTAGTGGAAAATCTTACTGGAGCTTGTCAAATCCATCTATTGCGGACTATGTTTCACCGACCCTCATAAATGACAATACATCAATTTTAATTGAAATAGTCTTAGCTCTTGGAAAAAACCTTTCGTTTAGTACATTACCGTCAATTAGACTGTTAAAACTTACTCAAAAGTCCGCACTGAATGCTATTGAATTCTGGGATAAGTTACTGAGCACTTTGCAGAGTAACTCTTTATCGGAGTCTCACTTCGAACTAACAATGCTGGGACTCGATAATTGTTTAAGGGAGGGCTCGTTAACTTGTGATAACTACAGAAGTTTAATCGAAGAAGTTTTTAATCTGCATAATGCAGAGAATGAAGTCTGTAGCTATTCAGTAGACACAATAGAGACTCTGGAAAAGCTATCTGGAAAATTAAAGAGGAAGCATTTAAAAATTGATTGGGAACTATTATGTTCTTTATGCTTAACAGATTTGGATAATCATGATGAGTTAGTTGAGTTCTCAAATGTATATGACGATATTGAGAATATTAGCAGGTATAGTATTGATCTGGTTGATGACTTAACTGATAAAGTTTTAGAACATTGGTATGGTGAAATTGATGATCATATAACAAATGAATTTAATGAAGATATTCTTACTGAAGAAGAAAAAATTGTTAATCAATATCGCAAATCGGGTGATTTAGATGAGGAAAATTGCAAAGACGTTATTGATGGGCATATTCATGAAATCATTGAAGAAATTGAAGGGGAGTACGCGTCAAATATCGATATTTCAGATGCTCTGTTTCAACAATTGCGTCTGGAAGGGTTTTATGAAACTGCTTTGGATGTACTAAATGAGTATATTGAACAAGAAGAAGGTGATAACTTTATGGGGACTGGAAGTCCCATAAATTCATTATTTGAGTCAGAAGTTGATGAGGAGGATGAAGGGGATGAAGAAGATGAAGAAGATGACGAAATCGATGATTTATTCTCTCAGAGGTGATTTTCTTGTTAAGAATAGTGTAGAAAACATGTTGTTGGAAACTTTTGATTAGTTTTATAAAGGCGAACCAGAAATGGTTCGCCTTTTTATTTATTTGAGGTTCTGTTATTGGGGAGTCAACATTAATAAGCTGAAATGTAAAGGGTAAATATAAAGTAAGCGTATAGGGAATGGCACCTAGCTGCGATCAACATTCCATGGTAACAACGAATCAAGGTTGTTTGGTTGCTGAATATAAAGGGTCAGAGTAAAATTAAGCAACTGGTTTAATTTTACTCTGACCTTTTTACTTCTTTTAAGAAGTGATGGCCTAAAAGGCCAACCTACATGTTGGCGATTATTATAAATTTACCGTTATGGAATGTAGGTCGGGATTTATCCCGTCAAAAGGCGAGTATGAATGTTGGTAATTA
>Ga0105354_1002344_pt1 | contig 11300 bp, 9 predicted proteins | sample GOMGulsemesocosm_FD_83658 | JGI IMG/M metagenome (GOLD analysis project Ga0105354, IMG submission 83658) | Methane-oxidizing microbial communities from mesocosms in the Gulf of Mexico - GOM9B Gulf of Mexico | ecosystem: Environmental > Aquatic > Marine > Cold seeps | place: USA: Gulf of America...
ATGTACTTATTGATAGTGTTGTTGCTATAAAGCAAATCTTTGATATATACATGCTTTATTCCTCCGAATCTAAAACGAATAAAACATTAACATCTTCTGGTAATGACTTTATGGTGGCGTAAGCAATACCGTTTGGGTTTTCTTCCAACCAATCGAGTATGGATGCAATATCATTATTTGATATGGTGACTGGTAGATTCCCTTTTCCCGAAAATGCTAAACTTGCTCTATAACCATTCATTTGCGAGAGCGATTTACCAAGTAGTTTTCGATAAAAACAGGCCTTATCATCGTTATCTTCTGTTAAATCAATAAGTTCAATATTTTCATTATTAATACGTTTTACCTTTCCTTTATATATCATTCTTACCTTGCTTTTACTTAACTTAGGAAAAGAATCATTTAATGAAAATACGGCAAAACTTTTTCCTTCATCTTTTCCCGTTTCCTCTTTAGCTGAGGTATAAAATGGGGGGGAGAGTGAAAAAATGAGTAGTCCAACGCAAAAATTACGTAAGTTTAATCCTTTAAACATGTTTACCTGCTAATTTCAGTTCTGTTACCTATCATTCAAGTTAGTAAGAAAAAGAGCAAATAACAAATTAATTTTTACATGGAAGTCAAAAACTTATGCTTAATACGTTATCGATCAAAAAACGACTAATAATTTTATTATTATGCCCATTATTGTTACTCACGTTGTTGGTTGGAGATCGAGTCAGTGATTCTGTGTTTACGTTAAATCAATTAAATAAGCTTAAATATAGAATTGAGCTGCTTACTGAGTCGTTACACTTAAATTCATTACTGCATAGTATAAGAGTCAACAAACTCTCGAATAACACAGTAGCAAATGAAGATGAACTTACTTCGTTCACGAACGCTGTAAATAAATTAAAAGAATTAGCACCTTTAGCCTTACAAAATAGTAACAACGCGATTGATTTATTATCGGATTTAGAAGGTGCAGCTGAAGAACTTACTAGTCTTAACGTTGAAGATGTTAATGATTGGTCTAGCTGGATCTCGGATACAACGAGTCAATTACTCCTTATATTAGAAAAAAACAATCTTGATATTAATGATAAAGCCATAGAAACTAATATTGAGGTTTTGTATCAATTACAGTGGCTTTATTTTTGGGCTAATGAAGAAAATTGGTATATAAACCTTATTGTTTCAGATACTGGTGTTGATGCTAAATCTTTATTACCCGCCATTGTTGAAAGGCAGCAGCTGTTTATTGAACGATTCATTGCGATTGGTGCTGATAACAGCCAAATATCTCTTTTGCAAAGTACATTCTCTGATAAGGCATTTATAGACAGTTATGCATTACGTAATTTGATTCAAAATGAGCACTTCAAAACGAATGCAAGTAATTATGACATATCAGTGTTAGACAAACGTTTAGCATTAATTAGTCAAGTTGTGTCAAATGTAGGTGCGAACTTATCAGTCAAGATTAAAACAAAGGTTGCTGAAGCTAAAATGCATGTAATAGCATCGAGCATTTTCATTACTGCATTATTACTTTGTGCATCTTACTTAGGTTGGATGCTGATTCAACGTATTCTTGGCAATTTAAAAGAAATTATCGCCACGTTAACGCGTATTGAAGATACCCATGATTATTCACTAAAAGTGAAAATCGATGGTAACGATGAATTTAGTGCGTTCGCCAAAATGTTAAATAAGCTAATTGAAGAACGTTATACAAACGAAAGTCAGATAATTCAGGCGAAGGAGTTAGCCGAACAGGCAAACGTTGCGAAAAGTTCATTTTTAGCGAATATGTCACATGAAATTAGAACCCCGTTGAATGGTGTTATTGGCATGTCCGATATTTTAGCTAGCACGAAGTTAACACCTTCACAACAGGAGCATCTTGCTATTATTGAAAATTCCTCGCAAACATTACTCATATTAATTAATGATATTTTGGATTTTTCTAAAATTGAATCCGGTCACCTTACCATCTCTAATCATAGCTGTAATTTACGAGAAGTTATTTACGATACTGTGGCAATTGTCATCCCAACTGCAGCATCCAAGAACTTAGATCTTATCGTCAATATTTCCTCTGAATTACCGACAGACTTATTATTAGATGAGCATGGATTACGTCAGGTCTTGATGAACTTATTATCCAACGCTGTTAAATTTACCAATAGTGGTCAAGTTAGTTTGTCACTTAGTTGTACATTACTCTCAAATAAGCGATGGGAATTGTCGTTCTCTGTTGCTGATACTGGTACTGGTATCGAAGATGATAAACAACAGAAAATCTTCGAACCTTTTACTCAAGAAGATGGTTCAATTACACGAGAATTTGGTGGGACTGGATTAGGGTTAGCGATTAGTAGTCAATTAGTTGAATTAATGGGTGGAAAAATCGATATTGATTCCGTAAAAGGTGAGGGGAGTAATTTCTATTTTACTATTTACGTAGAGTCATTTGCTGATATTCGCGTTCAGCAGGTGGTTCCTATAAATACGAATGTAATAGTTATCACGAATGAAATGGATTTTAGTAATGACATTTGTACAGAACTATCACGTAATAATTTTTCTGATATAACAACTGTAGTCTATACACAAGATCTCGCGAATAACGTAACGATGAATGATTCTACGGAAAAAAACCTTAATCCGTTAATCATTTATTGCCAGAATAGCGTTCAATTAACACTAAAAGACATAGATTCTTTAGGTAAATTAGCGCTTAAACATACTTTTATTTTAGTGCAGTCACATACAGATGATAAGTATGATTTTGATAATAGAATTGATGGTTTAATTACCATGCCATTACTTGGTAGCCGATTACTTAAAACCATGAAATCTGCGCTGATGAACAAGGCTGAATCAGAGACAAACATAGTACCGAGTTTAGCTAGTGAAGTAATGGCCGAAGATATTGCAGTAGATAATATGCTTATTCTTATTGTAGAAGATAATTTGATTAATCAAAAAGTCGCCACCTTGCTATTAAAACAGTGTGGTTATGATAGCCATATTGCGAATAACGGTGAAGAAGCTGTCGCAATGGTATCTTCTGGTGAACATAAGTATAAGGCCATATTAATGGATTGTATGATGCCAGTTATGGATGGGTTTACAGCGACAGAGCATATCCGGAAATGGGAAACATCATTTTCCGTACCAGAAACACCTATTATTGCATTAACCGCTAGTGTGTTGGATGCTGATATCCAACGTTGTTTTGATGTTGGTATGAATGACTATGTACCTAAGCCATTTAAAAAAGATCTACTCATAGAGAAAATTGAGCGGCTAGCAAGCGCCGCTTAAGCTGATATTATCGATCTTGTTTAGGCTCTGAAGTAGGGGGCTGCTGACGTAGTAACATTTTCAGTTCAGCAATATCCTGCTTTAAGGCCATGACCTCTGTATGTAAGGTATTTACATTTGAGGTTTGCTCTATTTTAGATTCTTTTCCACCATCAACAAACCATGAGGAAATAAACCCAGTAAATGTGCCGAATAAACCAACTCCGGCTGTCATGAGTAGTGCCGCTATGATGCGCCCTCCTGTTGTTACAGGATAATAATCACCATAACCAACCGTTGTTATGGTGACAAATGACCACCAAAGCGCATCTACACCATTGTTGATGTTACTGCCTATTTGCCCTTGTTCTAACAGCAGAATACCGACAGCACCAAAGGTTACAAGCACAAATGAAATTGCAGACACTAAGGAGAATGTCGCTTTAAAGCGATGTTCAAAGATCATTTTAAGCACGAGCTTAGATGATCGAATATGCTGAATAGCGCGGAGGATCCGTGCAATACGAATCATACGTATAAATTGAAGTTGCTCTACCATCGGAATACTGGATAATAAGTCAATCCAACCCCATTTCATAAATTTCAGCTTACTCTCTGCTTGATAAAAGCGAATGATAAAGTCGGTAAAAAAGAACAAACAAATTATATTATCAACACTGGTCAATATTTCGGTCACGTTACTAGACAGTGTAAATACGAGCTGAAGCAGTGATGAAACAACAACATGCAGTGATAAGATCAACATGAAGATTTGAAATGGATTAACATCATTATTGGTTTTAAGTTTTGTTTGCACAGGTTAGCGCCTTGATTCATTGATTTTATTAATATAAACGTTACTGCGTAGCAAAACAAAATATTTTTATAGTGGCTTCGTTAATCGGCGTGGTGACAGTGCAATGTGGAGGTGTAAGTTATGTATGTTATTATTTTTTATGTGCCGCAAGCAAATGTGGAAGGTGTTAAGCAAGCGTTGTTTAAAGCTGGTGCGGGTACTATCGGCGATTATGCGCGTTGCGCTTGGCAATGTTTAGGTACTGGTCAATTTAAGCCATTACTGGGTAGTCAGCCACATATCGGTACGTTAAATGAAATAGAATTTGTTGATGAGTTTAGAGTCGAAATGGTTTGCTGTGCGGATAATGTAAGGGCTGCAGTTAATGCGTTGATTTCTGCCCACCCTTACGAAGAGCCCGCTTATCACATTTTACAAACACTCAATGTTGATGATTTACCTTAGCGTAAAATAGAATCTAACTTAGCGATTGGTTACACTGACTATAGCTGAAATTGTTTTTGCACAAGTAACTGAGATTAAACTGTCAGCATCCTGCTCAGTTCCCATTGTAACCGTTGAATGGGGTTTCATGGCACTTTTTCTAGTTGTCTTTCCTGATAAGTGTAGCTCTTTCGCTTTTGTGATAGAGATGATCTTTTCAGCATTGTCTGGGTTGACACCTGCACCAGGCATAATACTGATTCTACCATCCGCTTGAATGACTAACTCTTTGATAAGCTCACAACCTTGTTCTGCTCTAGCTTGTTGGCCTGATGTTAAAACGCGTTCACAACCTGCATTGATTAAGATTTCTAATGCTTGTTTAGGATCATTACATAGATCAAAGGCCCTGTGGAAGGTTACGCCGATATCGCGAGAGGCCGCCATTAAACGTTTTAATGCGGCTTCATCAATATCACCTTCTGATGTTAATGCACCAATGACTACACCTTGGATACCTAGCAGTTTCATGAATTTAATATCAGAAACCATGATATCAACTTCTTGCTCACTATATATAAAATCACCTGCGCGAGGGCGGATTATTGTATAAAGGGGGATAGTTGCTAGATCGAGAGACTTTTGGACAAAACCAGCATTGGCGGTTAGGCCTCCTAACGCTAAAGCTGAGCACAGTTCGATACGATCTGCACCAGCCAGCTGAGCCGTTTGAAGTGACTCTATATTATCGACACATACCTCTATTGTAATGGTCATAAGTTTCTCTTTATTACAAAAATAAAGTGATCATAGGCAGTTCTGTATAATATGAAAGTAAAAAAGACGACTAAGGTCGTCTAGATCAATCCTTATGATAAAAAACCACAATATTAGTGCTAGAAAGACAATTGTTTTTCATCAATTGCAGTTATCGTACTTTTTTCTAATGCCGTATAGCTATTCTGTTTAGGAAGTTTGATAAGAATTACTTCTTTCGACATATTTGGGTAGTATGATTCTTTTTTCAAATCTGTTTTTTTATATTTGAACGTACCTGTCATTTCTTGTTGTTCACGTAAACGTACAAATATAGGTTGTGCATAGCTTGGCAGTACAGATGTAACGTGTTGAAAGAAGTCTGCTGCTGAGAATTCATGTATTGGGCAATTCAAAGTAAGCGCAACCATACCAGCTCGACCATCATGATGTGGTAGTTCGATACCATAAGCAACAGTCTGGTCAACTTGATTAAACTCATTAAGTTGACCTTCTACTTGTGTCGTCGCCACATTCTCACCTTTCCAACGGAACGTATCACCTAATCTATCGACGAAAGATATATGTCTAAACCCTTGATATTTAACGAGGTCACCAGTGTTGAAATAGCAGTCGTTATCTTTAAGTACCGATCGGAATAGTTTTTTATTACTTTCTTTATTATCGGTGTAACCATCAAAAGGGGATCGCTTGGTGATTTTTGTTAATAGTAAACCGACACCACCTGTTTTTACTTTGATCATTTTCCCTTTTTCATTGTACAGGGGTTCGTCGTTATCAATATCATACTCTACAACGGTAAAGGCAAGTGGCGTAATGCCTGCGGTGTGAGGTAAGTTCAATGCATTGGTAAAGACAAGGTTACATTCACTGGCACCATAGAATTCGTTAATATGTTCGATCCCAAAACGCTGTTGGAACTCATCCCAAATCTCTGGGCGTAAACCATTGCCAATAATCTTTTTAATGCCGTGTTGTTTATCGTTATCTTTTGCTGGCACATTTAGAAGGTATCGGCATAGCTCGCCAATATAGGTAAATGCGGTTGCATTGTGGGTTCGTATTTCATCCCAGAATCGACTGGAACTGAATTTTTCAGAAAGAGCAAGTGTGGCTGCATTACCAAACACAGCACTTAATGAAACGGTTAATGCGTTGTTATGATACAAGGGGAGTGATAGGTATAATACATCATCAGCAGTAAGGCGTAATGATGCCATCCCCATCCCTGACATTGACTTAAACCAGCGATGGTGACTCATTTTTGCTGCTTTAGGTAAGCCAGTTGTCCCTGAGGTGAAAATATAAAATGCAGAATTTTTAAGCTGAATTTTAGGCGTTGAGTCAGGGTTTAATACCGAATAATTTTCTACTAACTTTGATATATCTCTAAACTTAATAGGGTGCTTTGGTTTGTTTAATGCTGGTATATAAAAAATATTGTTTTTCAGTGTTTGTGGTAAGTTCTCTTTAATATCATTAATAGCCGAATTATAGACTTCATCTGCGATAATTAATTTTGTATCGACAACTGCTAGGCTATGTTCGAGGATCGCATTTCTTTGTGTCGTATTTATCATACAAGCAATTGCACCGAGCTTAACAACTGCAAGCGCAATAATAATGGTTTCAGGCCTATTATCGAGCATGATTGCCACTTTATCATTATGGTTAATCCCGTACTCATGTAAAAAATTTGCATATTGATTTGCTTGATTGTTCAGATCTTCGTAGCTATAACGTTGGTCTTTGAACTGAATTGCAATCAAACCAGAGTTTTTAATAGCCTGCTCTTCAAGTAGTAAACCAATAGACATATAACGTTCTGGCTTTGCTTTTTGTAAGTGCCACAAGCCTTTTAAAATAGGCTTAGGTGTTTTTAATATATTGATTGTGCTTTTGAATAATTGCTTCCTGGTTATAACAGTCATAAGTTAATTCATTCTATTGAGTAAAGGGAGTATGACACCTGATAAATGAGTCACGCATTGTTCTGAATCCATTAAACTAAATGTATTGTTTTGCTGTGATAATGCGACGTTCAAACAAACCTGAGTAGGTAAATAAATAGCATTTTTAAATTGAACATTAATACTAATATGTTGAATATCAATAAGTACTTCTAATTGTGCGAGTACGCGTGCTTTGGCTAACATGCCGTGCATCATCGTGGTTCTAAACCCCATTAATTTTGCTGGGATATGATGTAAGTGGATAGGATTTGCATCTTTTGAAATATAAGCATATTTAAGCGCATCCAAAGCTGTAAATTGTAATGATGAAATTGCCTTTATCTCTTGTTTATTCAATGCAGAATGGTACGAGTCTGTGGTTTTAGACTGTCGAAAATGTATGTCTGGTCGTTTTTGTTTTAATGATTGTAAGAAGGTCGAACTGCACTCCCATACTAATTTACCATTCTCAAAAATATCAATATGGGTCTCAATGAAACGACCCTTGTTAGAGGTATGGTCATGACCAACATGACACAAAATGGTAAGTGTTGTATTTTGCTTAATAGGAATATGTTGAGTTATACGGTTTGAATAATGAATGAGCCCCAATATTGAGACTGGAAACGCTTTAGATGTCATTAACTTCATTAATAAAGGAAAGGCAACCACGAAAGGGTATGTAGCAGGTAGATAACCAGTATGCTTAAAGCCACAGCAGTTAATATATTGCTGAAAATTGTTTAAATCTATCGACAGACCACTAACACAGTATTGCTGTGTAAAAGGCTTTTTTGACGATGATTTAGTTATTGCTTTCACAATTGTATTGAGTACAGCTTTCGTGTACGAAACAGTAATTGAAGGTTGTTTTTTAAAGTGTGTAATTGATTTTGTCGTCATGATAAATAAATTTCGCAATGATATGTTGCAATTATGTTAAGCTCTTTGTGTGATGGTTTAATTGGCGAGTGTGTAATTGGTTAATGGCAGCTCGGTCAAATACCTGACCTAAATTGTGTTACTCAATCCTTTGATAGTGGTAGAGTTAGTGGATCAAACAAAGATTTAAAGTTAATAAGTGGAATAATTATGCAAGATGCGGGCGTATTATTACGTATTGCTTATGCGGCAATGAAAGAGTTAGATATCGATGTACTCGAAGTACTCTCTCGTTGCAACATTAGTGAAGACGTGCTGAATGATAAGGATTTACGTACACCTAATCAGGCACAAACACATTTTTGGCAGGTCCTTGAGGACATAAGTAAAGATCCAAATATTGGCATTTCACTTGGTGAACGCATGCCTGTTTTTACTGGTCAAGTTTTGCAGTATCTTTTTTTGAGTAGTCCTACGTTTGGTACAGGTTGGGAGCGAGCCGCAAAATACTTTAGGTTGATTAGTGATGCGGCAAGAGCTTCTATTCATATTGAAGATGATCTCGCGAGGCTATCTGTTAATTTAGACGGGATGACTGAAGATGCTAATCGGCACTTGAATGACTGCTTAGTGATTGGTGCATTTAAATTTTGCTTGCATGTTACTGAAGGTGACTTTAAAGCCAATAAAATAGCCTTTGCTCATCAACAGCCCGAAGATTTAACGGCATATTCTAACGTCTTTCCTTGCCCTCTTGAGTTTTCCGCGGCAGATAACTTTATTTATTTTGATGCTGATTTGCTAGATCGACCTTCAACACATGCTGAGCCCGAGTTGTTTGCATTGCACGAGCAGCTCGCTAGCAGAAAAGTTGCAAAGTTAGAACTTAAAGATATCGTGGATAAGGTGCGTGGCGTTATTGCGCAGCAACTTGAATCGGGTGTTGTGACATTAGAAAGTATTGCAACTGAGCTTGATATGAAGCCGCGCATGTTACGGGCTAAGCTGGCTGAGATAGATTATAATTTTAATCAAATACTAGCCGATTTCCGTTGTGAGCTGTCTAAAAAACTGTTGGCGAATACGAATGAATCAATTGATCAGATTGTATATCTAACTGGATTTTCAGAGCCAAGTACTTTTTATCGTGCATTTAAACGTTGGGTACAAATGACCCCAATTGAATATCGCCGAAGTAAGCGGGTTGATGATTAATAAATCTAGAAGCATTTAACCTAGAAAGAAATAGCTGCTATCCATCAAGGTCGCAGCTATTTCAGCGTTACGTATCCCTAAGCGCCAATTAATGATTGTCCGCAAATTCGAATTGTATTTCCTGTCACACCTGCTGCTTGTGGTTGCGCAAAAAATGCAATTGCTTCGGCTACATCAATTGGTTTACCTCCCTGTTTTAATGAATTCATTCGGCGACCAGCTTCACGGACGGTAAAGGGGATCGCGGCAGTCATTTTTGTTTCGATAAAACCAGGGGCAACGGCATTAATGGTTATATTCTTTTCAGCAAGTGGTTTTTGCATCGCATTGACATAACCAATAACTGCAGCCTTAGAGGTTGCATAATTTGTTTGACCAAAGTTTCCAGCAATGCCACTCATCGAAGATACGCAAATAATTCGACCATATTGATTCAATAGATTGTCACTTAGTAATCGCTCATTAATTCTTTCCATGGCCGACAAATTAATATCCATAAGCACGTCCCAGTGATAATTAGTCATACGTGCGAGGGTTTTATCTTTTGTAACCCCTGCATTATGTACAATGATATCAAGTGATATTTCACGTACAAATTCGGCAATGATAGTAGGCGCATCATCAGACGTGATGTCAGCTACGATAGTACTGCCTTTTAAGCGATGTGCGATTTTGTCAAGATCCATTTTCAGTGCTGGTATATCTAAGCAAATTACATGAGCGCCATCGCGAGCGAGAGTTTCAGCAATAGCAGCTCCAATACCACGAGATGCACCAGTAACAAGCGCAGTTTTTCCTTGTAAAGGTTTAGCGAGGTTAACTGTGCCGTGTATTGCTCCTGGTTTTACATTAAGCACTTGTGCTGATATATAGGCTGATTTCGTAGAGGTAAGGAAACGGAGTGGGGCGTTAAGCAATGATTCACTGCCTGCCTGTGCATACATAAGTTGGCATGTGCTGCCATTTTTACCTATTTCCTTGGCTAAGCTACGACAAAAACCTTCTAAGGATCGTTGTACAGTAGCGTAACTCACATCCTCAAGGTGCTCACTCGGACGACCTAAAACGATGACTCTGCTACATTTTGATAGTTGTTTTATTACAGGCTGGAAAAATCGGTGTAACGCGCTTAATTGTTTACTTGTTTTAATACCTGATGCATCAAAGACAATGCCGTTAAATTTATCTGATTTACTCATTGTATTTAAGCTAATTGGGGTCGCACTGAGTAGGGTATTATTAAATTGCTCATTAAGGTTGGCTAACTCTAGCGTGCTATTTGGATAAGAGATAGCAAGTTCTGCATCGTTAAATGTGTCAATGATGGGTTTTATCAGATCACTATTCGTGGCAGCCCCAATAAGTAAACGACCAGAAATAAGATCTGAACCGTGAGAGAAGCGCGTTAATGTAACAGGTTGTGGAAGATTAAGCATTTTGAATAAAGCTGATGTCCACTTACCATTGGCGATCTTTGCATACGTATCCGTCATTATTTAATCCTTGTTAGAGTGAACAGCCTTAATACTGAAACCGAGCATGTACTAAAAATTCAGTTATTACTATGACTTATCTGCCAGAGGTCGTTTATAAATAGACCAGTTCATTGCATCGTAAATTGGTATAGTATAACTAAATAATATTCAGATTCAGATTTTGTCGCTATAACAGTGGATAAATAATCATCCATCAATGTCTTAGCATATAAATTATCGATAAAACAGTGATGAACTAATAACCAAATTAGAGTTTTCATTTTAAACTTGGATCAACAATGTTACATTAATGTTTCTTAAGTCTAATGTGCTGCGGGCATATATAAGTCATCTTAATTAAAGGAATAAACCATGACAGGTCAAACAGTAAGAAGAGTTGCAATTATCGGCGGTAACCGTATCCCGTTTGCACGTTCAAATACAGCATATTCGAAACTAAGTAAC
>Ga0105354_1002345_pt1 | contig 11300 bp, 5 predicted proteins | sample GOMGulsemesocosm_FD_83658 | JGI IMG/M metagenome (GOLD analysis project Ga0105354, IMG submission 83658) | Methane-oxidizing microbial communities from mesocosms in the Gulf of Mexico - GOM9B Gulf of Mexico | ecosystem: Environmental > Aquatic > Marine > Cold seeps | place: USA: Gulf of America...
ATGTCACGTCGCGCAGCTTATCAATATGGTGCGACATTAAATCGTCATGAACACGGTATTGTAGATGCTGCACTTTCAAAAGGTTTATCAAAAGGTGAAATTACTTATGTGTTACCTGATTATGAGTTAAATCAAAATGATGAGATTGAAACCTTAGTCATTGATGGTTTAGAAATGAAATTCATGGATGCCTCTGGTACAGAAGCTGAATCAGAAATGGTTACTTATATTCCAAGTATCAATGCGTTATGGACAGGTGAGCTAACGTATCAAGGTATGCATAATGTTTATACCTTACGCGGCGCTAAAGTACGCGACTCATTAAAGTGGTCTAAAAAAATTAACGAAATGTTAGTGACTTGGGGCGCGAAAACAGACGTATTGTTCGCTTCACATTCAGCACCTATTTGGGGCACGGAAGAAATTTCTGACTATTTAAAAATGCAACGTGATGCATACGGCTTCACCCATAACCAAACTTTACGTTTAGCTAATAATGGTTATGTCATGCAAGATTTGGGTGACAAAATTTATGAAGTAATGCCGAAAAGCATTCAAGAAAGCTGGCATACCAATGGTTATCACGGTACCTATTCACATAACTCTCGTGCAGTTTACAATATGTACTTAGGTTATTTTGACATGAACCCTGCGAACTTAAACCCACTACCAATCAAACCAGAGTCAGTAAAATTTGTTGAATACATGGGTGGCAGCAAAATGGTGCTTAAAAAAGCACAAGCAGATTTCGCTAAAGGTGAATATCGTTTTGTTGCCACAGCATTAAACAAAGTTATTCAAGCTGAGCCTAGTAATACTGAAGCACGTAAATTGCTTGCCGATACTTATGAGCAACTAGGTTATCAATCGGAAGGCGCTGGGTGGAGAAATACTTACCTTACCGGTGCTCAAGAATTACGTGTTGGTACTTTGCCTGGTAATCCAAAAACAGCTTCAGCAGATGTACTAGCTGAAATGACCATAGAAAATTTACTAGATTTCATGGCTGTACGAGTAGACTCGGTTAAAGCACAACATACCCCATTTACCTTAAATGTAGTGTTGCCAGATGTGAAAGAAGTATTTTTTGTTGAAATGTCTAATGGTAACTTAAATAACATCAAGGTAGATAAAGTGTTAGCAGCAGATGCAACCTTGTTTATTAACCGTAGCGATGTTACTAAAACCATTTTAAAACAAACAACATTAAAAGAGCTATTTGCCAGTAAAAAAGCAGGCTTAGAAGGTAACCAAGCGGTGTTAAACAAATTACTTAGTGCCTTGGTTGAGTTTGATGATACCTTTGAAATTGTACCTCGTCCTGAAAAAGGTCAAGAAGTAGATGCTCAGCTTTATCAGACAGTAAAAAGCCATTAACCATTATAATTGCTTTGAATCGATATAAAGAAGCCAGCTAATGCTGGTTTTTTTCTTGATGAAGTTTAAACATAGCGCGAACAAAAAATTATAAAAACTAGACATCGAATAAACGAGAAACACCATAATTGATGTGAAATTATTATTGGTTTTTCACTGCCTGTAACTGAATCAGAAAATTAATATGATGGTAAACTACGAAATTACCATTGCTCTTTGACAGTAAATTAAGCATCGCCTGATGACTACATGACTCGGTAATCAAAGCCATCAGGTGATCTATCCAAGGCCCTTTTATAACCCAAGCGACACCTTCTCCAAGATACTTTTGGGTTTCATTATCAGAGCCTTTTCCATATCTTTTTACAGCTAAAACTCCATTCTAAATGGCTAACTTGATGGCAATATTATTGCAAAAGTGATTATAGCTGGCCTGATAAATGGTCTGCATGAAACTAATTATTAAGTTTTAATTGGTTAAATATTGCAACTTGACATGCAAATGATTATCATTTGCATTTTATTATTAATGAGATTTACAATGCAAAAATTTAAAATCATCACACTATGCCTGTTACTTTGCACAGGATTTGTCAATGCTAAAGAGCATACCGTTAAACTGCTAACTCAGGGAGATAATGGTAAAATGATGTTTTTTGAGCCGATGTTTATCAAAATTTCAGTAGGAGATACTATTAATTTTGTACCGTCAGACGCATCACATAATGCTCAGTCGTTTTCTGTTCCTTCTGAAAAGTCATCATTTAGCACACCTTATGGTAAAGCAACTAAGGTAACATTTACCGAAGCAGGTGCTGTACTGGTGAAGTGCTTACCTCATTTCGCTTTAGGAATGATAGGCGTAGTTCAAGTCGGTGATAACGTTGATAGCACTAAAGTTAACGAAGACTGGCATAAAGTCAGGGCTTCGGTAGTTATGAATAAAGAAGCTGTTGATAAGGCGCTTACCAAAATCAACCAGTAACTGCTACGTTAAAATAAGCTTAGTGCAACTAGACCGTGACACTTGAGCGCAAGTTATAGTACTCGCTATGCCAGCCATGATAATGAATATTGATGGCATTACTCATTATCATGGCTGGCCTGATCAGTGTTCTTTATTACTCTTTCATCAAAAATATTATGCTGAATCTAAGATTACGTTTGATATAGCGGCGCCGAGGGATTTACCGAGCTTACCTTTAGAATAACACGTTAGCCTCTTTTCTCTTCTGGGTATCGTCGCCATCGCGACAAAATATTCCAATCTACACAGGCCAACTTATTTCAATGACTTATCTGTTTGAGATGTTTTGTGGGCATTGGTCACCCCATGTTAGAAATTGCCGGCTTGAATTTGTATTAAATATGTTAAAGCACTCTGTTAGAGCATTCTGTTATAATAACCGTCTATTGATTAAAGAATACCGAGATAGCATGTCAGAATTTAAAGCATTTTCACTTTTAGAGTCCATTATTGACCGCGTTGGTCTGAAAGGTTATACACAGCCGACACCGATCCAACAAGAATGTATCCCTGTTCTTATAAAAGGCAATGACCTTCTTGGTATCGCGCAAACGGGAACAGGAAAAACGGCAGCTTTTTCATTACCTATTATCAATAATTTTGGGCGAAATAAAATTGATATCAAAGCTAAGAGTACTCGTTCGCTCATACTAACGCCCACACGTGAGCTTGCCTCACAAATAATGCAAAACATTGATGACTACTCTGACGGTTTAGGGCTTAAAACTAAGGTTGTTTATGGTGGTGTAGGAAGACAAGCTCAAGTTGACGCTATCGAACTTGGACTTGATATTTTAGTGGCTACCCCTGGCAGGTTATTGGATTTAATTGAAACCGGCGATATAAATTTTTCGGCGTTAGAAGTATTTGTATTAGATGAAGCAGATACCATGCTTGATATGGGCTTCTTTAACGATGTTCAAAATATCATATCTAAACTGCCAAAGAAGCGACAAACACTATTGTTTTCAGCGACTATGCCAGCTGAAATAGAGATACTAGCGACAGCCATATTAACCGATCCAACAAAAATTCAAATTGCTGCACAAATGGCTACTATCGACTTAGTTTATCAAAATGTATACCAGCTTGATAAATCGAATAAAGTAGCTGCGCTATTTAACATACTGGAAAAACCTGATTATGAAAAAGTGCTTATCTTTTGCAAAACAAAGTATGGCGCTGACATTATAGTTAAAGCACTAGAAGGTGCATCAATAACTGCTGCTAGCCTGCACAGTGGTAAAACACAAGCAATGAGAGAAGAAGCGTTACTAAACTTTAAAGAGTCAACTTTACGAGTATTAGTTGCAACAGATGTTGCTGCGCGTGGCATTGATGTTGATAATATTTCCTTAGTTATTAACTATAACCTTCCTGAAGATCCAAGAAACTACATACACCGTATAGGACGAACAGCTCGTGCTGGGAAAAGTGGCATGGCCATTTCATTTGCTGTAGAAAATGATATAAGGCAATTAACGAATATTGAAAATAGCATAGGACAAGTTATTCCTGTTGTGACAGAGCAGCCTTTCCATAAAGAGTTTTCAAAAGCGCCAATACCAGACAAGAAAAAGAAACAGATAAAAAAACCAGGAAAGAAACCAAATAGAACAAGAACAAAGAGAAAGTAAGGACAAGTACCAATTGCCCTTTAAAACTAGCTACCTTTGCTAATTTTTGTTGGTGATTAATAAACAGTTTTGGAGTTTTCTTTTCTTGTTTGCCGCCGCGGTGGCAACCACAAAAAAATATCGGGAATGTTTTTGAACAGCTTTAGCTGACCTGCGTAGCAGGTGAATCACATGGATATGGTGAATAATCCCCATAGCGCCTCTGCAAGGTATTTTTCATATTAAACGGTCTCTTTTGAGGCCGTTTTTGTTTCAACCTTTGGACTTGCAAGTAAAGAATCAAGGATTCTGCACCCTTGATACTTTACATGTTTTAAATTACAAATTAACGTCTAGATCTGAACGAGCATAACTACAGCAGGGAAGAAAATCACCACTACTATCTTCGGTATCAATTGCCATAGCATTGGGCGCATGTACCTCACCATTGACCAGCTCGCTATTACAACTGCCACAAATGCCCGCTAAACAGCTGTAATCCACAGTGATACCCGCTTCTTCTGCCGCTGTTAGAATGGTCTGCTCTCCTGATATTTCTACTTCAATATCCGACTGCAAGAAATTAACTTTATAAGTACGGTTAGTGGCATCGTGCTCAGGGGCTACGACATCAATAACAAAACTTTCCTGATGATACTGAGAGCCTGGTAGCTCTAATTGAGTCAGCAGCACTTTGGCGTTTGTCATAAATTCATCAGGACCACAGACAAATACTTCTCGTTCCAGTAGATCGCTGCTGAACTCATTTAACATCTCAGTCGATAATCGACCAAAAAAGTGGACAGTGTCACAGTTGGCGGCGTCGCTCTGACGGGTAAAGTTACAAGATAAATGTAAATTAGCATGCTGAGTTGCCAACAGTTGCAACTCCTCGAAACAGATCAGATCTTCATCAGTACGAGCACTGTGATGAAATTGAATATCTATGTTCAAACTCAGATCGGTAATGTAACGGACAATCGACAACATAGGCGTAATGCCTGAGCCTGCAGACAATAATAACAACTTAGCACGGCTGGAACTTTGTAAGTGGAAAACACCGCTGGCTTTAGTGCTTTCTATGCTTGAGCCTACGGCAAAAGAGTCATGTAACCAATTAGAGAACAAGCCACCTTCGACCCTTTTCACAGTAATTGAAATCAAGTCTGGTCGAGAGGGACTTGAAGATAGTGTGTAACACCTGTTTTCCAGTTGCTGGTCTATTTCGGCGTGCAGGGTGATGAATTGGCCGGGAGCATAACCAAATCGAACAATAGGATCAGCGATAAACTTGAAGGTTTTAACATCAGCTGTTTCATCAATAATCTGTACACAGCGCAATAATTCTTTATTGTGGCTTATGCTTGTTGACTCAGTATCAGGCAAGCACTGGTTGTAATTATCATCGGCAGATATTGTTAACTGTTTGGCCAATCTGGCTTGAGCCGGCTGCCAATTATCCTGGTACACAGGTCTGGTTTTAGTGTTAATAACTTCAACTTTGTCACCTATTTTGATAGTGCCACTATTGAGCGCCAACATATTTTCACCAAACATCACATTAGTACCATCTTGCTCCTGACGATAACTGGTCAAAGTCTTTAACGGCTCAATGTTTTTATCCAGTTGGTGGGTATGAGGATCAACAGTGGTGAATACGCAACGGCTGCAGGGTTTTGGCAGCTCAAATAATACATCTCCTATGCGAATTTTTGCCCACTCATCTTCTTGCCAAGCAGGCAATCCAGCGATTGCGATATTAGGTCTGAAGTTTGCCATGCTAATCGGTACTGGTAGACGCTGATTTAAGTGCGCCAGCGAGTTATCATTAACCAGTAACAGCGGAAAACCATCGGCGAATCCCACTTCGTGCACTTCATGTTTGTTTACCTTACGCTTTGATTGCTCGCCAAAATAGAGAATACGCAGTGGCTCTCCAAGTAATTTACTGATCCATTGATCGGCTGACAACCCACACCTCTGCCCCATAAATGATGTGCCCCACACGGAGGTAGGGAAATAACTGCTGGAAAAGTGTTGTGGCTGTAATAACAGCTCTTCACAGTTTGGATGCTGTAAAACTAAATCTTCTCCGCGGTAATAAGAGCTAATCGAGGTGATTTTGGGGTGGGTTCGACCGGTAATAAAGCTACCGTCTAATTTAGTCAGCATAAAACGTCTGTCTCCCTGTAAACCGGTGCCAAGCACTTTCACCGTTTCACAACTAATAGCTGCGGAAGATTTTAGTGGGTAAATAGCTAAACTACTGACATAAGCGTTCGACATTCGATGGCCTTTTACAAGTGATATTTATAACAACGAGGGTAACTGATTGCTGTTAATTAAACTAGATCAACAAGCCGCTTGGAGTTTTATTCTTTGCTGGCGTCGCGGTCGCGACCATAGCCAAAGGGCGTCTTGCCGCCTCCCCTTGGAACTCATATCAAGCCCTACTCAGCATAAAATTCAACTTTCAATTCAACTAACGTAAACCACGATTCCTCCTGTTACACTCGTGGTGTAAGTAGTCCATGAGCAAGGTTGACCTAATTAACTTTAACCTTAATTAATCCAGTTAATTTCTCTTTTTCATTACCAAGAAAAACAGAGCTCTACTAATGACCTACTGCGTAAGTCATTAGTAGAGCTCAGGTAACTGTTATGAGCGATTGCCTATCCTCATGTTAGTTAAAAGTAATATTCTGCGCGTATACCTACCGTACGTGGTGTTACCAGTGAAAATGTAGCTTCGTCTTCTGGAGACCAATCAAGGTAATTGATAGTTGTTACATCTTCAGCCCCAAGTAGATTGTCAACAAACGCTCGTATAGACCAATTATCTTTGCTAAGTACAACTGATGCACTTACTAAAGTATAGTCGCCGGCACCAGGGTCATTATATATATCTAGCCCACTTGGATGCTGACCAATCACTTCAATATCGTAGCCTGGAACTGTTATATCTGGCATCCAAGTTGACCAATCTATTGATAAGCCATTTTTATATGCTCCTGTGTAGCTAGCAATAAGGTTAGTATCTAATTGCATATTTTTAAATACAGTTCCTGTCCAGGATAAGGTTATTGAAGCTTTAAATCCTGGCGACCCTGGCGTACTGTCTCCTGCTAACCCGCCACTATAGCCAGCATAAATTGAAGTGATTTCAGATTCAGTCCATGAAAACGATGCTGTGGTTGAAAAGCCGTTAGAAAGCTCAGCATACAAATCCGCTTCTAAACCATAGAGTGTTAATTCTTCAGCGTTATCAATATAAAACTGTGCTCCTGTATCACAGGGTATGCCGGTATAGGTTGGAGCGTCGTGCCATAAAGAATAGAAGACACTGCTATTAAATGTGATGCCATTTAAATTGGAAAACTTTGCTCCCCCCTCAATCGTTTGAATTTCATCTCCTTCATATGTTTCATTTACCCGTTCTCTGTATTTATCTGGGCATGAATCATCGAGTGCTCCCCAGTTGTTTCCTCCAGGACGTTCAATGGATGCATATTGTGCATAGTAGAGTTCACCAGACTCAGGCTTATAGGTAACGGCTATACGTGGTTGGAACGTTGATGTGTCAGGGAAGGAGGAGTAAAAATCAAGAGGTTCTGCATCACTGCCTTCATAAAGGCCAACCCACGCGGTTGCTGCGGTAAATTCTGACCGTCTTAAGCCTAAAGTCACACTTATTGTTTCATCAAACCAATAAGAAAGCTCAGCAAAAATAGCTTTTTGGTCTTCAGTAGTGCCATATATTGAACCCGCTTCATTGTCCCAATCAGGGTTATCTATACCATCAAAGTCCCATTCGGTGAATGCTTTAATGGACGTCGTATTATTTATATAGCCACTCAACTGTGTTGATTCTCTTTTTTCGTAATAAGCACCAATTAGCCAATCAAAATTATGCTCATCTATACCTGATATATTAAATTCTACAGTAGTCGCATCAGAAGCTGTGTTTCCGATAGAACTAAGCGAATCACCACTGAATACATCTCCGGCCCAATTACTGATGCTAGCACTGTGACTGTCTGATTGAGTTTTACTTGCAATGATAACGGCGTTAGCAAAACCAAGATCCCAGTCTAAATTTCCGTAAATCATTTCTGCTTCACTCTCATTGATTTGAGGCGACTCTGAGCTTATGTAATTCCCAAGTGAGCGAACAGTCCTGCTAACGGTTGCTTTAGAAGTGTCTTGGTACACATAGCGAATGTCTAATACCATATTTTCGGTGGGAAGATAGCTAGCAGAAATTCGCCCACCTGATACTTGATCACTCTCTCCATTTTCGTTGCTTACCGTACTAAAAATAGGGTTAGCATCGTTTCTGGTGTATGCCACTAGTCTAACGCCTAGCTCGTCTGGAATTAAAGGAATGTTCAATACACCGTCAGCGTCATATCCAGCTTCGTCAGCATATTGTGTGTCTTTATAAGTAGCTGAAACTTTACCACTAAATTGAGATAGATTAGGAGCATTAGTGACGTACCTTAGCGAACCTGCTACCGCACCAGCACCATAACTGGTGCCTTGAGGGCCCCTAAGTACATCAATTCTGCGAATATCGTATGCTTCAAATTCTATACCTTTCGTTGAACCAGTTACGCCTGTCATAGCAATATTATCGAAATATACTGCCGTAGCTGAGCCATTTGGATCACCATCTGGAGCCGTAGATGTGCCACGTATAACAATATTAGTTTGGGTTCCCATATCCATCACTGCTAGACCTGGAATAGTACGTAATATATCGACTCTACTACCTGAGCCTAATGCTCGGAGTGTTTTTTCATCAATTGAGCTTGCTGACACAGCTTGATCTTGTAATTCATAAATTACCGACTCTGTTCTACTGCCTAACACTTCTATGCTTTCCATAGCAGTTTCATCGCTAACCGTCTCCTCAGCTAACACTACTGATGGCGTTATTACTAACAAACTTGATAGTGTTAATTGAAAAGATTTTTTTATCTTAGTAAATAGTTTCGTCTTCTTAAATTGGGTGTCCGTGAGTTGCATTCGTTGTCCTTGTAGTATGAGTTGTTCATGCTGCCCTCTTCGTATCGATAATGAGATGTATTATCAATAACAAGTAAGACAATCCTCATAGGTAAAAACCAGACGAATTATTTTTATTATTATTTTTAAATTTTAATGCTACTAACTATGACTACCATGATAATTCCTCAACTAGCATCCTCCACGATACCTACCGCTAAGCTCGTGGTATAGGTATTCCCTGAACAACAGCAGTCTTCGCCATCAGCGCAGTTACCTCGATAACAATTGAATAGATTGAAGAATACCTTTGTTAGAAGCGCCGAGGGAGTCCAGAGGAAACTCAGCGTCAACCTCCCTTTGGCTGTCGTCGCCACCGCGACAAAAAATTAAACTTACTCTGACCAAAGTTATTTAAAAAAAGATAAAGCAGTCGTTCGTCTAATTCTAATTGAATAACTTCAAACGCAAATAAAGGAAGTCAGTGGGAATTAAGGTCTAATTCCAATTAAGGTAAAAACAGGTACTATTTCTATTTAAAACGGATGGCTAATACGACTGTGTCTTGACTTTTTTATCAAAATTATTCTGAGTTAAAATACTTAAAACACCAAGCCAAATATCTTTCCTATTAAGAAATTATTTGTCATTTAACCTTTGGCTATATTTTGCAATATGAAAAATAACTTAAATAAATTCTCAAAATACGATGCATAACAAATTTTTTTGATAAACCTAATCATTAAAAATATTAACATCATGATAATAAGGCATTTTATTTTAAAAAAATTATTGGCATAAATATTGTACTTATGAAGTGTAAGAAATTTTTCTTTTGAGGATTTATTATGAATTTTAAACAAGTAATGTGCTTTAGTTTTATTTTTTTAATTACTGTAAATGCCAACGCAGGGCTGATTGACTTGAGTAGTTGGTCTGAAGAAGGGCCAGGTGGAGGTCTATGGACAGTTGCAGGAGACAATAATTCAGTATTTCAATCGGTAAACTCGTTAACACCCACATTTTTTATTAGTGACAATCCTTTTATTAATTCGACATTTACAGGAACTATCGCTGTTGAAACAACAAGTGATAATGATTTTATTGGTTTTGTCTTTGGTTATAAGAGTCCATTTTCAGGCAATGGGGATGCAACTACCGATTTTGAATTTCTTCTGTTTGATTGGAAACAAAGTAACCAAGGCAGTGCTATATCAGGATTTCATCTTTCTCACGTAACAGGTGACTTTTCAGATAATAATATAAGTCATAATACTCAAGGTTCAGCTAATCCTTTTTGGTCGCATGTAAATAATGTCGATAGCAACTCTTCGTTTACTGTTTTAGACTCATTAACTGGGGGTGGCCTAGGCTGGGCCGATAATACTAGTTATGATTTTGAACTAACCTTTCAAACTGATCTCATTGAGATAGCCATCGATGGTGGTGCTTTTGACATGCAAACAATATTCTCTGTTGCGGGTAGTTTCGAGCCAGGGAGTTTTGGCTTCTATAATCTGTCACAAAAAAATGTTAGATATTCAGGGATTACAGAAACTGCGGCTCCAGTAAGTGAGCCATCAATAATATTACTTTTTTCATTAGGGTTTTTTGGGGTGGCAGTTAAACGATTTTATAAAGCCGATTAATCTAAATCACTGTCTTCATATAAACAGACTCTATTTTAGCTAATACCATCATATTGTGATTGTCTTGTTTTTAAATATCCTGACAAAAAAATCAATTGAAGTTGGCACCAAATATAGGTCGGGAATTTAGTGTCTGACTTCATTTTGATATATAAGCAATGATGAACGGATGGAGTTTGATGCACTGTCTGGCATCGCGGTAGCGACCACTGTGCGGCCTAGTATTCCCTGAACAACGGCAGTCTTCGCCATCATTGCTGTTACCTCGAAGATATTGTGCTGAGTGTAGGATTACGTTTGATATAGCAGCTCCGAGGAATTCCAAAGAGAGGGAGGAAGAAAGAGTGGAGGCAGTCTATTCTTTCTTCTGGGTGTCGTCGCCACCGCAACAAATTATCTAAAGTGTACCTGACCCCATTTATTTTTATTACAGAGTCTATCCCATTTTTTGCTCAATTAATTGTAGTAGCTGCGCATTTAACATAGCTAATTCGGCTTCCATGCTCTTAGTCTTTTCCTCATCACCGCTTCTGCGCGCTTGAGCTATTTCTGCGATTAATTCGGCGATTTTTTCTTGCAACTCAGCAATTTTTTCATCTACCGTCTTTTGTTCTTTACCATTAG
>Ga0105354_1002347_pt1 | contig 11295 bp, 9 predicted proteins | sample GOMGulsemesocosm_FD_83658 | JGI IMG/M metagenome (GOLD analysis project Ga0105354, IMG submission 83658) | Methane-oxidizing microbial communities from mesocosms in the Gulf of Mexico - GOM9B Gulf of Mexico | ecosystem: Environmental > Aquatic > Marine > Cold seeps | place: USA: Gulf of America...
ATAATTTAAGCTTTACATTACCATCTACTGGAGGTACTGATTTCATGTTTAATTTCACAACGGATTCTGAATATTGTGGAGATATAAATTTTCTTATAGATACTATAATAGATGTAGAATTAGGTTGTGATACAGATACAACTTGTGTAAGGAGAGTTCAGTTACAAGATACATTAACAGAAAATATTTGTATCCAAGAGTGCTTTATTAAAAATGTAGATGTAGAAACTATTATAGGTATTTCTTGTTTAAATTATAGCTTAAATGCTATTTCTCCTTCTATTAGTAATGGTTATATAGATTCTTATGCTTGGGTATTAACAGATGTAAACAATAATTTAATAGGTAATTACTCAGGTACCGAAATAGAAGTTGACTTACCGAATGTAGGGGCTCCTTTTACTGCCGTATTAACTATAGTTGGTATGAATAATGTTGGTAGTATGTGTCAATTAGAAAAAGCAGTTATTTTAACTCCAAGCTGTGAACAATGTAGTATTGATGCTGAAATTACTATTTCAAGAAGTAGAGATGTTTGTAATAGTGTAACAATAACACCTAACGTAACTGTTTATAATGGAGAAATCAATTCTTACTCGTGGAACATATATGATGAGCAAGGAAATGAGGTAGAAACAATTCATTCAAATACAATTATTCCAGAGTCTTTAATTTATGAGTTTTTGGGGAGTGGAACATATAAAGTGTGTTTAGAGGTTAATAGTAGTAATTTGTTAGGGGAGACTTGTAATGATCTAATTTGCAAAGAAGTAGTAATTAATTGTGCACCGTGTAATGTAGATGCTAAATTTAGTGCTAAAAAGATAAGTGATTGTGCTTATCAATTTATCAATCATTCAATAGTAAACAATTGGAATGATGTTGAATATTTTTGGGATTTTGGTGATGGGAGTACTAGTACTGAGTTTGAGCCAAAACACACTTATACTACTGGTGGTAATTATGATGTATATCTTATTGTTACAGCTTTAAATAGTATAAACGATAGTTGTGAAAGTAGATTTGGACCAATAAAAATTGAAGCTAATAGTTGTTATCAAGATGAAGGATGTTTAGATATTACTGATACAACAGATGTAGATTTATTTCCTAATCCTAATAACGGAATTTTTACTTTATCTTTTAAAAATTGTATTAAATATTGTGAAGTTAGTGTTTATGATGTTGTAGGAAAAGTAATTTATCGTAAAATAATGAGAAACGATAACCAGGTTTTTATAGATATTTCTAATAGTGCTAAAGGAGCTTATTTTGTTAAAACTTCGAGTAATACTATGAGTAAAACTAAAAAAATTATTATTGAATAAAAGTTGTGTTTTTTGATTTGTAGTATGATTATAATTTTGTGAGTATGTAAGTTTTTTAATGATTTAAGACTAACATTGAATTAAATTAATTATATTCAATCTTATATGAATAAATTCTTTATTTCTTCACTTCAAAATACCTTAGAAAAATCGCTTGTTTTATTAGAAAATTTGCCAGAGTCTATTTATATAGATGATTCTGTAGGTCCTTTTTACTCAAGTATAGGTGGTCATATTAGACATATACTGGATTTTTATTTTTCAATTTTTAAAGGATTAAATAATTATCTAATCGATTTAACAGATAGAGAGCGTAGTACTGCTATTGAAACTGATGTATACTTCGCAAAAACGGAAATAAAAAAAGTTTTAGCTGAATTAGAGAGTTATTCAGAATATGACTTAGGAGAGAAGTATGAATTGATTGATGACTTAGGACAGGGGAAAATATCTATACCTACTAACTTATTTGCTGCTTTTACTCAAGCAAATTCACATACAATTCATCACTATGCAATTATATCACAACTGTTGTTTGCTTTTGAAATTGTAATTAAAGATAAAACGTTTGGGTATAATCCAACAACACCTGCTAAGGTTTTTAAAAACACTAATCGTTAAATAATGCCTTTATAATCGTGTGTAATCCTTTCATGGTGATCAGTATAGCTGCTATGCAAAATAAACCAGCTATCCCAATTGTTAGAAAATTTCTTAATTTAAATCCTAAATGCAATAAAAATGGCCCTGTAAACATAAAAAATAAAGCGATTGCCATTAATTTTATTCCTTTTGATAAAATTTCTTTATTTGTTCTCATTATTATAAAATGTTGTTGCATTACGAACTGACCCATGTTTTAGTAAAAGCTCTTGTGCTAAATTATGATCGATGTTTAATAAGTTCATAATCATTTGAGTACCGCGTTCAACTAATTTATCATTAGAGAGTTGCATATCAACCATTTTATTACCTTTTACTTTTCCTAATTGTATCATAGTTGCTGTAGAAATCATATTTAAAACTAATTTCTGTGCAGTACCAGCTTTCATTCGTGAGCTTCCAGTAACAAATTCAGGTCCAACAATGATAGTAATTGGGAATATAGCAGTTAATGCTAAAGGACTATCTTGATTACAAGTGATGCATCCAGTTGTAATATTATTTTCATTACATTTTTCTAAACCTCCAATAACATACGGTGTTGTTCCTGAAGCAGCAATACCAATTACGATATCTTTATCTGTGATATTTTGATTTTTTAAATCTATCCAGGCTTGCTCGGTATCATCTTCAGCATTTTCAACAGCTTTTCTGATTGCATCATCACCTCCAGCAATTAATCCTACAACTAAATTATGAGATACACCAAAAGTAGGAGGGCATTCAGAAGCATCAACTACTCCTAATCTACCACTTGTACCTGCTCCAATATAAAATATTCGACCACCATTTTTTAATTTAAGAACTGTTTCAGTTATTAAATTTTCGATTTCAGGTAATGCCTTTTCAATTGCTAAAGGAACAGTTTTGTCTTCAGTATTAATGTTTACAAGTAATTCAGAAATAGTCATATTTTCTAAATGATTATAATTAGAATCTTGCTCAGTAGTTTTAGTAAATTTCATAATACAAAATAACAAATTTTGATAATAACTATAACTAAAAATCTAAAAGTATTTTTGCGCTTGATACTGTTAAGTTTTTGTTATATTGCAATACTATGTATCTGTGTATAAATAATATAATTAAAAACTAATAATATATCTTTCATATGAAAAAAATAGTACTATTGGCATTGGTTTCTTTAGCAATGTATTCTTGTAAAAATGATAAAAGTAGCAAAGATGTAGCTGTTACGAGTTTACCAATTGATATTGAAGTAAAAAAAGAAGTTAAAATTAAATCTGTAACAAGGAAAGATTATTTGGCAGAATATAAATTTGGTGAATATATTCAAGGAAAACAATTAAATAGGGTAGTGCGAAGATTTAATGAGAAGTCATTACCTTATGAAATAGAAATAGAAGTTATGGATCCAGATGACATGGGAGTTTCTTCTGGTGATTCATTATCAATAGATCCATTAAATGGGAATGTGTTTAAGTATACACCAAAGAAAAACGGAAATAAAATTGAAATGTATGGTGTAAATGGTGATTTAGCTGAAATATTAATACATAAAGATAATACAATGTATGGGTACACGGCAAGTAATGATAAAGAACCTTTTGTTGTTAGAAAATATGATGAAATAGGGAATTATGATTATCAAGTTATTAATACTGGGGATGATTTTTTATATGTAACTAAACATGTTATTATTGATAAAGATGAAAATGGTTTTGCTACAAAGTCAAATGCAATGTGGTTCCAGTATAAGAAAAGAGCAGATATAAATTATAATAATATAGATTTTTCTTCTTTAGAAGTTGTTGATAAAAACTATCAAGTTGTAGAGTTTAATTTTGAACTTTATTAAGGTTGTGTGTAACATTTTGAATTAGTGTTATATATTAATATTTAAAGGTAGTAATTTTATATTACTACCTTTTTTGTTCTTATATGTTTTTCTTTTAATTTACAGTGTATTTAAAACAGTTGTAATAGAGTTGTTTTAGCTTGTTAGGTGGGGTTTCATCTATGTCATATTCGACCTTTCTCCTGTAAATAAAGTTGATACAGATGATTTATTAGATAGGGTAGATAAAACAAAAAAAAGCCAATGAAATTAATTCACTGGCTTTTATTTTTTATAGAGAGTCAATCTATTTCAACATAGGGTTTAAAGTCATTTTTTCTTAGCATACTTGGCATACCTATTTAATAACTGTTGTTTCCTTTTGTTTAATTTCGATTGCTGATTCGAGATGTTTTGTTTTTTTTGGTTTTCTACTGTTTGCTTTCTTGTTGTTTGTTTTTCAGTATTATTTGTAACAAGGGCATCTTTTTTTAATGAAATTTTTTCGGATTTATCAATAACTCTGCTGTTGAGTTTTGAATTATTTTCTTTAATTAAGTTTTTCTTTTTTTCTTCTAACGTAGCTAATCTTTTTTGTTTACTAAGCTCACGATTATTTTTTGTTGAATTTATTCGCTTGGTTGTTTCAGTTTTAATTTTTGCAAGCTTATTAGTTCGTTCACTTGTTCTAGCCTTATTGGTATTATCGACGGCAAGTTTTTGTTCGTCACGTAAACCTTGATAGTAAGCTTTTTTCATAGCCTCCATTTCTTTGTATACATTATTAACTGAAGTATTATCTACTGGTGTTTGAGAAAAAGATTTCCCTGTACTTATAAGTAATAATAATAGCGTTATTCTTTTCATCCCCCAATGTTAAAAGATTAATTATTTAAAAATCAATCAAATATAAATTAATTTGACAAATAAAAAAACATAAATAAACAAATGTTATTCTATCTTTTAATATGAAATAAAAAAGCTTCTGACTAATCAGAAGCTTTTTTAGATAATATATTTTAATCTTATTAGTTAATACTTGCTAAAATAGTGTTCAGCGTAGTGCTTGGTTTCATTGATGAAACTACTAATGATTCAGTAGGAGCGTAGTAGCCTTCCAGCTCAACAGCATTACCTTGAATTGTATTTAATTCATTGATAATAGTAGCTTCTTTTGAAACTAATTCTTGAGCTAATTTAGCAAATGTAGTTTGTAAATCAGTATCTTTTGTTTGTTTAGCTAATGCTTCAGCCCAATAAGTTGCTAAATAAAAGTGTGATCCTCTGTTGTCTAATTCCCCAACTTTACGAGAAGGGGACTTTTTATTATCTAAAAATTTATCCGTAGCATCATCTAATGTTTCAGCTAATACTAATGCTTTGCTATTGTTATTAGTGCTACCATAATGCTCTAATGAAACAGCTAATGCTAAGAATTCTCCTAAAGAATCCCAACGTAAGTGATTTTCTTTAGTGAATTGTTGAACGTGTTTAGGAGCAGAACCTCCCGCACCAGTTTCAAACAAGCCACCGCCATTCATCAAAGGAACAATAGATAACATTTTTGCAGACGTACCTAACTCTAAAATAGGGAATAAATCAGTATTATAATCACGTAACACATTTCCTGTAACTGAGATAGTATCTTTTCCATCTTTAATTCTATCCAAAGTGAAATGAGTAGCATCAATAGGAGATAAAATTCTAATATCTAAGCCAGTAGTATCATGGTTAGGTAAATATGTATTTATTTTCTTGATTAATTCAGCATCATGAGCTCTATTTTTATCTAACCAGAAAACTGCTGGAGTAGTAGAAGCTTTAGCTCTTACTACTGCAAGTTTAATCCAATCTTGAATTGGCGCATCTTTTACCTGACACATTCTCCAGATATCTCCAGTTTCAACGTTGTGTTCTAGTAATGTAGTTCCGTTTGCGTCAATAACTCGAACAGCTCCATTAGAAGCCATTTCAAATGTTTTGTCATGAGAACCATATTCCTCAGCTTTTTGAGCCATTAAACCAACGTTAGGAACAGTTCCCATCGTTGTAGGATCAAAGGCACCATGTTTTTTACAGAAATCAATTGTTGCAGCATAAATACCTGCATAACTACTGTCTGGTATAACAGCTTTAGTATCTTGTTGTTTTCCTTCAGTATTCCACATTTGTCCAGATGTACGAATCATTGCAGGCATAGAAGCATCAATAATTATATCCGATGGAACATGTAAATTCGTAATCCCTTTATCAGAATCTACCATTGCTATATCAGGTCCGTTTGCATAAGCAGTTTGAATATCTGCTTCTATTTCTGTACGCTTATCTGCAGGTAAGTCTTTTAGCTTACCTAATAAGTTTCCTAAACCATTATTAACATCTACACCTAGTTCTTCTAAAACAGTTGCATGCTTATCAAATACATTTTTAAAGTATACTCTTACTGCATGACCGAAAATGATTGGGTCAGAAACCTTCATCATAGTAGCTTTCATATGCAATGAAAACAATACATTATTTGCTTTAGCATCTTTAATTTGCTCATCTAAAAAGGAAATCAAAGCTTTTTTATTCATTACTGTAGTATCAATAATTTCACCTTCTAATAAGCTTAAATTATCTTTTAAAACAGTTTTGTCACCATTAGCTGCTGTAAATTCAATTTTTACAGATGTTGCATTTGCGATGGTAGTAGATTTTTCGTTATGTGCAAAATCTCCAGCACTCATAGTTGCTACATGTGTTTTTGAATCAGAACTCCATGCACCCATTGAATGCGGGTTTTTACGAGCGTAATTTTTTACAGCTTTTGGAGCTCTACGATCAGAATTACCTTCACGTAATACAGGGTTTACTGCAGAACCTTTAATTTTATTATAACGTGCTTGAATAGCTTTATCTTCAGCAGTGTCATTATCATCTGGATAACTTGGAATAGCAAACCCTTGTTTTTGTAATTCTTTAATGGCTGCTTTTAATTGAGGAACAGAGGCAGAAATGTTAGGAAGTTTGATAATATTTGCCTCAGGTTTTTTTGCTAATTCTCCTAATTCAGCTAAAGCATCAGGAACTTTTTGATCATCAGTTAAAAAATCAGGAAAATTTGCTAATATTCTACCAGCAAGAGAGATATCTTTAGTTTCAATAGTCACACCTGAAGAAGCTGTAAAAGCTTGTACAATTGGTAAAAATGAACGGGTTGCTAAAGCTGGAGCTTCATCGGTTTTTGTGTAAATAATCTTTGCTTTTCCTGACATGATTGTTTAAATTTATAGTTAACACGGTAAGGACTACCGTTTATATTCGGTTTTACCTTAAAAATAAGGAACTCAAAGATACCGATTATTGAACGATTTTAGAATAATATGAGAATGAACTTCTTTCAATGGATGAAGTTTTACTAATGTGATAAATTTCATATTTGATATTTTAGAACTGTATAAATTATATGATCGTTTTTTGTGAATTTAACGATTGTTTTTCGGCATACTTATTGCTTTTTTAATAGTAACAATAATAATCAACTATAAATGATAACTACAGAAACAGAAAAGATAGATAAATATAAAAAATTAGCTTTAGGGATTTTATTCGATGCATTAGGTTATGTGTCATTTATTTTTCCACCATTTGACATCGTTTGGGCACCACTTTCTGCCTATTTGATGACAAAACTATACAAAGGAAAAAAAGGAAAAATAGCTGCAGCTATAACTTTTATTGAAGAAGCTCTTCCGTTTTTAGATGTAGTCCCAACATTTACCCTTATGTGGTTGTACACTTTTGTTTTTAATAAAGAAAAATTAAGCAGTGATGTTATTGATGTTTAATAAATAATTGTATAATAAAACAAATGGGCTTCTAAAATTAGAAGCCCATTTGTTTTATTATAGCTTGATAGTTAAACCAAGAATAATATTCCTTCCTTGATTGTAGATACCATCATTTTTTAACCTTGATAAATGATTGATGTATTGCTTGTCTAAAAGGTTATTTACTCCGAAGTTAAATATATAGCTAGCCTTTTTTGTTTGTAATACTGAATTCATCCCTAAATTAACTAACTCATAGTTTTTTGAAGCGGTTTCAGAACCACTTATATTCTGTTGCTTGAAAACATTTTTTAAACTGATAAACGCATCCGTATTCAGCTTGGAGTCTTTAGTTATTGTAAATGCTAAATTAGTGTGAATAGAATTGGCAGGTATCAAAGGTAGGTGAGCTCCATTGCTTAATTTACCGGTAACCGTTTCGAAATTACTACTAATATGTAACCAATCTAATGGGTGAGGGTGTAAGTGTATTCCCAATTCACCACCATAAAGAGTAGCGTTTTCTTGTAAGTACTTAAATATTTGTGCATTTTCAATGGATTCAGAAGTAGGGTTAAGGTAGATATAGTCATTAATACTGTTATAAAAACCGTTTACAAAAAATTCAAAATGTTGACTCTTGTAATTTAAATTTAAATCTAACTGTACATTTTGTTCATTAGTTAAATTTATATCTCCTATTTCGTAACGGTTACTTCCTTCATGTTCTCCATCTGATGTTAACTCAGCTAAATTTGGAGCCCTAAATCCGCTTGCAAGATTGATACGACTAGTTATTTTATTGGTTAAATCAGTTTTAAATCCAATAGCGCCATTGAAACTATTAAAACTTTTGTCCTTGTTAATTGTATTTATATATATGTTTCTATAATCATAGCGTAAACCGAATTGTATCGCATGCTTTTTCCAATGATAATGAGATGTCCCAAAAATACCAGCGTCGGTTGTTTTAGCATCGGGTATTAAAGTTTCTAATCCAAAATTCTTATTTTTTTGATACATACCTTGTGATCCGATAATAATTTCAAAATCATTAATTTCTGGTAATTCGTATTTAATATTATAATTAAACGTGCTTAGGTGCATTTCCAGAGCAGGTTCTAACTTTTCTTCAGTGTGCTCATCTCCTTCATGTTCTTCTTCCTCTTCCTCTTCATGATGATGCTCCTCTTCAAATTCTTTTCTATTGTTAAATGTATATCCAAAAATCATGTCAAGTTTTCCTTTGTTTAAGTTGATTTTTGTATGTGAGCTTATTACATGATTTTCGATAGATTGATTTGGTAATAAAGGTTTGATGTTTTTATTTTGAGTACTAATTCCTTCAGGAATACCTAAGCGACTGAAATTGATGTTATAACGGATATCATTAGTTATTTTATCATTTCCAAAACCAACACCAGTTTTCAAATCATATTCTGAAAAGCGTGAGTTAGTTACTCTTGTTTTGTCAAATTGATAATCAGCATGTTGCTGTAGTGAGAAGCGAGTTAATAATTTTAGTTTTTCAGTAGTTTTTTTAAGTCCGAAATTAGTAGTTATTCCACTTGTGTTAGAATAGTACTTGGAGGAGATATCGATGTTTAAAGAGTCTAATGGAGCATATAATTCAGGGTTCAAAAATAGTACTCCGCCAATGGCATCTGAACCATAAAGTAGTGAGGCTGGCCCCTTAATAATTTCTACGCTTTCAATTCCAGCAGCACTAACACCAATACCATGCTCTTCACCAAACTGTTGGTTTTCTAGTCTGATACCTTGTGTATAGACGAGTACTCTATTGCTACTTAAACCTCTAATAACCGGTTTTCCAATTCCGCTACCTGTGCTAATTTGATTAATACCAGGAGCTTGACTTAATTGTTCAGATAAATTATTAGCATCAGTTAAATCTGAAGCTTTTATTTTTTCTACTTTCATTACGTTGTCTTTCTGTAATTTATGAAATGGAGTAGATATAAGAATGCCTTCAAGTTCCAATGCAGTTGGCTGTAATTGAAAATTAATGTTTACATCTGAGCTTAATTCAATGTTTTTGTGGATGTCTTGATAGCCAAGGTATGTGATATGAAGTTCGTATTTACCTGATGGTAAATTTCCGAAGTTAAATTGGCCATTTAAATCTGTACTTGTGCCCTTATGTATCGATTTGATATAAACATTAACATCTGTAAGATGTCTGTTGGTTTTAATATCAATTATGGTTCCTTGAATTTTATGTTGTGAATAACTATTTATACTAATTAATAGTATAAGTATATTTATGAGGTGTTTCATTTTATGTGTATTAAATTTCTTAGCTAAGTGTGCATATACTTAGGTATAATTATGAATTTTAGCGTGTTGCTGATTTGCCCCAGGAATAGGGTTTGAATTTTTTAAATTTTCCTAATACAAAATTATGTACAATTTAGTTTGTAGCTCGAAAATTTGTAATATAGGTGTAGGTTATGTCAATACAGGTGGGCCTCTATAAGGAGTGTTTTTAATGCATGTTGTATTAAGTTCAATACTCTCATACCGTAAATGAATGAAGGAGTAATAGCTAATGTTTTTCTTTAAACAACAGTAAGTAGTTGGCTTGTATGTTTGCGGTGTAGCATATAATTGTATGAAGTTACAATCATATTCTATTGCATGTAAGTGTGTCTTTTCTTTTTCATCACAATCAATTAAATGCTCATGATGTTCAAATGAGTGAGCAAAATTAAGTACAGATGGTGTTAATAAAACTAGAACAAGTCCTATTAGGAGTGATGATTTTAATATGTGCTTTAAATTACTACTCACTAAAAAACTTTTTAAATCCCATACGTGAAAGCATTTTCTTTTCAAATGCCCAGAAAAAATTAAATTGTCCAAAGATCCAGCCAACCACTACTAGTAATACTTGGTATATAGGGAAAACTATCAATATACGTAATGTCCAGAATAAAAACGAATTAGAAATTAATTCGTTTAAATTCAAAAATTCAATTATAGGGCCAGATATTTTAGCAGATGTTGATCCAGTAATAGCAAACACTAGGAAAATGGCTATTAGTTCCCAGCGATAGGTAACTTGCCATTTAGTTGCTAGTTTTTTAAATAGTTTAAGTGTAATATTTAAGATACCATATGAAATGATAAATGTAAGGAATATAAGGAGTATGGTATTAGTATCAGAAAAGCTTGAAAGAATTCCTTTAGCTAGTAAATAACCAGAAAGTAATAGTGCTATTCCTCCCAACAGAAGGTGAACTAATTGCCAGTTTTTTTCAATTTCCCAACTTTCTTTAATCTTTTGCATGATTACAATTTATTACAAAAATAATATAATCTTATTTCATAAAAAAACCGAACAATGATTTGTTCGGTTTTTAAAGTATTTATAATTAAAAAGATTATTTTCCAAAAAGCCCACCTAATAAACCTCCAAGACCACCTTTTTTAGCACCTCCGGAGTTTAAAAGCATTCCAGCTACATCATCCAAGATAGATCCGTCATTGTTTCCATCCAATAATGATTCAATTAAACTTTGTTGTTTTGGTGCTGCAGCTCCACCACCAAGTAATCCTCCTAATAAATCACCGATACCATTTGTGTCAGAGACGTTTTGTTGTTTTGACTGCTTTCCAAGGTATCCCATTACTAATGGTGCTGCTACTTTTAAAATGTCCATTACAGCTCCAG
>Ga0105354_1002348_pt1 | contig 11294 bp, 11 predicted proteins | sample GOMGulsemesocosm_FD_83658 | JGI IMG/M metagenome (GOLD analysis project Ga0105354, IMG submission 83658) | Methane-oxidizing microbial communities from mesocosms in the Gulf of Mexico - GOM9B Gulf of Mexico | ecosystem: Environmental > Aquatic > Marine > Cold seeps | place: USA: Gulf of America...
ATAACAACATCCTTTAGCGAAGAACGAGCAAAAAAAGTCCTCTATAGCGAGCCTTATCTGACGAACGACATCTCATTTATAAAACGTTCAGGCACAGGGTATGTATTTAATAATTTGAACGATTTAGATGGATTAACCATAGGTGTAATAGATGGGTACATATACGAACCCAAGTTTGATATCGCAACTAACTTTACCAAAGAGAAGATAGTAAGTGACGCTTTGGCCTTAAAAATGCTTGTGGCAGGGCGGATTGATTTAGTCATAGTGGATAGATTGGTTGCTGCCTATACGATTAAACAGGAACAAGGGTTAAGTGGAATGGACATCGAAACGCTTCCCAATCCACTAAATTTAAAGCACCTCCACATTATCATTCGCAAAACTAAGCAAGGGCATGAGAGGGTCATCGCAGATTTTAATGCGTCACTTGCTCAAATGCGGTCAGATGGAACCTACACGGACATTCTCAATCGACATCTAGATAGCCTAAAATAATTTTGGCACCTGATGGCTCCTCTAACCGTATCAAGATCACATCAGCGCAGTGGCGAGAAGTCTCAACAAGGTTTGAAAAGTATTTCACCACAGCAGAGGGATCAGAGTTATTATTAGCCGACAGCGGTGAACTTACGAATATAAAACGAAGGCCTAGCTTAAGGGCGTGTAGACAGCTTTTTCCTTAAGCGTATTATAATAACAGGCATGCCAATTGAAGTTTTTCTATTAAAACGACTCGGCCTGATATACAAACGGGTAAGCTGAAACCGCACCAATTCAAGACCCTTTTGGGTGCCATAATAAAACAGCCACATTAGCGCAAAGTCTTCTTCCTGCTGCAATTACTGCACGACACTCGTATTGGCGAAATCAGTTTGGCGACATAAACACTTCTGACACGATACGATGGAATGGGTTCTCCCCAATAACAATACTAAGGGCAAAAAGGAACATGGATTGCCGCTCCCTGAATACGCTATCGAACGGGTGAAAAGCCTACCAAAATGGGTTACTTACAGGATCGAACGTGAAAATAACGACCTTTATGTGGTTGTCGATGATTATTAGCGTCAATTGAGAATTAAGGTTGAAGTAAAAAACACACAATTGTTATAAGGGGGAATAATCAATGACGAATCATTGCTTTTAAAAATATCTAATTACATGTAAAACAGTTATATATTTATCTTTGTAGATCACCTACTTTATATATGTGTAGTAATTAATAAGGCCGTTCTAATGCAAGTTACTTACCTTGGTGTAACAAAACCACCGGATTTATTTATAGCAAATCATATTCAAATTTCTCTTCATTCTGATGTCGTATCGACAGAGTTGCCTACACTTCCAGACTTGGGTGATGAAAAATCAAATGGCCTTAATGAGCTGTTAATCAGAACGTCTTCTACAACATTCTTTGTTCGTATGAAAGGAGATTCTATGTTTGAGCTTGGTGTCTATCATGATGATGTTTTAGTGGTCGATAAATCATTAACCGCTTGCCATGATGACATTGTTATTGCGTTTGTTAATGGAGAAATGGCGATTAAATGTTTAGATCATAAAACCGATGTAGTTTATAGACCAAAGAATAAAGCTTACCCCGCATGTGATATTAATAAAGAATCGAAACTTGATATTATGGGGGTTGTGACTAACGTGATTCGTCATGTAAAGCATGGCACGATGGGCTAATTTCAATGTTAGAATCCAACCTTTACACTTTTTAAACCATTTTTTGATGGTTTTTTTATGCTCAAATATCACCAAATGGTTAATGATACCTTATTCTTTACCGTACATGTTTTGCAATGACGGCCCATGTTCAAGTGTGCAGCGTCATTTTCAATAAGTATTTATTATCTGAATTCAGCGATTAACCCTACCCAAATTTGCGGATTATTAAGAAAATAGTGTGTCTATCATTGGGCAAGTCTGTGTCGTATTACTCTTACACTGTTTGATTAAGCTTATTAATGTTTTCTCCATTTTCTTTAAATCGGTAATTTTATTTTGTATATCGGTTAGATGACTTTGACTGGCTTGTTGGACATAACCGCAGCTTTCCTCACCGGTATTTTGTAAATTGAGTAGGGCTTTAATTTCATTGATTGAGAAACCTAGTTCTCTGCTTCGTCGAATAAAGGTTAAGCGGCTTACATCTGTCTCTGAGTAGATTCTGTAACCCTTGATGCTTCTTGCTGGCTCGTCAAGTAGGCTGCTCTTTTCGTAGTAGCGGATTGTTTCTGCATTTACACTAGTAAGTTTGGCTAATTGGCCCCGTGAATAGGTTTGTTTAGGTTTATTCATTTTAATCTTGACCCTGTAGTTGGTACAGCTTTTATAGTTATCTTATCGATGTCTGTCAATTATTGGGAGTCCAACATGAGGCGCGTTATGAGTGTATTAGATAAAGTTGGACTGGGTGGGGTATTTATTGCTGCGCTCAGTTGTGCTGTTTGTTTTCCTGCCCTTGGGGCCCTAGCGGCGGTATTAGGTTTAGGTTTTCTTAGTCAATTAGAAGGGATTGCGATTACAGTTTTGCTGCCTCTTTTTGCTTTCATTGCCTTAGCAGTAAATGGGTATGCTTGGTTTAAGTTCCGCGTTCATTGGCGGGGGGTCCTGTCTATCTTGGGCCCTGTCGTAATACTCTTCACTTTGTATTATTTGTGGCAATTCAGTTGGAGTACGCCTTTATTCTATGTTGCTTTAGGTTTGATGTTGCTGGTGTCTATCGGGGACTTTGTATGGCCTGTTAAGACGTATTGTATTTTACCTGGAGCTAAAAAATGAAATTTTTAAATGCTAATTCTGAGATTACTTGCCCAAACTGTGGGCATCAAAAGCTTGAGGTGATGCCCACAGATCATTGCCAATGGTTTTATGAATGTGAGGCGTGTCATGTGGTTATGACACCAAAAAAGGGAGACTGTTGTGTTTATTGTTCATACGGGACTGAAAGTTGTCCGCCTATTCAGGCTGGATCGTCTTGTTGTGGATAATGAATGAAAATTGGCGTGTCTAAATGCGTTTAGTGCCCTTTATCTTATTACCTGTCTTAATTTTTTGAGTCAGTTTAAGTCTTTCAGATGTTTTGCTAAATGTAGGTGTTGAAGTACATTATTTTATTAAAAAGTGTCTCAGAAAGTGGGTAGGATGTCAGTATTCTGCTTCATTCTTTTTCGTAGCCTTCTAACTCTAAGCTTCTTTTCCAATCTTTCAATGAGGCAAGTAGCTTATTTGATAACAATTCGAGTTTGCAATGTTGCTGAAGTTTTGTAAATGCCATGCCTGTATCGTCGTCAATCGCTTCGTCTAATACGTTTTGTATTTCATAGGTGAATTCAGTGTGTAACCAGATAGTTCTAAAGTAGCTTCTACTTTGCATCGTCGTTTCATCAAGTTCATAGTAAAGCCAGCCGTTGAAACTAGAAACACCTTTAATTAAGTGGCTTTCAATATTGAGTTCTTTTACATTGGACTTGAACTCTCTTTCCAATCGACTTACCCATGGATTGAATTCATTGATCGCTTTATCTAATGCTAATAAATTACTCATAAAAAACCTTTCTAATATTTCTTATCCTATTTAAAAATAGACATTTGAAGCCCTTTTTTCAACGTGATAATGGCTCTTTATTAAAGTGACGGGCTTATGGGAGCGCGATTCAGATACGATTGTGTTCGTATCTATACCACCAGCATGCCATCTTGGCGGTCTACAGCGCCTGTTAAACGGCCAAAAAAGCAGTATTTAATGATTTGTTTACTGGTTTGTATTCTGTCCTATACTTTATCCATAAGTTGGATTAGAAGCAGGATGAATGGACGAATGTTGGTACCTATAAGGGATAGAAGGATGGACGATTTATTATGCAAGAGTGATACTCTAATCTTAGAATTATGCCCGTCTTATTTGGTAAAATATTATCGACAGTTTTATCATTATCGAACACTAATCATACTTCTATTGTTTTCTGTATGGACATTAAAGAATCACTTAAAGTAATTGTTAAAAATGGGAAAATTTATTTTAATAATACTTTCAAAATAATATATTATTTTTAACTAAAGGTTATTAGTTTTTGAGGATGAATAATGAATACAATACCTTCCGAATTTGAAGACTTAATGATGGCGCAACAAGCTATTTATAATTTGGATGATAATATATTTGCGTATGAATTATTTTTTCGAAACAACGATGAAAAAATGGCTCATATTATTGACGGTGAAAATGCGACTAGTCAAGTATTAGTGAATTTATGTATAGGTATTACTGAATTTGAGAGTCAGATGAAGGTACCATTTTTCATCAATATCACTGAGAAATTATTAACCTCAGAGTCCTTCTTTCCTATAAAACCCAGCTTAGTTTATATAGAAATAGTTGAGGATCAAAAGATAAGCGCTGAACTAGTGTATGCCGTTGAAATGTGGCACAAAGAAGGCTATCGTTTTGCTTTAGATAATTATGAATTTGATAAAAAGTATGATCTTTTATTGCCTTATATAGATATCATAAAAATCAATGTAATTAATACTGATCCTACTGAAAATAGATATAAAATAAATCAGTTAATAATTAAAGGATTTACTTTATTAGCAGAGAAAGTTGAAGATCAGAATATGTACGACACTTGTAAGGAAATAGGTTTTGTATTGTTTCAAGGTTACTTTTTAAAACACCCAAATATTATTAAAGGTAAGCGTATCCCGTCAGAAATGAGTGACGCGTTAGAGCTTGCTAAAGAGCTGCAAGATAAAGATATAACGACATCTAAAGTGACCATGTTAATCCGCAAAAATCCTGCGCTGTGTTATCAACTGTTACGGCTATTAAATAGCCCTATGTGTGGCATACAGCGCCAAGTAACTGATTTAAATGAAGCTGTTGTTTATCTTGGTTTAAATCAAATAAAAAAATGGGCAATTCTGATTACCATATCAACCTGTAGTGATAAACGTAATGAAGTCTTTAGAATGGCATTAATACGTGCTAAAAGTTGTGAAAACCTTTCTATACGTCAAGGTTCTAACTTACATGAAAGTGATTTTATGGCAGGCATTATGTCTGCTATTCATCTAGTACTAAATATTGAACAAGAATTAATTTTCAAACAAATTTCAATTGATAAAAAAGTTGTTGATGCAATCTACTATAACAAAGGCAGTATTGGTGAAAGGTTACATGACGTATTGTCGTATGAAGAATTCGATTTCGATTATATTGTTAGTTTATCCCATGCAAGGCGATCTGATTTAAGTAGCTCATATGCTGAAGCATCAATATGGGCGAATGAAATAATGACGTTTATTTGAAGTATCTAATCATGTTGCTAGGTGGGTTTTATATATCAAATTGAGGGTCATATAACAAAACCCTTTTTTAGTTTTTAAATCTACTTTCCTGTTTTTGTATGATGCAAGGGTAAACTAGCGTTCGAAAAACAACACCCTGTGTTATCTCTTGTCGAAATGTCCATAAAACTAAAGAAAAGTGACGGCTTGTTTGACATTTTTCTGATAAGAATGAGAAGAAATTACTTAGCCTCAGCGTCTACAGCTTTGTTAATACATTTTACAAAAAAATCGATCAAGTGCTGAACCTCTGAAGAGGTGCCCCGTCGTACATAACTATCATATCCTTCTATATGTTGCTGCCTTTCATATAAGTCTGGGTTATTAAATAAAAGCTAATTATGGGTGGTGAAATATAAGGTCACATAAAGTTACATTGAAGGGACTCCTTTAAAAATACTTAACTTGTGCTTACAATTAAACGGAAGAGACTAGAAAAAAAATATTGATAGGGAGGTTGATAAACAAAAGGGTTTTTTATATTCCCTTTTTTATATGATAAAAATCAAATACTTATAAGAGGTTTTTGGCGATGTTTAATTACATAAAAATAGTCCATAAAGTCCACTTTTTAGGTTTATCCCTTCTCCTTATTATCCTCACAATTGGCTACATTAGTTTTACTCAAATGAAAAAAATTGGTAATGAAATCGTCGATATTGCCGAAATAAACATCCCTTTTAATAATATTATAACAAACATTAGTGAACACCAATTGACTCAAGTGATTGAGCTTGAAAGAGCCGTTCTTAATGGCGTATTAAACGAGCATGTAAATGGTCACTTTGAAAAAGAAATGGCACACCATATTAAGGAAGCCAGACAAATATCCAAAGATATAGAGCAGGAATTTGTAGATGCGCAGGTTTTAATAGAAGATTCTCTGCATTTAGTACACAGTGAAGCAGGTCTGGATAAACTACTGGTTTTAAAAGAAAAAATTGCATTAATAAATACGCATTTTATTGCGGCCGAACATGAGTCTTTTGAGCTACTTGATTTGCTAAGCGCGAATAGAGTCGATGATGCACTTGAATTATTACCTACCTTAGAAAAACATCAGAATCAACTTGGTGTGGAACTGATTGACGCACTAGAAGAAATTCAATTGTTTACAGCAGCATCCGCATTAAAAGCGGAACATGATGAGGCTAGTGCCTTAACGCTAATTACATGGGTGCTCATCCCATCGATTATATTTTCTATAATAATTCCCATTTTAATTGGCCGCTCAATTACAGGTCCAATTCATTACCTGCAATCACGTTTAGAAGAAATTACCAAGGGGGATGGTGATTTAACCTTGCGCATTAACAGCCCTATGAAAGATGAAATTGGTGCAGTGTCTAATTCATTCGATCTTTTTATCGAACAGCTTGCAAATACCATTAGAAATATAGCAAATTCAACCGCAGCATTAGAAAATTCATCCTCTACCGCACTTAAAATTATGGAAAAAAATCAAGAATCGATCAATTCACAGCAAGGTGAAACATCCATAGTGTCCCATGCTGTTTCTGAAATGAATACTGCCACGCAAGAGGTTGCTCATAATACTGCCTCTGCAGCTAAAATCGCAGAAACAGTAAAAGATAGCGTCGCCAAAGGTAAACAATCTGCAGACGACACTCAAAACATTATTCGGGAAATGGCAAATGAAGTCACCAAAACCTCCAGAGACATAGAAACCTTAGCGAAGGAAACCGAAAGTATTGGTACCGTTTTGGACTCTATTCGGGGCATAGCAGAGCAAACAAACTTATTAGCCCTTAATGCGGCAATTGAAGCCGCTCGCGCAGGGGAATCGGGAAGAGGCTTTGCGGTTGTGGCCGACGAGGTTCGTTCCTTAGCGCAAAGAACACAGGAGTCCACGGTTGATATACAAGGTTTGGTGGAGAAGTTGCAAAAAGAAGCCAGTCAAGCAATCACAAGCATGAAAAATGGAAACGACAAAACTGAATCTTGTTTGGAGAAAAGTATTGAAACAAGCCATTCCTTTGAAGATGCGTATAACGCTGTTTGTAAAATTTCAGATTTAAATACTCAAATTGCAACGGCAGTAGAAGAGCAATCTCAAGTTTCCTCTGAAATTACTGGTAACCTTAAAACAATACAAGATATTGCAATCAGTACGACTCAAGGCTCAGAGCATGCTGCAGTGTCAAATGAACAAATTATCCATCAAGTGATAGAATTGAATAACAGTATCCACCAATTCAAGGTTTAAACTGGATGGTATGCATCATTGATAGACAGACTTTAGTAATACAAAAGACTGCCTTATTCATTAATATTGGGAGTTGGTTTTAGCTAGCATTCTAATGCTCATTCAACGACTTGATTCTTTGCATCCTGATAGGCGGCTGCAATATGAATGAATTCATCTTCAACCGCTAAGAAAGCTTGAATAACGTCAGGATCAAAGTGTGTTCCATCACCTTCTAAAATGATGTTTTTTGCTTCTTCATGGGTAAAGGCAGGCTTGTAGACACGTTTAGAGATGAGTGCGTCATAGACGTCTGCTAGTGCCATCAAACGACCTGATAAAGGAATGTCTTCACCGCTCAGCTTGTTTGGATAACCTGATCCGTTCCATTTTTCATGGTGAGTAAGCGAGATCTCTTTGGCGATCTGTAAAAATGAGCTGGTTCCAAGTTGCTCTTCGGCTGTAGAGAGGGCTTGTGCACCTATGGTGGCGTGGCTTTTCATTATCTCAAACTCGTCAAATGTGAGTTTACCTGGTTTGAGTAATACGTTATCAGGGATACCGACTTTACCTATGTCGTGTAAGGGTGCTGACTTATACAAGAGTTCAATATAGTTAGACGTTAACAAGGTAGAATACTTATCTGACAGGCTTAAGTTCTCGGCCAAGACTTTAACATATTCTTGAGTTCGTACTATGTGGGCGCCAGTTTCATTATCTCGAGATTCTGCAAGAGCCGATAAACTTACAATGGCAACGTCACGTGTTGTTTTAACTTCTGATTGAACAGATTGAAGACTGTCTAACATAGTATTGGTTAAGGTGGCCATAGAGCCTAATTCGTCGTTACCATAAATAGGTAATCGAATGTCAATTTTGCCTTTGGTGACTTGTTCTAAGGAATACTCCTGGCTGAGTAAAATACGTTTAATTAATTTACTCCATAAAACCATAATCGCGATGGCATAACCTGCCAGTACGGCAGATAAATAGATAAATTCTTTAATGATGCTGATTTTTCCAGTGCCATCTAATACACGTGCTGGGTTGTGTTCCAACCAAAAGACATCCTTCACTGCCACCATGGTGAGCATGGTTGTTAAGGTAATTAGCAGTAAAACGACTAATAAGATCATTTGATTGACTAGAGACGTGCGCTGACCTGCCATTTCAAAATTAAATCGGCCTAATTTATCCATTTCATCCATCTGAGATAACTTAGTGGATAGCTGTAATAGGGTGCCGGTAAAGAATCCAAATAAAGTCATACCGAATAGCACTTTTAAATTACTTTCAAGAGGGAAGTCATAAGCTAGGTTGTAATAGAGAGCCAAAGGCAAACTGGCAATTAAAAATAGACCACTATCAAGCTGGGTTAATTTAGTTTCTTTAACGAAAGCATGGTTAGCAAATATGACATGACGTAGAAAAATCAGGAACGAAAACGTTAAGCCTACATGAATGAAAATTTCTGTTCTGGAAAGGGCTTCTAAAAAGGGGCATACACGACTTCCGTATAATCCAAAAAGAATGCCAGCAATAACATATAACTTAAGCGTTAGTGGCGCATTGTAGTGTGTCGTGTTTTTGGATAAATCCATGTGTTAGTCCATGATTAAGCGTTTAGTAAATCCAAGCGTTCTAAAGCATTGTTAGAAGTGAGACTCTGAATTCTAACGGTAGGTTCCCTTGAGTGATATAAAAAATTGAAAATCGGATACGTCATATAAAATATAAGTGAATAATTCTATCTATTCACTTTTATTTTAAAACGATTAGTTAATGACAGACTGCTTTATTAAACGGCACCAGACATAGCAATATCCACCGCGCTTTTTCCCATGGTTTGATCTCCCACGTACTGGGGATCAAATGCAGGTCGACCAAATATTTTGCGTACTAGGGGTTCAAAATGTTCTAGGCTTCTAGTTGGAAAATCTGGATCAAATGATGCTTGATCCCATTTTTCACAAAAATCGACACAGGCTTGAAACCATTTATGGTCTTTTAAGTAATCACGTTCATTCGGATCACCACCAAAAAAGTGTATGTAGTAGTAGTTCTGAAACAAGCCATGTTGGTTAATTATCCAAGTCACTTCTGGTCGCACATAAGGGCGTAGAATACTGGCAGCATATTGGGAGTGATTATGAGGTGATAAATCATCACCTATATCATGGACCAGGGCAGCGACTATCATTTCGTCATCAGCGCCGTCTGCTTCGGCACGTGTTGCTGTTTGCAGGGAATGTTCTAGCCGCGTTACTTGATAACCAGACAAGCTTGTTTCTAATTGTCTAAGTGCCTGTAAAACCCTATCTGCCAGTCCTTTGGCAAATTCACTTTCATGCTTCTCTAAAAACAAAAACTCTTCTTTGCTACCATCTTTCATCTGACGAAACTGCACTTGTTTCATTAAACTCTCCGAAAACTAAAATTCGATTTGGGTTAAAACTACGCTGTATTTATTGAGTCATATAATGCCCCTTGGGCTTATTGAGATCAATAAAAGGGTCTCTGTATCAGGCTGTATTTATTATTAGCGAATCCTAGTTGAGCGCGCTCATTTTAATAAATCCATCTATCTTCTACCTAAAAAGAAGAAGCCTTCTATAGTTAGTGAAGTGTTTTTCACAGGGGAAAAAGTCAAATAGAATTTAGAAATTCAAATACAAACAGAAATGATTTTAATAGAGAAATAATTAGGAGATAACAATGAGTTTAGCTGACATAGTCCAAAGTGGATGGGAAGCGGTTGGTGCGGGTGATTTTGATCGACTCCTTGTCGATTATACTGAAGACATGACATTTGTTATGCCGGGCCAAAACGACATATTAAATGGCAGACAAGGCTTTAGAGCGGCATTAAATGGCTTAGCTGAGATATTACCGCCAGGCTTTGAAATTACAGATTTAAGGCAAATTGAGGGCGAAAATGAGGTTGTTTCAATCCTAGAGTGGAAATCAAATAAGATTGAAGCATCACAATTAAGTGTCTTGTTTAAATTTGAGGGAAACAAAATTTATGAAGAACGTTGGTTTGTCGACACAGAGCAATGGAAGGGTGCATTTTAAGCGTTAAGACGATTACGAACAGGAGTTGAGTCTATGAGAAAAAGAATTGAATTTCCAAGCCAAGGCCAAGCTCTCGCAGGCTTACTTGAAACACCAGATCAGGCTGTTCGAGCTTATGTTTTATTTGCTCATTGTTTTACTTGCGGTAAAGATATCGCGGCAGCCTCGCGCATTAGTCGGTATCTCGTGCAGCAAGGGTTTGCGGTATTTAGGTTTGATTTTACCGGTTTGGGTAACAGTGATGGTGATTTTGCTAATACTAATTTCTCATCTAACACTGACGATTTATTGGCCGCTGCAGACTTTCTTGAACAGCATTATCAAGCGCCTCAATTATTGGTTGGGCACAGTCTAGGCGGCGCGGCCGTGTTAGCCATGGCAGCTAAACTTCCTGAAGTGAAAGCCGTGGTGACCATTGGCGCACCGTATAATGCAGGCCATGTCATCCATAATTTTGATGCACATATCGACACGATAGAAACACGCGGGCAGGCGAAAGTGAGCTTGGGTGCACGTGAATTTACCATCAAAAAACAATTTTTGGATGATTTGCGTAGCCTAACAAACGATCATATTCAAAGTCTGAACAAGGCGCTTTTGCTATTACATTCTCCCCTTGATCTAACGGTTGATATTACAGATGCTGAAAAAA
>Ga0105354_1002350_pt1 | contig 11289 bp, 13 predicted proteins | sample GOMGulsemesocosm_FD_83658 | JGI IMG/M metagenome (GOLD analysis project Ga0105354, IMG submission 83658) | Methane-oxidizing microbial communities from mesocosms in the Gulf of Mexico - GOM9B Gulf of Mexico | ecosystem: Environmental > Aquatic > Marine > Cold seeps | place: USA: Gulf of America...
AACTTATAATAAAAACTTGATCACCAAACGTTTACGTTATAACGATATAAAAATGGATGTAAAGGGCGTGAAATTTACAGCAAATTTATCTGCTGATGTCAGAATGGATGTTAAAGCGCGAATGAATGCATCTGCACTAACAGGTTTAAATGCGAGTATTACGCCGAGCTTTGAAAGTAATTTATCAACAGATGTCACAATTACTCCAGATAATAAATCTCTTCCTTCTGTAAAGCTTAAAGTACGTATGAACCCACTATATAACTGGAATATGCCTTTGGATATGACAGCTGATGGAGGTGGGTTGCATGCTTTATTAGTCAATAATTATCAAAAGCCGAAAGGTTACTTTAGAGCTGAAGGTAAAGTGGGTATTATTCCTTGGAGAAAAACCTTCCAAAAATTTGATAGTTCACCACAAAGTAAAACCATAATTTCACTTTCAAACTAACTCAAAATTAATCTTTATAGGCTCTGTTTATGGAGCCTATTATCAGGAATTATTATTCAATGAATAAACGTATCATCCTTATATTCAGCTTAGTTACATTTGCTTTTGTATTGTTTTTATTAATGCCTCGTTTAAATACACCAAATAACTTGAATTCATCACAAATTGATAACTTACAAACGAGCGTCAATGCACAAGCGTTAGTGGATGAACAATGTGAAGCCATAAATAATATCGCTTCAAGTTTTAGATTTAAAGCTCAAACCAGTACTTTAATTAATTTATCGGCCGTATTTTCTGCGGATGAAGCTGTTACTACTGAAGAGTCTCAAAATGATAACTCAAGATTTTTGATGTCAGGAAATATATCGTTAATGCCTGTTAAAGAAACTCATAAGTCAGGCACAATTTTTACATTTTCTGATTTTAAAGTTGCATGGCAAGATATAGATGCACCTTTAATGGCACAAAAACTTAACCAGCATGTCTGGGTAAACTCAAACGATCAAGTTAGGTTTTCCCCAATAGTCGGAAAAGAAGCTAGATTGATGTTAACGTCATTACTATCGCCTTTTTTGATAGCGAATAATCATCAGGTGAGTGAATATAAAACAACTGACGATTTAGGTTTGTATAAAACAAAAGCGTCACAGTCAATAGACTGTAAAAATATAAAGCACATTGCAACAGGGTTTAACGATATAAAGCCACTATTACCAGATTATGACTTAGCATATGAAGGAAATATAAAATCCTATAAAACACATATCAATTTAAATAATGAACATGAAATTATAGAGCTATCTCAGGAAGTTAATTTAGATATTTTAGTAAATAATCATGTGTTTTTACAAAGGGATGACACAATTTCATTAGTACGTATTTATCCTTATTTAGGTGCTGTTGATGTCGATATAACTGACTTTACAGATAAGGCGCTTGATAGCAATTTATTTGATGATGAAGAACTGCGTAGGATCAAGCTAGCCTATAAAGACTTAGATGCGTATAAAATTTATGATGAAATAAATAATCAATTTTATCAGTCGCCACCATTATCAAAAATCAGTGATTTAATTAATAATTTATTAGGTTTATTAAAAGCAAAACCTGAACAAGCCACAATACTGGCACAACTTATCAGTCAAGCTGGACAAAAAGATTGGCTCTATGGGGCTGTTTTAACTGCTTTATCAACGGATGGAACGGCAAATTCTTTAAACGCTTTAAGCGAAGTGATTAATAATAACGACCATCAATCGCAGTTGCAGGAGCATGCTTTATTTTCGGCTTCAACAGTTGAAGACCCAAGCGATGAGTTAGCAGAGGATATTTTACTAAAAACAACACAACTTGAACACAGTAATAGTGTTATAAAAGATTCAGGGTTGCTTGCGCTGGGCAGCTTATATCGACGAATCGATGAATCAAAACATGTAACAAGACAGAAAATAAAAAATTATTTCTTAACTGAAATAAAGAATATGCCTTTAGGAGAGATCCCAGTTGTTTTATCGGCTTTAAAAAATAGTAAAAATGAAGAACTCATGTTGATTGCTGGAAATTTATTAGAGCATTCAGAGCGTGAGATCAGACAAAAAGGAGTTGATTTTTTAAATCAAATGACAGACTCAGCAGTGGCAAAGCAACTTTTATCACAATATAGTGAAGTAGAAAAAGCACAAGAAAATTTCAGTACTACAAGTGATGACTAGTTTTAAATGAATACTTTTAGTTGGGCCTTTATGGCCCAATTTTATATATATTAAAAAAGTTAAAAATTATATCTGCTTAGTTGTATTAGTTACGTTCAAAAAAGACTCTAATATTTTAAATCCCATTTCATTAAATGGTGCGTCACATTTATCAAATACACCACAATTAACCATAGCTTTGATACTGACGTCTAATGTGGGAATATATATATTTTGCGTATAATAACCAAACTCATTGCCAGCATGATGATAAAAAGTTGTTTCATTAATTGTTTCTATAAAAATACCTAAATCATAATGAATTTTGGATGCGCGATAAAAGTTATTCTCGTCTATTTCAATTAACCTTTTTGCACCAATTAAATTATCCCTTATGTCATCATTAATAAAAGATTTATTGGCAATGATTGCTTTAAGTAGTTTGGCCATATCTGGGCTACTTGAAGCTAAAGGTGCATCGGCAAGCCTTGTGTTTTCGATGACAGTTTTTGTATTAAAACTTTGATAAAGTGGGGTGGGGAAATTTCTTCTTCATTATTGATAAAGTAACCTGAGGCGATATCGTATTTGTGTTTTTCTATCGCTTTATAATAACTGTGCTGCATGTTTAAGGGGTCTAAAATTTTATTTCTGACAGCTTTTGAATGATGCAATGACCTCATTATTTGATAAACTTAGCGCTTCATCACTATTTACTTTTAAAACAAGATGATAATGATTAGACATAATCGCATATGCTGCGATATCGATTGAAAAAATTGTAGAAAGGTACTTTATTCTATCAACTAACCAAGTGCGTCGATGGTCAAAGTTATTACCTGAGTATTTATCATCACCATATAAGTAACTTCTTCGAATACAGCGATTAATGCAGTGATAATATGGTGTTGCATCTAAATCGATTAAAGACTTTCTTGCTCTAGCCATTACTCACTCCAAATGAAAATGAACTAACTATTAAAGTTTAGTTCATTACCGTTTAGATGGCTAAATTTATGGGGGTCTTATTTTGTTATGTTATTTTGTTATGGGCTTCAGGAGGAAAAATCACAAATCAAAGACCGATCCTGCAAGCTGCTTATCGGCCTTTAGTTTTAATTTTTGGCTGAATCCACAAATTTACCCTTGAGTAAGAAAACTTCCCTTTATTGCTCTAGCTATTGAGGCATTCCATGAGGTGCCGGATTCACTCTGATCTCGTTTACACGAGCTCTTTCTTCGGCCGTAACTCGGATAAGGTCATCTCCATTTTCTCTAGTTGCTTTTGCTAATTTATCCGAAATTTCTCCTATTTTTATCAAAAGATTTCCAAATGAAACGGATAAATCTATCACTATAGCTGCTATTTTTAGCCCAACCCCTCCTGCAAGACGAAGTGCTGTTGTAATAGCATTTTTTATTAAGCTAAGAGTTGCAATTATTCGATCCTCGTCGGATGCTGAACTATCACATAGTTTTTTTATTAAAGTTATGACATCTTTAAATATGAGAATAATCTGACTATAAGCCATTTTAGCAGCTGTCATCGCTGTCACTGTTGATAATGCTGCCACATCTGTAATTGCTTGATTAAGTATTTCATCCCATTTCTGAGCTATAGCAGGCACAATAAAATCCCAGTCTACTCTTTGCACAATACATTTGGATTGATAATTATAGTTATTATTGTGATTTCTAACGCCTATTAATCCGTGCTCACTAAATAAATTTTTGTCAACAGGCTCCATATTTTTATTTTGACTCATATATGGTTTGTTTTTGGCACTCAATCGCTTAACATTATTTTTATACTCTATCGACTTCTCTATTAGTTCATACATATCTCAATCCTTTTAATTTTTCTTCAGTAGTTGTTATAGGCTTTCTTCATTGCCTATAACATGCTAACAAAGCCACCATGGACTTTATTCAGACTATTTCATTATCACTTTATGGTCTTTTAACACCCTATCTAGCCGTTAAAAAACCATGCTTATTTTAAATCTCACATCTGAACGACTTTAAATCTTACTGGCTCTTTAACATTCTCTATGGCAGTTAAAGAACCTGTACTTGTGATTTAATATTACCCGAACCATAAATTTATCCTCGGGCTAAACGATGGAAGATTAGGTGATTACCATTAGGAAACATCAGTATATTTGTTGCTATTTGACGGGAACTTAAATATCTATCTCATCCAAAGGTGAACTGATCCCCGTAAAGCCTTTAGTCGACTTTTTATTCGCTCAAGGCTGCTGTGTATAAAGTTCTGTGTTTTCGGGCTTGAATGCCAAGCAGTGACCTGTGCTAAAAGGTATTTTTGTGTAATGGTTTAATTAAACTGGATATATTTAAAATCTGATATTATTCGAGTAAGTGCGCTGTTCAAATTTGCCATGAACAAACTTGAACAGCTACCGCTGATAGAAAGGGGGTTTACATGTAATTGTTTTAAATGGATGGCGTAAATTATAGTTGCTGTTTTTTTATTAATGACAAAACAAAAACGACCTTCAATATTTCTCAATATATTCTCAACATCTCCCCAAAACCAAAGCCCGCTCTCCTAACTCAGTCGCATGGTTTTCTAAAAAAGGATCGTCATTAATCGCCACACCATTGACGGTTTTTGTAGGTTTTACCATGCCTTTCATTTGCTGCACGATATGTCCTAACTCATGAGGGAGATGATGTTCTTGAGCAGGTGCTAAATAGATATTTTCGCCCTGTGCATAGGCATGGGCTTGCACACTAGCTGGCTCTGAGGCGTTATAAAATACGCGAACAGTAGACAGAGGCAAGCCACTCAATCGCTCCATACCAATACGTAAACAGTAAGGCAAAGGTACACCGTGACTCTCAAGCTTATGACTCTCAAATTTATAATGTTCATGTTGATGAGGCACATGTTTATGTAGGTCGCCCTTTGGCGTCATTGCTTTCATCTTGCTTCCTTTTTTTACTTAATCTTATGTTCGGCACTTTAATCAATTACACAAATAGAAACACAGGCGTTTGTAGCAAATAATGCGGCTAATCGCGTTGTTTTTCCTTGAGTAGCTGTTTTTAATATGTGGTTGCGAGATCCCTGTCTTTTTATCAATAAGGTGTTAGCAAAGTACATCGTAGACAAAAAGCGTTTTATAAAACCGTTGATTTGCCCGTATCTTTCGTTGTTTTCAATGAGTGACTATTGCTTTGTCGGCATAAACTGCACTGCATTAAATACTTAATATACCAATGAATCATCAAACACAGCGAGCAATGCAATGGTCAATAACCGTAGTGAAAACAACAATAACGCGGTCTCAGTTTGTGGGGGGCAGTTTAGCGCTCAACCAAGCTCTCAACCGAAGTATTATCTTGTTGCACCGCAAAGTCCGTTGCGTCAGCAAAATATTCAACTTGCTATCGTTCCAAAATGGGCTGAAAGGGATGTTGATACCGTCGCTACAAGTGAGTGTGGAGCTGATGAAGAAAATATAGATAACATAAATAGCGTTGATGTTAATAGAAATAATATCAGTTGCGACGATATTCATAACAAAAATAGTGCTGCTCAAAGTGCAGAAACTGATGTCGAAAAAACGAAAACTAAAAAAATACGCAGGCGAGTAAAATTAAGAAAGCGCTATCGTCGTTAACGTATAAAATTTGCACTCAAAACTCTCTGAGTTTAAGTCATAAAAGTAATTAACCCTAAACAATCACCTCTAAAAAGAGAACCGATAATGAATACACTTGATACCTTTTCACGGCCCTTACATCGCTACGGAGATTTTGTTCCTCATGTCTTAGCATCTAATCAACTAGCAGATAATACTGCGCAACCTTGCCAATTGATGGCTGTAGATAGTAATACGGTTGGTATGTCTCAAAATGGCTATGTTTTTGGTCGATTGCGGGTGCAATTTCCAACCGAATCAGTACAGCGCGAATTTAATCGCATTGCCAGGTTACCTGGTGAAAAAGCTTTAGACGCCACGAGCGCTAAGCAATTATTGTCTGATGAAGTGAATTTTGATCTTGCTCATGATCTGGACTGGATTTTAACAGTAGATGGACAAGATTCATATTTAGTGCAAGCGCGCAGTGATATGGAGCTTAAGCAAATGATACAAAGCTTAGTGATGACGCCCGGCGAAATTGCCTATCATGCTGTAACAGGGGTAATAGGCTCTGAAGTAACGCTTAGTAACGGCCAAAGACTACCGACATTACGCTGTGATTTTTTAATGGCCTTTACCTTTAAAGAGTTTATTAATCGCATTGTTCAAGAAACAGGTATTGATGAAGCATTAGCAACTGATATGTTCGAAAAACTGCTGATTTTAAGTAATAACCCTGGTCGTGAATTAACCGATATAGCCCTTAACTACAGCATGCTTAATTGTATGGGGGTTTATCAGTTTGCTGGTCAGTTAGCAGAGCACGGTAGTGACAGCAGTAAAAGTTATAACTTTATTGACGCGTTTGTAGTGCCAGCAAAACTACAGGGTCAAAAGCATTTAGTAGATGTTATTTATAAATATAAAATGCGTGGCTCTGATCAAACGATATTGCGTGCCTGTCAAATTGATGTGAGTCATGAATATCCTTACTTAACTAAGCCTTTAGAGCACTATTGTCCGAGTCCATAATTAGCTAGCAGCTAATTATTAACATTAGGATAAAAATACACTCGTTTGAGTAATTTATTGTTTAACCATTTTCAACAGGAATAATTATGACTCAGGAACAAGCAAACCCGAGCGATATAACGGTTGAGTCTACCGATATATCGCAAGTAGCCCAAACTGTTAACTCTGCCCTAGCAACGAATACAGTACAAAAAGTGCAAGCCGATGGCGCTGAAAATATTGCTGATATAACTAACACAGTAGATACACCCAAAGCTGAAACCGTTACGCCGGCTGTCGATACCCCTTCATATATTTATGCTTTGGGTCGTGTACAAGCACAGTTTCCTTCATCTAGCGTAGAAAACCTTTATAAAGAGGTGGTTTTTCAAAAGTTTGGCCCTGATGCTGGGGCTAAAAGTTTATTTGAAGTGTTGAGCATGCCAGAGCATCTTTTTTTAGCTAAAAAAATGTGTTGGGTGCTAAACATTGATGGTACAGATTGTTATGTAATACATGCGAAAACGCCGGCCTTATTAAACGCATTTATTAAGGCGTTACAACCAAAGTCTGCACAGCAATTTGAGTATGTTATCGCCCAATTAGGCGATTATGCCTGCGACAATTTATGTGCCGGCCGAACCATGAAAATGGCTTATGTACATCAAATTCAAAGTTCGACGGTAGACGATTATTGTCAGATTTTAAGTCAACAAACAGATGTTGAATTAAGCAAAATAAAGCCACTTTTTAATAGTATGTTGAAGTTTTGCCGAAACGCAGGTGATTTACCAGCACAGAGGGCACTTAATTATTTAAGTTTAAAATGCACTGGCTTATATAAAATATTTACCGCACCGATGTTAGCACAAAATAAAGAAGGCATTGAGTTTGAACAAATCGAGGCGATCAGCAGTGCGAGTAGTGGAGAGCGTCAAGTGATGACTTTGATTTTTTCATACCTTAATCCTGAGAGTAAACGCGTAGAAAAGCAGCACATTAATATTGATGTGACTGAGCTCTACCCTTTTAGCTGCTCTGAATTAATTTTCGGTGAACCTCAAACTTAGCAACGTTAAGCTGGAACTATATTATGCCAATTTTACAAAAAACGACATCTCAAACAAATACGCCAATTTCACATAGTAATACACCACAATTAGCTACAACGAGCTCGCCTATTAACGAGTATGCTCAAAGTGTGACACAAAGAGTGAGCTGTGAGCCTGTGTACTGTTATGTAGCGGGTCTTATAAGCCCAAAAGTAGAAAATGATAGCATTGATCATGCGTTAAGGCAGTTAATTCAAGGGGGTAAAAATACTTATTTAAATAAAAGTTTAGATGAGCCTCTTGAACTTAATGCCGACAACCTTTACCCATTATTATGCTTAAGTGAAAACCGCCATTTAGCACGCGAAATCGATTGGCTATTGACTATTGATGGGGTGGTTATTTATCAACTAAAACCAGAATCTGAAGCCTGTCTAAATGAATTAATTGCGAGTTTGGCACCAAAATCAGATGCTTTAGATTTACATATCGCTGTGGGTAAATTAAGTGAAGAGTTAGTGGGTTTTCAAAAACCAGCTAAATTATTGTGCCAACATATTATGCATAAACCGCGTAACTTTTTGATTGCTGGCATCACTGAAGCCTTGAAAAAATATGCCCCAACCGACAAGTGCGATCAAACTTTATTGACCGAAAAAGTATTAGAGCCCATTTTGTCTCATACCTACAATTTAGGTATTGGTGACGCAGAGCGGGCATTAAATTATGTTTGTTGGAATTATCCTGATATTTACGCTGTCGCCTTTAAAATGCTAAAAGGAGGTTTTGATAACGATAGCCAAGATCCGCAGGGTTTTACACTTGAAGATATTTTTTATGAACCTTATAGATTACAAGGGCAGCAACAAATTTATCAGGTTGTTTTTGAGTTTAAAGGTAACTCGAGTGATTTGCGTAGCCGTTGGTTTTGCCGTGTAGATGCAAGTACTGAATATCCAACCTTACAACAGGGGATGTTGCGTTATTATGGTTAGTTTTAATACGCAATCGTTATCATCAACATAAAACATCAGTATTGGAGTACGCATGGTAAATTTCAATGTAACGCCTATAAAAAAGCAGTCTGTAGAGTTAAGTGCTTTACAATGTAATGCGCAAGATTTAGCTAAAGACATCGCTTGGTGTGAACAGGTTATTAGCGTGCGTTTAAACTTATATTTTAAACAAGAAACACCCTACAACAGTGTTTTAGAAGTAATCGCGCCCAATGTTGCGTCATATAGTTCACCTTATGGGCTTTATGTGCAACAAGCCGACTTAACATTTGTAGAACGTCTTGCACTGGTATTGGCTTTATTACCCGCTATAAAACCCAGCATACTGGATGTGTTTTTATATAAAAATGAGGCAACAGAGCGGCCATATACCGAGTTTGGTTGCCAGGAGCTCAGTGGCTGTATTTATGCAACAGGAGAAACATTGGCTTTTTTGATTGGTTGTGATGATTTAGAGAATCGTTTAAAACTTCAAAAGCAATTATATCAACAAAGCCAATCAGCTGCTTTTCAACTTTTGCAGTTACAAGACGAAAGTGAAGATGCCTTATTGATGAAAGTACCTTTTAAGATAAATGATGAATATCTGCATTTATTTACCATATCAGAGCCTTACCGGCCTGACTTGTCACAAAACTTTCCGGCAAAACGCGTTGTATCAGGTAGAAAATGGCAAGATTTAAATTTACCAGATACAGCAATGCAGCAATTAAAAGATATTAAAGGCTGGATTAAACACGGTCATATATTGGCACATGATTGGGGTTTTGCTAATAAAATTCGCCCTGGTTATCGTGCCTTGTTCCACGGCCCGCCAGGAACGGGTAAAACCATGGCAGCGTGTTTGTTAGGAGAATCAACTGGATCAGACGTTTACCAAGTCGATTTATCCTTAATCACCTCTAAGTATATTGGTGAGACGGAGAAAAATCTTGAAAAAGTATTTTCAATGGCAGAGCATAAATCGTGGATTTTGTTTTTTGATGAAGCAGATGCATTGTTTGGTAAACGTACGCAAACCAATAGTGCAAATGATCAATTTGCTAATCAAAACGTGGCCTATTTGTTACAACGAATAGAAGCCTTTAATGGTGTGGTTATTTTAGCTTCTAATTATAAAAACAATCTAGATGAGGCTTTTTTCCGCCGTTTTGAATCTGTTATTTATTTTAAGCTACCTGATGCAGCACAACGTTTAGCACTTTGGAAAGCGGGGTTTTCAGATAAGTCATCTTTAGAAAAATCGGTAGATTTATCGATAATTGCTAAGTCACATGAATTCTCTGCTGCAGCGATTATGAATGTAATTCGTTTTGCCTCGTTTAAGGCTGTATGTGATGACCGTAATGTTATTTTTGCAAAAGATATTAATGAAGGCATTCAGCAGCAGTTAGGCAATGACGAGCGAGATAACGCATTAAGCCGATTTTAAACCACTCTTATGATTGCTGAGCTAAATTAAGCGTTAACTATCGTTGCTTAGCAATCACCTTTCTTTTATTTCCCTTTCTAATCATTCTAACTGTCGAATTTTTCTAAAAAGTTAATCGCAGCCTTTATAGCAACTATGCTTGTGTGAATGAGCACATTTCATAAGAGAAGCTTTTGAGCCTGTAAAGTTGGCGTACTGCCGTCTAAAGTGTTGAATAGTCTTTATCCAAGTATCAACTTGAATATTAAAAGCTGCTAAAACTTTTGATGTATCTTTTAAAACCGAACCAAACCTATTAGGCACGATTAACCAACTATTAAAGTTAGCTATTTTGAGTCTGATAGGATTTAAATCCATATACATCATGAAATTTAGAATGACTGTTTTATCTAGCAAGGCCTGTGATTTAAAACGGCCTTTAAAGGCTAAGAGAAGGTGTTGTATCTAAATCAATTAATGACTTTCGAGCTCAAGCCATTACTCACTCCAAATGCAAATGAACTAACTATTTAAGCCTAGTGCGTTAACGTTTAGATGGCTAAATTGTATGGGTGTCTATAATTGTTTTTATTTTTCTAGAATCTCTTTTAATTTTTCTACACTGGCCGTTCTAATGTCTTTCTCTTGAGACCCATAATCCAAAATGCATTGCATCACTGATAAGTTTCCTGTTTGGTCATTAACTCCTCGATATCTACGGCTGTACTGCATAGAGTTGTGCAACTTCCGTTGCGTCACAGCCTCAGTTCGATTATCCACAAATCTAAAGCCTTGATTCCCAATACTTTTCTTCTGAGAAATAGAGTTAGCAACCGCCCTACTTTTATTCTCTTTTGGCGTCTCTACTTGTGCATACATATCGTAAATCTCTTTAAATTTGACCTTATTTGTTGTTATAGACTCTCTTCATTGCCTATAACAATTGGGCTAAAACACTTTTTTATGGCTTTCAGGTTATGTTATGTTATGTTATGGGAATTATGGATTCTAACTTAGCTTTGCCTTTTTATGATGGCATGCCT
>Ga0105354_1002354_pt1 | contig 11280 bp, 7 predicted proteins | sample GOMGulsemesocosm_FD_83658 | JGI IMG/M metagenome (GOLD analysis project Ga0105354, IMG submission 83658) | Methane-oxidizing microbial communities from mesocosms in the Gulf of Mexico - GOM9B Gulf of Mexico | ecosystem: Environmental > Aquatic > Marine > Cold seeps | place: USA: Gulf of America...
CGTGAATGGTTATTCTTTGAAGTTGAACCTTTTATAGAATGGCCTAAAGATGAAAACTATACAACAACACCCGGTATTGCTTTTCGTATTGAAGGTTTTTTTAGTAAAATATAAACGAAAAGATTAGTGCAGTTAAGCGCTAACTTTAGTGATGGTATCATTGATCGAGACAGGCATTTTTGCCGGACGGCTAATATGATAGCCTTGCCCAAATTCACATCCTACAGTTTGTAGTTTTTTCAACATTTCTTCTGACTCAATACCTTCAGCGACTAATCGATAACCAAAATTATGCCCTAGGTTATGAAGAGCTTTCACTAACGATAAGTTTTTATCGCTTTTATTCAACGTGCGAACAAAACTTCGATCTAGTTTAATAAACTCAAATGGATAGTTATGTAAGAAGTTTAATGATGATGAACCCGCCCCATAATCATCTAACGCGAGTTTAACGCCAAATTCTTTGAGTTTACGTAAGTTTTTCAAAGCTAATTCGCTTTGTTGGGCAAAAGCAGATTCATTAAACTCGAGGATTAATCGATGCGGTTCAATGTTGGCCGATTTAATTTGATTAATCAGTTTATTTAACTGGTTAGCTTGCGTCAAATGACGACCTGATAAGTTAATACCAATAAAAGCATTATTATAATCAGGATTACGCTGCCAATTTTTTAATTGTGCACTCACTTCGGTAATTACCCAGCTTTCGATATCCAGTATCATGCCGGTTTCTTCCGCCATAAATAAAAATTCGCTAGGTGTTAAGACTCCTTTAATAGGATGCTGCCAACGCAATAACGCTTCAAAACCTATAGTGTCAGTTAAGGCTAAATTTGAAATTTGTTGATAATGCAATTCAAATTGGTTTTCTTTCACAGCAATACGTAACTCTTGCTCTAAGGTCATGCTAGCGATTAACTGCTCTCGCATACTTTCATCAAAGAAAACATAACGACCACGACCTAAGTTTTTAGCTTGGTACATAGCCGCATCAGCGTCACGTAAAATTTCATGTGAATCTTTATATTGGCTACTACACTGTGCAATACCAATACTGGCATTAGAATATAAAGTGTGGCCTTCTAAAGAAAAGGGTTTAGCTATAGCACTGATAATACGAGAGGCGACCTCTTCTATATCTTCTTGTGCTTGTAAAGAATCAAGTAAAATAACAAATTCATCGCCACCCAACCTAGCCAAGATATCATTATCACGAACACAATCTCGCAATCTAAGCGCTATTTCAATTAAGAATTCGTCGCCAGCATGATGCCCTAAAGTATCATTAATCATTTTAAAACGATCTAAATCGATAAAAAGCACAGCAAAACGTTGATCAGGGTGACGCTTTAAATGTCTTAATGAATAATTAAGTCGATCGGAAAACATAGCACGGTTCGGCAATTTAGTTAGCGCATCATGATGTGCTTCATAATAAAGTTGCGCTTCAGCTTTTCTGCGCTCTTCAATTTGCATACGTAAATTCAAGTTACTTGCTTGTAATTCTTGTGTACGCTTACTGACGATTTTTTCTAATTCTTCATTATTTTTTTCTATTTCAGCTTGACCACGCTTTCGTAAAATAGCTGTTGCAACATGCTGACTTATAAAACGAATGATTTCTAAATCTTGACATTGATATGCGTCAGCATCTTGATAATGTTGAATAGCTAAAATACCAAATAACTTCCCGTCTGCCATTAAAGGAGCCGCCAACCATGCTTGTGGCATTTTTTCTTTCGGGTAATTAAGTACTAATGTTTGTTGAGTAACTTTATTAAACTCTGATAGAGAAAATATTTCTTGTTTTGAAATAAGTGTAGGTAAAGCGTTTTCTATTACTAATTCAGTTAAGCCATTGCCTAAAACTCTAGAAACAGGGGCAACTACTTTTTCATCATCATAATACGGAAACTCAAGAATAGGCTTAGCTTTCGTTTCACATTCTGATAGTAAGGCTATATATAAATTTTTTGCTGGTAATACTGTATTGATTTCTTGGTGGATAGCTCGATAAAAACAATTTATATCTTGAGAGTGAGCGGTTATTTCCGAAATAGATAATAACGCTTTATGCATTTTTACCGCTTTTTGACGTTCTGCGATTTCAAGTTGTAACTGTTTATTGGTAACCGTTAATTTTTGCGTTCGTTGAAGAATACTTTGTTCTAATAACTCTCGACTTCTCACTCGATCTATAGCTGTTACTAAATGCAAAGCAATAAACTCAAGTAATTGACAATCACGAGCATCAAAATAAAGTTTTTCATCGTAACTTTGTAACGCTATAACACCGATAACTTGTCGTCCACGTCTCAGAGGAACACCTAACCAATCAACACAAGAGCTGCCATAGAGAAAAATATCACCTGATTTAGCTAACTCCATCCTTTGTGCGGCAGTGCAATGAAGTGGCTCTTCACTTTCGAAGACGATACCAGTTAAACACTTGCGCCAATCGGCAACCTTTAAATGATCAAGTAAACGAATTTCAACGGGGTTATGGCAATGGGCAAGTTCTAGATTATGTTCTGAATTTATTAAAGTGATATGGAAACTATCAGTAATTAATAAGCTTTTAATCACTGATTCAAGTTCGGCATAAAACGCAGCCATATCGGTTACTGTACTTGCCAATTCTGACAGTTGCAGTAAGCCCGATTGCATGGTTTTAACCTGACGATACTTTTTAAGTAACGACTTTAACTTAGGAAGCTGACGTAAAGCCTGAATATCTTCCTTTGCCTTTTGTTCCATTAAGGCGATCCATATAGTTATTAGTATTATTTTTAAGCGGTTAGTCTACCAAATTAATTGCTGTTGGCTAGTACCTTCACCTAATTTTTTTCTGTTCTGCCACTATATATATGGCTTTCTGTACATAATATCATCCAAAACGATCATTGTTTCTAGTTATTTTATACCGATATTGCAAATACTTACTGCTGATATTAAATAAAAAAAGCGATGGCATAACCATCGCTTTTTATATTTTGTCATTCTACAAAACTGCAGATGAATATTATTAACCTTTATCCAATTTTAGAACTTATAAGATGTGGTTAAAAAGAAAGTACGTCCAACAACGTCATAAATATTTGGCACGGTACCCATATCGTTACCTCCTAATACTTCTTCTGGCTCGGTATCAAAAATATTCTTAACGCCACCTGTTACTTGCCATGCATTATTCACATGATAAGCCGCTGACGCATTATGGTAAATTACGTCGTCTGTAGAGAAGTTATCACCGTAATATTCACCGTCCATACCTTGAATGTATTGAGCGTTGTACAATAAATTTAAATCTTCAGTAACAGCTGCGTTTACCGAAAAGTTAGCCTTAAGCTCTGAATATCCCCCCATGTTGCCGTCAATAGTTCCTTCATAGGAAATATCATCTTCTTTGAACTCTAGTAAATATGTAGTATCTAATGCAACAGTAAAAGTGTCTCCTCGATAACTGATATTCCAATCAATACCTGAAGTTTCTTGTGAACCTATATTCGTTAATGATGAGGTTAAAGTTGTTAAGTCACCATTTTGTGCCTTAGAAGGATCAATGTTAATAGTATCACAAGCCGCAGTATCACCTGCTTCACATTTATCTAGTTCATTTTGTACATTAACACGACTAATAGCATCTGTAATTTCAAATGACCAGTAATCAAGGGTTGTTGATAAACCGTCGGTAATTTCCCAGACAGCGCCTACAGTAAACGACTCACTTTCTTCAGCTTGTAGATCAGCATCACTAGTGTAGTTAACTAATATTTGTGCATCTTCAGCATTTCCCCATGGATCATCTAAATAATCAAAAGATCCAGAGTTACCGCCGTATAATTCGCTAACACTTGGCGCTCTAAATCCAGTAGCTGCAACCGAGCGAATCATAAATGCCTCACTAAAACGATAAGTAGCACCTAATTTCCAGGTGGTTGCGCCACCAAATGTTGAGTAGTTATCAAAGCGAGTAGCTGCTTCAACGGTCAAAGCTTCCGTCACTGGAATTGATATTTCACCATATATTGATTGAACAGAATAATTACCTTCAGTTGGATCTTGTTGCGCAGCAGTGCTATCACCAGATTGTGTTAATGCATCAGGAGTATAAAATCCGCTCTCAAAACGATTTTCAATACCTACAAAATAACCTATTTCACTTTCTGTAGAACCACTATAACCAGCAGATAGAATGAACTGTTCATTACCGCCTTCATTTTCTTCAGTGTAAGTAATGCCTTCTGCTACTAAAAAGTCATTATCTATGCTCTGACAGGTCGGTACACTCGCTTCTGCAGAACAATCATTAAACCAAAGGTCTTGATTTTCATAAATACTCTGCTCCATTGCCGTTGCATTTATTGAATTTTGTACACTGTCTTTTGAATCATTTCGGCCATACGTCGCTGAGATATCCCATGTTGAATCATTTTCTAAGTACCCCTTAATACCTATAGATGCTCTATACGTGTCCGTTTCTTGCGAGTATATACGTGGGCCTGCATCCGTCATTCTACGACGATATTCTATTTCGTCTAATGGTAAACCAGGAATACCAACTTCAGGCGCAGTATCGGCTTCTATACAATTTCCAATATTGGGTTCATCGACAGGACACACATCTAACATGATAGATGCTGGCTGTGGTGCCATTTGCTGGTCGGACTCACGACGGGTATACATAAAATCAATGTTTAATTCAGTGTCCGCGTCTAATTCAGTATCAAAACTGGTAAATAAGCTTAGCAACTGGTTAGGTGTTTGTGCATAACTATCTTCTGTATAGTCGTAAGAGCTATCTCTTTCTTTGAAGCCACCATTACCATCAGGTACCATCCCCCCCAAGGATCCTTCGGGAATAAAAGACGATTGACCTGGTTCTACGAAATCACGATCTCCTTGCATAACTTCACCACGATCTGAATATTGCACGCCCAATACTAAATTGCCGCCTGCAACCTCGCGACCGTGTAAAATACTGAAGCCTGTACTTGTACCATCACCTTTATCAGTTTGACTGCCATCAGCGGTAATTTCAGTACCTTCAAAATCTTTTTTAGTGATGATGTTCACAACACCAGCAATAGCATCAGAACCATATATTGCTGATGCGCCATCTTTTAATATCTCTATAGATTTAATCATAGAAACAGGTATTGTGTTTAAATCAACAGAAGCGTCAGCTCCTGTTCCTGATGACACCATCCGGCGACCGTTTAACAAAACTAATGTACGTTGTGTGCCCATACCACGTAGGTTTACTGTTGCAGAACCGCCAGAGCCGTTATTTGAAGATGAACCTAAGCTCATACCAGCCGCTGAAGGTTGAGTTGATAATATTTCTTCAACTGATTGAAAACCACTTTGCAAAATGTACTCTGAAGAAATAACAGTTACAGGACTAGCTGTTTCAACATCAGTACGGTTGATCCGTGAACCTGTTATTTCAATACGTTCTACTTTATTTTCTGCTGCATCGTTAGCAAAAACATTCGTTGTCGTTAACACTGCACTACTTGCAACACTAATCACTAATGCGCTCTTTATCGCGCAAGTTATTTTATTTACTGAGTTCACAATAATTACCTCTATAAGTACATATCAAGTTTAATAATGTAAAAAGACATCAATTTGTCTATGACTAGATAGTGCTTGATAACATCGCTGAAGTTCGTTGTTTAATGCGGTGAAATTGTTATGAATATTGCTGAAGTGTAACTTTTGTCGAATATCGTATACTTACCCATCAAAAGCCGGCTATGAGTTGTCTTATTAATGATTAAAACTACAGGATGATTACAAAATAATAATTTTATTAAGTCGCATTATTAAATTCGAGGCATAAAAAAACCGACTTTCGTCGGTTTGATATTAAGGCATAAAATTAAACTTTAAGCAGCCATTGTGCCTTTCAGTTTACTTAAGGCATTTTTCTCTAACTGTCTAACGCGCTCTGCCGAGATTTGATATTTATGAGCTAAATCTTGCAAGGTTGTTTTATCTTCAGACAACCAACGTCTGCGAATAATATCTTGGCTGCGTTCATCTAAAGTAACTAAAGCATTAGATAGACGGTTATTAGCATGAGCAGTATGGTTTTCGTCTTCAACTTGAACGGCAAGATCTGACTGGTGATCTTCAAGATAAAGTGCTGGAGAATAGGTACTTTCTGAGTTATCAACATCATCAGACGATAACTCAAAAGCCTGATCTTGATTACTCATTCGAGATTCCATTTCTAGAACGTCTTTAGTAGTAACACCAAGAGTTTCTGCAACATTACTGATTTCATCATGGCTAAACCAACCTAAACGCTTTTTGTTTTTACGTAAATTAAAAAATAACTTACGTTGGGCTTTAGTTGTAGCCACTTTAACAATACGCCAATTGCGTAAAACAAATTCATGTATTTCAGCTTTTATCCAATGAACAGCAAACGAGACTAAACGAACGCCTACTTCAGGATTGAAACGCTTAACTGCTTTCATCAAGCCAACATTGCCTTCTTGGATCAAGTCAGCTTGAGGCAAGCCGTATCCTGCATATCCTTTAGCAACATGGATAACAAAGCGTAAGTGCGACATAATAAGCTCTTGTGCCGCTTGTAAATCATTTTCATAATAAAGACGAGTGGCGAGATCATTTTCACGTTCCGCTGTAAGCATAGGGATGCCATAAGCAGACTGCATGTAAGATTCAATACTGCCGCTACGTGGAACCGTTAACGCCATAGATTGCATCGGTATACTCATTTTAAAAACCTCTCTTCTAAATTTTTCTCTAACTAGCTCGCGATAATAGCATACATATAATGTATAGGCGAGTAACGAAACACACATTACCCTACAACACAAGACTAAACAACTCGGCTTTATAAGTTTATCTGTTTATTTTGTGTATATTTGTTAATATTAAAGATGCTATTACAACTTACTCAATATAAAACAATAAGTTAACTATTTTTTAACTTGTATTTAACCATGAAATTAAGTTTAAAATTTACAGGAATGTGAATTTGAGAGGGTTAAAATTTGTACTCATATGTCGCTCGTCAGCCAATTTTAGATATTGATCAACAAGTTGTCGCCTATGAACTACTATTTCGCGATGGAAAAAGTAATAGTTTTCCAGATATAGACCCAAATCAAGCAACCTCAAATATTCTGACGAACAACCATTTAACCCTAGGTTTAGAGCAAGTAACAGGAAATTTACCTGCTTATATAAATTTTCATGCAGATACACTACTTAGGCACTTTCCTAGTTTTTTAGATCCTAAAAAAGTCGTTTTAGAAATTTTAGAAGATGTACCTGTCACTGATGACTTACTTTCTGCTTGTAAAAACTTGAAGAGTAAAGGATATACCTTAGCTTTAGATGACTTCGATTTTGATGATAAATGGCAAAAATTTTATCCTCTTGTCGATATTATTAAAGTTGATGTACTTGAATTTTCCATTTTAGAAATTAGCAAACTTGTCAGAAAACTCGCCGGTTTAAAAGTCATATTATTAGCCGAAAAAGTAGAAACTCTACAACAATTTGAAAAATTAAAAATGTTGGGATTTACACTTTTTCAAGGGTATTTTTTTGCTAAACCTGAAATGCTTAAGCAAAAAAAAATCACTACAACTAAACAAAATATTATTGAATTAATCAGCCAAGCCAGCAAAGTTGATTTAAATATTAATACTATTAGTGACATTTTTGCTGTAGATCCTGGTCTTACCTATAAGTTATTACGTTTTATTAATAGTCCTACTTATGGCAGTAGCCAAGAAATCACGTCATTGAAGCATGCACTTGCTTATATTGGCCAAGTGGAATTGAAAAAATTTATCGCCTTATTAGCATTATCAAACTTAAGTTCAGGGAAAAGCTCTGAAATTATGCGACTATCACTCACTCGAGCTAAATTCTGTGAACAAATAGCACTATGCCGTTTTGAGAATGAAAACCCACCTAAAGCATTTTTGACCGGCATACTATCGTTAATTGACGGCATTTTAGATCATGATTTAGAAAGTGTGCTTGATATTTTACCTGTGCACGAAGAAATAAAGTCAGCATTAAGAAATGAACAATCTGATTTAGCTAGCTATTTATTATTAGCAAGAAGTGTTGAGCAGGGTCTTTGGAAAGAAAGTGAAGTTATTGCTGATAAAATAGAGCTAGACAGTGATATTTGTTTTCAAGCTTATAAAAAGTCACTGTCTTGGGCGGATGAAATGCTCGCTTGCGAAACTTAACATTAAATGTCTAAAGTTAATCTGCTGTGGGCTCGATAGCACGTATATGCTTTCTTACCGAAATATAGCTTCCTGACAAACCTAATATTACCGCAAAAAATATTAACGTCATAGCTTCTGAAAAAGATAGTCCGATTATGCTAAAGCTACTTTGATATAAATCGGTTAATTCGGCCAGAGCTCCCGATAGATACTGAATTAAAATAACAACACACAACCAAGCGACAACACCTCCTAGAATACCATACCAAACACCTGCATATAAAAAAGGCCTTTGAATAAAGCTGTCTGTGGCTCCTACTAATTTCATCACCGCTATTGCATCTTTTTGATTTAAAATTGCCAACCTGATGGTATTGCCAATGATCAAGACAACAGATAAGCACAATAAACTAGCAACACCAACAACAAGATCCTCAGTTAACTTAGCAATAGCTTCTAAACGAGACAACCACTCAAGATCTAATTTGCCCTGATCAACTTCTCGCTCTTGTTTTAACTTTAAGAGCAATTCACCAGCTGCATGAGATTGGCTAGCACGTTTAGTAGGGGTTACTAAAATAGTGGCCGGCAATGGATTTTTATCCAAGTACTCGAGTGCCTGACCAAAGCCTGATAATACTTTGAACTCTTTTAATGCCTGCTTAGCTGAAATATAAGTAACTTTAGAAACTTCAGGATAAAGCTCAATACGATGGACTAAATTACGAGCAGATTTTTCATTAACGGATAACTTTAAAAATAAACTAATTTCTGAAGCCGTATCCCATTGCTCGCTAATCGCTTTAGCATTTTTAACAAACAAGTGTAATGTTGCAGGTAATGTTAAACTTATCCCTAATACTAAAACTGTCATCACTGAAGTAAAAGGCGTTCGCCATAAGTCACCCAAACTACCAACGCTTTGCTGTAGATGCCGAATTAAGCGCTCGATAATTTTTCCTGAATAGCTTTGTTTCCCTGCAGAATGATCATTCATTATTTTCATCCCTAACTTGCAGACCATCAACAACGCCATCGGTGATCATGGTGCCTTGCTTCAACGTTAATGTTCGATACTTCATTCGAGCAATAAGGCCCAGATCATGGGTCGCAATTAATACTGTCACACCAAAGTCGTTAAACTCTTCAAATAAACGAATAATATCTAATGATAGTTTGGGATCTAAATTCCCTGTAGGTTCATCGGCGAGTAAGATAGGGGGTTTATTAACGAGGGCTCGAGCGATACCAACACGTTGTTGCTCGCCGCCAGAAAGCATATTAGGAAAACAGCGAAGTTTATCGCTTAGGTGTACTTTTTCTAAGGCCGCTTCAACACGCTTTTTGGTCTCTTTGTGGCTATAACCTTCAATAATTAGCGGCAGTGATACGTTATCAAAAATAGTACGGTCCATAAGCAGATTATGGTTTTGAAATATCATACCAATTTTTCGGCGTGCATAAGGAACATCCTTATATTTGATATTCGATATTTCACCACCATTAATTTGAATACTACCGCTCGTTGGTTTTTCCATTAAGCACATTAATTTTAGTAATGTGCTTTTTCCTGCTCCGGAATGTCCCGTTAAAAATGCCATTTCACCTGCCGCTAATTCAAAGCTGACATTTTTCAGTGCTAAAAAGCCACCAGGGTATGTTTTGCTGACATTATTAAAGCGGATCATAAAATATTATGGCTCTTATCTAATTATTAAGTTTATGACTCTTGTGTGAACAGTGCATCAATAAAATCACCACCGTTAAATGGGCGTAAATCATCAATACCTTCACCAACGCCCAAAAAGCGAATCGGAATATTATGCTTGTCTGCTATAGCGAATACTACGCCACCTTTTGCAGTACCATCAAGCTTTGTTACTGTTAATCCAGTTAAACCGACCGCTTCATCAAATAGCTTTGTTTGACTTAATGCATTCTGCCCAGTTCCAGCATCGAGTGTCAACATAACTTCATGGGGAGCATTTTCATCAATTTTTTTCATGACGCGAACCACTTTTTTCAACTCTTCCATTAAATGGTTTTTATTTTGTAAGCGTCCAGCAGTATCTGCAATCAAAACATCAACGCCGCGTGCTTTTGCTGCACTTATAGCGTCAAAAATAACAGAGGCACTATCAGCTCCGGTATGCTGGGCAATAACAGGAATATCATTACGTTCTCCCCATACTTGCAATTGTTCTACCGCCGCAGCTCTAAAAGTATCTCCTGCGGCCAACATGACTGATTTACCTTCCGCTTGAAATTTTTTCGCTAATTTACCTATAGTTGTTGTTTTACCAACACCATTTACGCCCACCATCAAAATAACATAGGGCCCAGACTCATTTTCAATAACTAAAGGTTGGCTGGCAGGTTCAATAATCTTATTAAGTTCTTCTTTTAATAAGTCATATAAAGCTTCAGCATCTTTTAGTTGTTTGCGTGACGCGCTTTCAGTTAATGAGTTAATAATTTTAGTGGTAGTTTCAATACCAACGTCAGCCAATAATAGATGTGTTTCTAGTTCTTCAAATAAGTCATCATCAATTTTTTTGCCACGAAATAAGCTGAATATTCCACCACCGATATTTTGGCGTGTTTTTGTTAAACCTTGCTTTAAACGTGTGAAAAAACCAGCTTTACTTACTGGCTCTGGCTCTGGCTCTGGCTCTGGCTCTGGCTCTGGCTCTGGCTCTGGCTCTGGCTCTGGCTCTGGCTCTGGCTCTGGCTCTGCAAAATCAGTTTTATCGACAACATCGTCAAATACAACGTTTTCTTGTAGCAGTTTGTCTACTGTTTCCTCAATCGGCTCTGCTGCGACTTCTTGAATTACTTCTTCGTTGGACGCAATCACATCATCAGACGATTCAGCTGACTCAACAACATTTTCATTTTTTTCTTCAGTGGCTTCTTCTTGCGAACGCCCTAAACCTAACCAGGAAAACATACCTTTTTTTTTCGACATAACAATAAATTCTTCTCTGACCATCATTTTGATGGTAATAGTTCACTAAACAAGGATAAAATCCTCGCTATAGTAGCA
>Ga0105354_1002355_pt1 | contig 11279 bp, 12 predicted proteins | sample GOMGulsemesocosm_FD_83658 | JGI IMG/M metagenome (GOLD analysis project Ga0105354, IMG submission 83658) | Methane-oxidizing microbial communities from mesocosms in the Gulf of Mexico - GOM9B Gulf of Mexico | ecosystem: Environmental > Aquatic > Marine > Cold seeps | place: USA: Gulf of America...
CTATTGCGAGTATGCCTTTTAATCTTTTAAGTTTAATAGTTTCGGTATTTAAGTCTGTAGCAATTTTATTAATATCAAAACTAACTTTGTCATACTTAAGTTTAAAAGTAGTATCGATACTGTATTTTCCTTTTTCTAAATAAGATTTCAAAGTTTTTATTACTATTGCTTGATCTTTTACTATTGCTTGATTTCTCTTAGTTCTATCAATAGTACTGTAATCTTTTTTTAGTAAATCTATTAACTGCGCAGCATCTCCTGCTATTGGAGCAGATTTTTGTGCGTAATTTTTTTGTAAGAAAATAAATATAAAGATTGCAGATAAAAGAATTTTTATTGAAGTTTTCATTGGTTGTTTTTTTAATATTGTAATAAACACATTGGTGCATATATTTTAAAATAGACCTATAAAGACTACTGTCTAAATATGCACTATAATCTGTAAGTAGTTTTTTTGGGAGAAACAAAGTTAGTACTATCTTTATTATTTTTTTTGGGTAACAAAAAGTGAGTTTTGGTAACTTATTTAGGGATGTTTTTTAATAAGGTATATTGGTAAGGTTAATTTAGGCCAGGTTGTATATCTGGAACTTAATATTAGTCGAATTATTATAGTGTTATTTTACGAGTAGATGGCTAAAAGGACATGAATTCTACAGTAATTATGTGTTATTTGAATGCCTTTTTTATGCTAAAAAACACTTTTTTTCAATAAAAAAACAGATATTTATAGCTGATTATTATGGTATAAAATGTCATGCTAAACTCTGTGCTACTTTCCGAGTCTTTTTGTACCTCATTACTTGTTAAGTGCTGTTAATTCTGTTGTGGGACTTTCTGTATCGATAAGCCATTTTTGTAACAGGAGCCCAATTGAATTTATTTCACAAAAGTGAAATTTCTGAAAACAAAGAAGAAAACTCTATAACAAAACCAAGCGGCATTGAAACGTAGTTTAGCTGAAACGTTATTTAATATAAAAACTAATATATTAAAACAGACACATGAAAAACTTAAAGATTAAAGATGGGGCACGTTTCTTAAAAGGTTAGAAATCAATTAATAAGATATGTTTAAGTGTTTGAATACTATCTTGTGTTCTTTTTATAATGTTTTAAGGGTATTAGTCCCATGAAATTTGTGTCATTAAAATTGTAGGAATTTAACAGCGTAAACTAGTACTACTTTGTATAAAAAAACTATCTTTAACTCTTCAAAATTAATTTTAACCTATATTGTTTCAGTGAATTATAAGAGTATTTTTTTTATTTTCTTTGCTTTTTTTGTGACACAAGAATGTATGTGTTCTTCAGTTTTTATAGAGGGGAATAGCCCTTTTCAAGATACAATTAAGCCAATTAAGAGTGAGAAGTTAAAGTTTTTAAAAAAAATATTTCATCATAATGATTCGGCTAAACAGGCTAGGAAATTTATACATCAGCATCATAAAATTTTAAAAGAAAAAAAGGCATCTACCTTTATTACAGATGTAAATAAAATTACTCATACACCTTTTAAAACTCCTGAGAATTTTGAGCTAAACTATGAGGTTTTTGGTTGGTATCCGTATTGGGAGAAAGAATATTACAAACAAATTAATTTTTCGTTACTTTCAACCGTTGCTTATTTTTCATATGAAGTAAACCCCAAAACGGGTGATGCTATTACAACACATGAGTGGGAAACAACAGCATTAATTGATTCTGTTCGTGCGCATACAAATAAAAAAATACTACTTACAGTCAGTAATTTTGGAGAGAAGAATAATAGGAAGTTTTTAAGAAATCCAGATGCTATAAATACTTTAATAGATAATCTTATTTCATTAATATCTAAAAGAGATGGAGATGGTGTATGTATCGATTTTGAAGGTGTTGTAAAAAAAGATAAAAGTAAGTATACGGGTTTTTTGTTAACATTATCTAGTAGGCTAAAAAAAGAAAATAAAAATTATAAAATCTATATCACATTACCTAGTGTAAATTGGAGTAAAGCCATTGATTTTAAAGCGGTAAATCAAGCAGTCGATAGGTTTGTTATAATGGGATATGACTATTATGGTAAAACAAGTACTGTTGCAGGACCTGTATCTCCGTTAAAAAGTGGTAAAACTTGGGAGCCATATAATCTTACAAACTCTATTGATTATTATATAAATAATAATATTCCTAGTTCTAAAATAATATTAGCATTGCCTACTTATGGAAGTCTGTGGGAAACTAAGAATCAGGACCTTCATTCAAAAGTAAAAAAATATATTGGTAGCAGAACTTATAGTTATATCAAAACTAATATTCAGAATAAGGAATCTATTTATATAGAGCCTTTGAGTAAAAGTGCATACAGCACTTATAGAGTAAAAGGTAAAAGAACTGAATATAGACAATGTTGGTTCGAAAATGATTCCAGTTTTGTGTTTAAAACTCAACTTATTAAAGACAGAAAACTTGGAGGGTTGGGGCTTTGGGCTTTAGGTTATGATAAAGGATATAATGACATATGGGAGGTTATTAGTAAACAGTTATCAAAACCATTAGCAGATGATGTTACTGCTGGGTTAACAAGTACAGATACTAGTTTGGTTGATAATCAAAAATCTACATCTATTATATCTAGTCTAGTAAATACACTAGGGCTTACGGATCCTAATAGTAAAATAAATAAGGTGGAAAAAAAATTAGTTACTATAACTAATTATAAAACCGTTTTGTTGTATACAATGTCTTTTGTCTTGTTTTTTGCTTGTTTAGGTTTTTTAATGGCTATGCTGTATCCTAATACGCGGAATAATTTTTTCAATAATGCCTCTTTAAAATCATATTATGTTGCCTCAATATTGGTTTTGATAGTTATTATTTTTAGAATGCAAAATTGGATTGATGACAGTGTTGTATTGTTAATTATTGGTTTTTTTCTAGGAATACTTTCTTATTACTTAGTAAATAAAATTATAGAAAGAAAGCAAAAGGATTTACCGTAAATAATAGGTTACACATGAATGTGAAAAGCATAAAAGAAGAGTCGGGTAAAATCAAAAAGATATTTACTACCATAAAAAAGGTAATATCTAAAGAGTTTTTGTGGGGGTTATTTGTATTGATTGTTAGTATTCCTGTGGCATTGATAATGGAATATATTATAAGTGTAGATGCACATATTTTAAGCACAAAGATTTCACAAGAAATTGAAGAGGTTTCAGGAATTATTACTACAAGGCGTCCAATGTTTAGGGTTTTGTATGGTATTAGTGTCGTAGGAATTTATTTTTCAAGAATGGTTGTGGTTGCTGTAAAGACACAATTAGAAAATAAAAAGTAGCTTATAGTATATTGAGATACGAAACTAACTGTACATCATGTAATATTTATAAAATTATCTTTTTTCTGTTTTTATAAGAGGTAATAGTAAATTGCATCTTTGTTCTAAAACGTTATACAAATAATTTATAATTAGCCTTTAAATGCTTTTTAAAAGTATTCTTATCAATTGTATAAACAACATTATTATTGGATTTATTTGTAGATGCTTTTTTGTAGATTGAAATCTTATTTTTTGTCCTAAAAAAAGCGTAAGATATATATAGTATTCCTTGTTTAATGGCTGTGTTATTCATAAGTTTATGCTGAAGATGACTAATAACTAAAACTGTATATTATTAAGTATAGTTGTTATTAAATTCAATAAAAATCTAAATACATAAGCGATTGGTTTTTAGGTTGATATGTTTTTTGTTGAAAAAAAAGCATGTAAAAAATAAAAATAACTAAAAAAAGTGGGTAACGTTTTCTGCTTTTAAGGAATATATATTTGATGTTAGATAAAGCATTATTATTTATAAGCGATCTATTAAATAAGGAATTGAAAATGTCCTTTGGGCTTATCGACGATATTGTTGTTATTGGGAGTCTTATAAATTTAGACGGAAGTGTTACTAAGAATATTGAGAATAAAGTGGTATTGTCAATAATAAATCTTGAGCACGAAAAAACAGTTAAAAATAGAGGTGGGTATATTACCAATGATCAGGGGACTTTTGATAAAGTTAATCCCCCTGTATATCTTAATTTATATTTATTAGTATCTGCGAATTATAATTCAAATAATTATCTGGAAGCTTTAAAGATGCTATCTGCTATTATTGGAGTATTCCAATCTTCTCTAATATTTACACCAGAAACTTACCCAGAGTTAGACCCTTCAATTCAACGATTAACTTTTGAAATATTTAATGTACCTGTACAGGAGTTGAGTCATGTATGGAGCGGAATTGGAGCTAAATATGTGCCTTCCATGGTATATAAGGTACGAATGATTAGCATACAAAAAGGGCAAGTGAAAGGACAAGTTACAGGTGTTAGTGGTTTAGATACAAATATTCAAAAACGATAAAGTAGGATATGTATATGAGTCACCACCATTGGTTTACCTTAGAAATAGAACATGAATATTTTCAAAATAATGAATGCCCTGTTTTTGAATTATTGCCAATGAGTGAAACCTTACGTATAATGAAGAATTATGGTATGCGGTTTCAAAAAGAAGGAAACCGATATAAGGGGCATGCAGAAGTGCGACCATCTAGGAAGATTTGGGAAGAACTTAGAATGGCAGAGGATTTATATTTCCTGTTAATTAATACAGATCAAAACTTTGATAATTATACTAATGTTTCCTTGCCAAAAAAAGAAGGGACAGTAGTATATGTAACAAATTCAGAGCCTGTAAATAGGTTTAGTAATAGAGAGTCTGTTGTACCTCAAACAGATTTAGATATACGTTCACTTCGCTTTAATGTGAAAGTTTCAATAAAAGAATCGGTGTTTGTTGTTGTTAAAAATAATCAAGGGCAGACGATTTTTAATCAATTGTCTCAAAAAAGACAGTCTAGCGTAGCTGTTGATATAAGTGTTTTTGGAGCAGGAATATATGAGCTATGGATAGATGATGTTTTGTCAAGCACTTTTTTCGGCACTTCTGATATGATTCATACGAGCTGTTATGGGGTGTTGCATATTCAAATGAGGAATGTTCTTGAATCGTTAAAAGAAAACACAATACCATCGTTGAAAGTTAATTTTGAATCTAGAGCTACTTTTTGGGAATATGTCATTATTGTTTCTGAGGATAAAAAGATTATGGTTCAAGATATGATTATTGAAAATGAAGAAAGCGAACAATATATAGGTCCTGAAAAAAGAATAGTAATGGGGAGTAAAATATCTAATGTTTTTACTTCTACCAATACTATCAGGCTTAGTCAAAAGACAAGCAAGCATTCAATATTAAAAATAAAGTATACAAATCATTTTTCTGATACTTTATTAGAATTAGATATGAAAATGCCAGCTCCTTCAGTAGCATCTATTATTACTAAAAAAGAAAATAACGAGGATATATTTTATTCTCAAACTATAATTTATGTATAACGTTTAAACAACAACAATTAATGTCAGTAACAGCAATGAAAACACCAGGGGTTTACATCCAAGAATTGGATGCCTTTGGAAACGCCGTTGTACCAGTACCTACTGCTATTCCGGCTTTTATCGGATATACAGGACAGACTAGCTACAATGGGAAAGATTTAGTGAACAAAGCAGTGAGAGTAACCTCATTAGCAGAGTTTAATGCGATTTTTGGGAGCAAACCGCCTCAGATTCAATTTGGTTTAAATCAATTGCCTTCAGCTGGGGCAGCACCGAAACCAGCAGTAGCAGATGCATCCAAAAAGAAACAAGGAGATTCAGCTAAACCAGCAGATGCTGTAAACACGATGTCACCAGATTTCTTTATAGGAGCGAATGGATATTCGTTAAATACAACTACTGTAAATTATAGGTTGTTCAGTGCTATTCGATTCTTTTATGAAAATGGAGGGGGAACTTGTTATATTGTATCAACAGGAGGGTATGACTATTCTATGACAGGTTTAACATCAACAAGCCTTTTTTCGGATGCATTAACAGTATTAGAGAAAGAAGTAGAACCAACAATGATCGTGATTCCAGATGCTGTAGAGTTGATGGATCCTTCGGAAACGGAATTAGCAAAAAAATACGCACTATGTTATACGCTACAAGGTGAAATGATAAATCATTGTGGGTTGTTGGCAACTAGAGTAGCATTGATAGATATACCTGGAGGGTATAGTGAGCCTTTAGTAGGAACAACAAGCGTTGAAGGTTTTAGGAATGCTGTTGAACCAACATTGCCTAAATTTAATAGCTATGCAGCTGCCTATTATCCTTGGTTACATACTACGGTAAATCAATTAACAGATATATCATATAAGAATATTGCCTCAGCAAGCTATACAGCTGTGAAAGCTATGCTTAATGCAGAGTTTCCAAATGTTATAGATCCTAAAACTAAGAATTCGTTACCTAATCCAATAGCAAAATATATAACAGCTCTTTTTGCAGTAAAACCTGCTAATGATGGAATTACGCAAGATAAAGCAGATTCGGTACTTAAAAATTTAAGTTCTTCATATAAACTGTTGTTAAGTCATTTATTAGAAAAATTGAATTTAATGCCGCCTAGTGCAGCTATGGCAGGTATTTATACAATAGTTGATAATAACGAAGGGGTATGGGTAGCACCAGCAAATGTTGGTGTACAAGGAGTAATTGCACCTGCGATAAAGATTGATTTACAAGCACAGGAAGATCTTAACATGCCATTAGATGGAAAATCAGTATGTGCTATCAGATCTTTCCCAGGTAGAGGAGTACTTGTTTGGGGAGCTAGAACATTGGATGGTAACTCTAATGATTGGAGATATGTGAATGTAAGAAGAACATTAATTTATATTGAACAATCTGTAAAAGAGGCTGCTTCTGCTTATGTGTTTGCACCTAATGATGCCAATACTTGGGTTTCTGTAAAAAGTATGATTAGCAACTTCCTATTAGGATTATGGAATCAAGGAGGTTTAGTAGGTCCAAAACCAGCAGATGCTTTTTCTGTAACCATAGGACTGGGTAGTACGATGACAGCAGATGATATCCTTAATGGAAGGATGATTGTAGCGGTAAAAGTAGCGGTATCACACCCAGCGGAATTTATTGAGATTACTTTCCAACAAGAAATGCAAAAAGGATAAAAAATAATATAAAATTAATTAATCATTTTTTTAAAAATATATAATCATGGCAGATGATGGATCAGCACAAGGTGCAATTTGGCCACTAACTAAGTTTTATTTTACGGTTAGTTTAGGTTCTCAAGATAGTACAGCTTCTTTTCAGGAAGTATCAGGTTTAGATACAGAGACACAAGTAGTAGAATACAGGCATGGAGACAGTAAGACATTTAGTACAATTAAAATGCCCGGAATTTCTAAGTTTAGTAATGTAACACTTAAAAAAGGTGTTTTTGTAAAAGATAATAATTTTTGGAAATGGTATGATGCTATAAAAATGAATACCATAAAAAGAGAAACAGTAGTAATAAAATTACTAGATGAATCTGGTGCTCCAACAATGACTTGGACATTAACAAATGCTTGGCCTACTAAAATTACAGGTACAGATTTAAAATCTGAAGCAAATGAAGTAGCAGTGGAGACTTTAGAATTAGCTCATGAGGGTTTAACTATTTCAAATAGTTAAGTTGTATGAGTGATTATCCATTACCAGGTTTTTATTTTAGACTAACTTTTCCATTAGAATTAGGATTATTTGATACCTCCTTTAAAGAAGTATCAGGAATGTCTATGGAAATGGGTATTGAAGAAATTGCAGAAGGTGGGGAAAACCGGTTTAAACACCGGGTTCCTACTGGAGCAAAATACCAAAATCTTGTTTTAAAACGTGGAGTTACTTCTAGTATTTCAGCCTTGTCACTATGGTGCGAAGCGACCATTGGTGGGGGGTTGTCTTCAGAAATTATTACTCAAACGGTAGTGTTAAGTCTTTTAGATGAAGATAGTTTTCCAATAAAAAATTGGAGTTTTATTAACGCTTGGCCAGTAAAATGGGAGTTTTCTCCATTGAATTCAATGAACAATGAAATTCTTATAGAAACCCTTGAATTATCATATGATTATTCATTAGTAATATAATTTATGCCGATAGAAATAAGAGAGTTGATTATTAAAGTAAAAGTAGAGGAGTCAATAAAGCCAAAGTCAGAGCCTTTAGATATAAACATGATTAAAGAAACTGTCACCAACCTTTGTAAAAAAGAAGTTAAAAGACAATTGCAGAAATTTAAAGAGCGCTAGATGGCAAAGGATTTAATGGAAATTATTGCATACTCAGACAATGAGTATTCTAGTGAAACAGGTGATTCCTGTACTGTACAAATCAACCCAGCATCCTATACGCATGAACATACAATAGAATATAATAAATTTCAACCAGTTGGTTCTCCTGGAACCTCAGTATGGTATAAAGGAACGCCACCAGAGAAGGTTTCTTTTGATATTTATTTTGATGCTACCGGAGCAGTAAGTACAGATAGTTTATTTGCTTCTCAAACGCCGGTTGCAGATCAGATTGATGGTTTTAAAACTGTATGTTTTACTTATAATGGAAGTATACACGAACCTAATTATTTGATGCTTTCATGGGGAACATTGGTTTTTAAATGTAAGTTAACGTCACTTAATATTTCGTATACCCTTTTTCAGAGTGATGGTACGCCATTGAGAGCAAAATTAAGTGCAGCTTTTGAAGGAGCAATCTCTGCTGATGATATTGCAACTGAAGCTGATAATCAATCTCCAGATCTTACCCATTTTATAGAAATAAAAGAAGGAGATACATTACCTTTACTTTGTTATCGAATATATGGAGATAGCAATTATTATGTAGAAGTTGCAAAGTATAATAACATATTAAATTTTAGAAATATAGCTCCAGGGACGAAGTTATATTTACCCCCATTAAAATAACCTATGGCAAGCTCACCAATAATAAGTGGAAATAATTTAGTATCGTTTACTATTACCTCAGAAGGTGATCCTATTCCTGATACTTATGGAGTAATGAGTGTAAACATAACACAAGAGGTTGATAAAATAGCACAGGCCCAAATTACAATAAGAGATGGGAACCCTACGACACAGATGTTTGAAATTGCAGATGCAACCACTTTTAAAACAGGAAATGCTATAGAAATTTCATTGGGATATGCAACTGAAACTAACACTGTTTTTTCAGGAATAGTAACCAAGCAATCTGTTAAGATTGATGATTCTGGAACTACATTTCAAGTGACTTGTAAAGACACTTGGGTAAAAGCAGTAAAGAATAAAAGTAAGCTAGTGTTAACAGATTCATTAGATAGTGATGCAATTGAACAGATTATTGATAATCTTGGTTTAGAAAGTAACGTCACAGCAACTACGGTTCAAAAAGAAAAAATTATACAGTACAATGCCTCCGATTGGGATTTTATTGTAAGCAGAGCACAACGCAACGGAATGACGGTGGTAACCGATAATGGAACATTGACTGTTAGTGCAATTACTAATAATGATGAGCCTACTTTGGAATTGGAATATGGTAGGGACATTATAGAAATGGATTTAGAATTGGAATCTATTGAGCAAACTACTTCATTGTCAATCAATGCTTGGGATCTTTCAGAACAAGGTGTTGTAAATTCAGAAGCTAGCGAACCTACAATTAATGAACAGGGAGATGTTTCAGAATCAGATTTAGAGGTAATTACTGAAGAAGACGAAGTTTTTAATACTTCTGTTCCTTTAACAGAAGATGATGCTCAACAACTATCAGACGCGTTATTATTGCGCTTAAGAATGTCTAAATATAGAGGCTCTATTAAATTTCCCGGGTCTGCAGACGCTAAACCTAATACGTTAATTTCATTGACAGGCTTAGGAGACCTTTTTGATGGAGATGCATATGTATCCAGTGTTTCTCATAATTTTAGTGGAGGAAGCTGGTTTACAGAAGTACAAATTGGTTTACTGCCAGAACTACATAGTCAAAAAGTAAAAAATGCACCATCCGACCCTGATACTAAAGATACTTTAATTGATGTTAAAGGCCTGCAATCAGGTATTGTTAAGGATACATATGATGTAGATGGAGAGGAGTTTAGAGTACAGGTAGAAATCCCAATGTTAAATGATACTACAGAATTTTTATGGGCACGCTTAGCTTCTTTTTATGCAAGTAGTGGTTTTGGTGCTTTTTTCTACCCTGAGGTAGATGATGAGGTAATTCTTGGTTTTATAAATGGAAACCCTGCATATCCTGTTATTTTAGGGAGTTTATATAGTAGTGCATTACAACCTCCGGAAACTATTTCCGATAGCGACAATAACATCAAAACATTAATGACTAGAAGTCAATTACAATTTAAGTTTGATGATGAAAATGTAGTAATGACGATGTTGACTCCTAATAATAATACAATTATAATAAGTGATGAAGATGAAGGAATAACCATAACTGATCAGAATAGTAATCAAATACAAATGAATGCTGATGGTATTACTATAGAAAGTAAATCAGCAATGACAATAAAAGCTGCTGATGCACTTACAATAGAAGGATCGTCTGTGACAATAACAGCCGATAACGATGTTTCTATAAGTGGAAGTTCGGTATCAGCTTCAGCAAGTGATTCAGCAACAATTAACGGCGATAGTGGGTGTACAATTAGTAGTAATGGAGAAACAGATATAAGTGGCTCTACTGTAAACCTTAATTAATTTATGACGTTCAAAAAACAAGAGACAAACAAACATAGCCTATTTTTAGGAACTGGATGGAGTTTTCCTCCAACATTTCATAAAGAAAATTCATTGGGGGTAGAGATGACTTCTAATGAAAAGGATATACAACAATCATTAGAAATATTATTGAATACCAAAATAGGCGAACGTATTATGAATCCAAGATATGGATGTGATATATATACTTATTTATTTGAATCTATTTCTAACTCAAGAGTACATCTTATTATAGAAATGATTAAAACTGCCATTTTACGATACGAACCTAGAATTAAGCTTATAAAAGTTAACCTAGACGAATCTGATTACCTCGATGGCGTTATTAAAATTAATTTAGATTATCGAATTCCCTTAACGAATACTAGATTTAATCTAGTATTTCCATATTATAAAATAGAAGGAACAGATATCCCTGAATTATATAAAAGGCAGGGAAAAAAGCCATCCAGTATATCAGATTTAGTAGCTTTAAATAATATAAAAAAACAATAAAACAATTTTGTTTAATTGATTCAATTGATGATAGAAAGAAGGAAAGGAACCATACAGTATCAAAGAATAAACC
>Ga0105354_1002358_pt1 | contig 11270 bp, 10 predicted proteins | sample GOMGulsemesocosm_FD_83658 | JGI IMG/M metagenome (GOLD analysis project Ga0105354, IMG submission 83658) | Methane-oxidizing microbial communities from mesocosms in the Gulf of Mexico - GOM9B Gulf of Mexico | ecosystem: Environmental > Aquatic > Marine > Cold seeps | place: USA: Gulf of America...
AAGCTCAGGCAGATAAAGTTCCTCGTCAATGTTGCCGTATTGACCACAGGATTTGATGCCCCTCACGTTGACTTAATAGCACTTTTAAGGCCCACTCAATCGGTCAGTTTATTCCAACAAATAGTAGGGCGTGGTTTACGATTATGCCCAGGTAAGACAGACTGTTTAATCATTGATTATGCCAGTAGTGGCTTTGATCTATACAGCCCAGAAGTTGGCACGGCTAAGCCTAATTCAGACAGCGTACCTGTCATGGTGCCCTGCCCTATGTGCCAATTTGGAAACACCTTTTGGGGCATAGTAGACGGCGATGGTGACATCATCGAACACTTTGGCCGGCGATGCATGGGATTTGAGGATATTGACGGCGCCAGAGTTCGCTGTGATTATCGTTATCGTTTTAAAGAATGTGGCCAATGCGGCGCTGAGAATGATATTGCTGCGCGCAATTGTCAGCAGTGCCAACATGCGATTATTGACCCCGATGATCTATTAAAAAAATCACTAAAACTTAAAGATGCCATGGTCATCCGCTGCCAAGGCATGACACTTAATATTGACGATAAGTCAGCAGATACCATAAAAATTACTTATCATGACGAAGATGGTAATACGCTTAACGAGTTCTTTGATTTTTCGAAAAAAGGAGGACTAACTGCGTTTAATAAACAGTTCTCTAAACGGGTTAATAATGAGCAAGTAATTACGCACTTTAAAACATGCCAACAGGCACTTGCGCTTGCCCATAAACTGACAGCTCCAGACTTTATCATTGCGCGCAAACAAAAATACTATTGGAAAATTCAAGAAAAAATATTTGATTACCAAGGAAGTTACCGCAAAGCTAATCAGCTATAATCCATTAGTTTCCTGGGCTGTTAATGGCTTGTACTCGCCTAATTCTAAACCAGCTAATGAAACGCCAGCGAAGTTAATACGCCTTAAATGTGTCACTTTAAACCCTTGGTTAGCACTCATACGTCTTATTTGTCTATTTAAGCCCTGAGTCATGGTTATGCGAAACGTTAACGGGCCAGTAATCACAATATCGCAGGGCTGAGTAGCACATCCCTTAATCATTAATGGCTGCGCCATACCATTAATAAAAGTATCATTGAGACTTGTGATCCCTTGTTGCCTATTTTTAAAGCTTGGGCTCACGGTGACATCATAAATTTTAGGTCGCTTAAAAGCAGGTGACAATAACCGATTGGTCAATTTACCATCATTGGTTAGTAATAATAAGCCACAGGAGTCTTTATCTAAACGGCCAATGGGGTATAAACGTACCGACGTGTCTTGGGGTAAATAGTGGATCAGGCTGGCTTTATTTTTGAGCTCAAGATTACAATCAATGCCCACTGGTTTGTAATAGCGGTAACACAAAAATTGCTCAGCAGTATTGATTTCTTGCTCACCAATTGTCACTTTATCAGCCTTTGTAATAAAGGTGAGATGCCCAGCCACAACGCCATTAACTAGCACCTGGCTGTCATCAATGAGTCGTGAGGCTTGACGGCGAGAACAATGCCCCGCTCTACTTATAAACTGTGCTAAACGCACATTAGCTACCTAGTATTTTAAACGGTAAGGCCAAGGCATCATTGTCTCCTTGACCTAACACCCAAATAATAGCTGCTAAGGCGCCAGCAGTGACCACATACCAGATAGACGCTACGATTTGACCGTAACGATCTAGCGGAAGCAAATTAGTGTTATGTCGCTGCTTATATTCAAAGACGATTTCAAGTGAGCCAATGGCTAGTAAAAATCCTAATAACGCTAAGCCAAAGTAATAACTAATAAACACACCGAGCGCCGCACCGGCTATACAAGCGACTAGGCCAAGCTTTGAGTTCACTGAATAAGCAATACTTTTGAGGATATGCCCGCCATCAAGGGGCAATACTGGTAGCAGGTTAAATAAATTGAGTAATGCATTAAATGCTGCCAGTCCTGCTAATATTTCAATATCTGTTATCCAATATCCAATTAAACACGCTATGGATAATATCAAGCCAAAAAATGGCCCCATAATTGAAATAACAATGTCTTGCCAACGTGTATTGAGCTTTTCATCGGTCACAGCAAGGCCGCCAACAAACGGGATAAGATAAATGCCCTTAGTCTTCATACCAAAGTATTTCATCGCTTTTATATGGCCATATTCGTGCCAAACAAGACAAAGGATTAGTGCTATGGCAAATTCAATTGAAAATAACCAACTATAAGCAGCGAGGGAACCCGCCGCAAACAAAACCTTAATAACTTTGGCACTTTTAAATAGTTTGAGTCCCAATCCTAACAAGCCAACTGGACTTACTTTCATTGGTTTTTTAACGGGAGTTTCAACGGTGCGCTGTTCAATGTCTTTATTGGTCATTGAATCTTGCTTCACAAGCTCGTCATTGAGCGTTATTTGATAATTGAGATCAAACGGCTGCCAGTCTAGGCTACCCGACAATTCAATCAACAAAGACTGAGTATTCACAGACTCTTGCTGTAAATCAGACGTATTATCTTGTGTCGGCGTTGGGCTTTGCTGACTAAGTTCGAATGTGTGTAAAAATTGATTGGATTGCTGACCGTCAGTTGCGCTAATTTGGCTTACGCAATCATCGCCCCAAAAGAGCTGTTGCCAGCCTGCCATTGACGCTTCGAGTTTGAGGGGTTTTCCTAGTAAATCTGTGGTAAATAAATGCACGATAGTGACTCTCTAACTAAACTGGCTCGATTATCAGCCATTTTAAAGTTAGCGCAAGCACTATCGTGAATATTTAAGTGATTAATCGACTAACGCTTTTTGTTCGCTAGTTAATGAACTACGCGTACTGATTATCCAGCGGCCGTAAATAACTAAACCAAATGCTGAACATATACCTACGGTGGCTAAAACAAACCACACTAGCCCAATATTATTTTGCTCATACAATAATGCTGTTAATTGACTATCAGTATAACCGCTAGCAGTGACTAAATAACTAAAGTATTCACCCTGGGGGATTTCACTTAATGCGCTAGCAGTAAATTGGTAATCATCACGTAGCATCGCTTTAGACAAGGTTTCTTTAGCGGCGTATTTATCATACAACACCGGACCGATGTAACTCTCAGCAACCCAACCTATGCCAAGTGGTAAATCTTTAAAGTCTAAATACATCGCTTTTTTATCATGAGGAGCAATATTACCAATGAGTTTATATGACGTTGGGCTCGCCAGCATTTCACCGATACTAAACGCAAAAATGGCTAACACTAAGAACCAAGCAACGTTTACGCCGCCAATAATAAACAGTGCTCCACTACACAAGAATGTGCCAACAACCAGACTGTTCATTGTGCCGAGACGCTGCGCTACACCAGCAAAGATGAAACACGTCAACATGATCATCCCAAAGTTCAGATTCATGATGCCTTCAGGCATAATCGTCGTACCCTCAGGTCCCATACCTAGCACATTTTTCCAAGTGGTAGAATCTGTGCCATTTTCACCAAAAAGTGAACTTACTATCGTTGTTGTGTCTATCCAGTCTCTAATATGAACCGGTAATACATCAAAAAGCGACATGAACATAAACCAAAAACCAGAGAATATAAGCGTGTAATAGATCAGATGTGCCTGTCTAAACTCCTTAATAGACTCTCGCCACAATGATTGTTTAACTTCCCCTTTTGCTTCACTTTGGGCAATACGCGCTAAACGCTCTTCTTTACCAGGCTCTTTATAAAGCAGCAGCATGAAAAAGTTAATACTAATGATTGCAGCACATGCATAGAAAACATTTTGCCAATCTAAAATACGTAATTGAGCCGCAATTAAAGGACCAACCCAACCGCCAATGTTGACCATTTGATAAAACAGTCCCCATGCCATGGTTGAATTTTGTGGCGTAGTAGACTTAACCAAGGTGCCTTGTATCCCCGGTTTGAAAATGCCTGTACCTAAGGCCAATACGATGGCACCCACTAAAAATCCCCAATAAGTCGGGAAAAAGGCCATCAGCAAATAGGCGACAATTTTTGTGGCCGTTGACAGTGCGATAGTTTCTTTATAACCAATACGATCTGACATGCCACCTATAAATACCGGAGCAAACGCTTGAACTAATGCCCATGCCATCAATATCGTACCAAAGTCGGTCATGGTGACACCTAAACCACCTTTGGATACAGGATCGGTAGCATATAGACCAGCAACGGTTTTAACACCATAATAAGCAACACGTTCGATGAGTTCCATACCGCCCACGATCCAAAAAACGTAACTTAAGGAAGCGATTGAGGCAAAAAAGCCAAACTTTTTTACCTTCTCTAAGGCATTTGGTTCTGGGGAGGGGGTTGTTTGAGTACACTCTAATTGGCTCATAGCTGGCTCTATTGTTATAGTAATAGTGCCAGACTAAAATATATTGTATACAAAAACAAGTTTTGGCTGTTTTATTTTGTTACACACTTACGCGTTTAAAGTTATCTTGAAGCTCGCACCAACAGGCTTCTACAAGTTTTTTATCGGCAGGACTTAATTCATTTTTTCCAAATGCCGTGTTTAAACTTAAACTCATTTTTTCCATAAACGCTTCAAAACTATCATTTATATCAATGCAGCCTTGCAATATAAGGTCAAGGTGCCCCTGTAAATATCCACTAGCAAATAACGCATCATCATCACCGTTTTCTAAAATGTCGGCGACAAATTGCTCAATAATTTCTTCTGTTTGAGTGAGTTGCATTAAGATTTTTCTCATTTAATTTTGTAGTTAATCGGGGTTTCGCATCTGAACCATGACATAGTCATTGTAGCCAGTCGTCACTTTAACGAAACCACTAAGTTCTTTATCTAGTGTTTGATCGCCTGTATCTACCAACAAAGGACGCTGTTCAAGCGCTTCCAACTTTGTTTTAGTAGCAACAATGATCAGGTTCTCTTTACCAATGGCTCTGATCACACTTGGGCTAAGTTGTTGGTTGCCACGTCCAAATACATGACCTTGGCCACCAATTAATGTCACCACTAATTTTACATCTTGGTGTTGTTTGATAATTTCGATGAGCTGCTGTTCAGTCACATCGCTTGCAACTAACGCTTCATCTTGAACAACATCAACGCCTAATAAGGTGTTAGCCAGCCCCATTTCTTCCATAATGAACTCGGTTGTTGACCCAGAGCCCATAACAACAAGTGACTCATCGACCTGACGAATAACATCGGCAGCAATATCAACTAACACCAGTTCATCGGACTCTTTACCGCCTGATTTTACAGCTTGCATATAGGTTAATTGTGCTGGAACTTGCATTTCGCCATAACGTTTAGCTTTAACAATGCCTTGTCTGAACAAAGACTCATCAATGTCCATCACATCACGTTCCATAACGCTCACTAATTGATTAGTCACCATCAGCTCAAGCACCTTGCCGGCGGCACTCGGTGTAATAGCATAAACACCAGAGTGAATTTTTACGCCGGCTGGAATGCCTAATACTGGAAAATTATCCCCGACGGCACTGTATATATTACGCGCAGTCCCATCACCACCAGCAAAAACAAGACAATCGACACCTAAAGCTTTAATTTTCTTGGCTGCTTCTAATGTATGGTTTTCGTTACTGTCTTGCAGTGAATGTGAAATCTCATGATTATCAGCAAAGGATATACATTGGTGATCAAATCCAAAAAACTGACATAATTCTTGGCCCATTCTCATCGGGGCAGTTATTATCTCAATGTTTTCTTTGTAAGGGATTAATGCTTCAAAGGCGATGGCCGCCCTATCATTAGCTTTAGCTTTAGCACCTAATGCAATGGCTTGCTCAATAACTTCATCACTGCCTTTTAACGCAACTGAGCCGCCCATGCCAGCAACAGGATTAATGATTAATCCAATTTTAAACTTCATATTATTCCTTAATACCTTCACGCTGGTGACGATACTGAATGTGCTTAGTTGTTAATTTCGGTTGAGTATAAAACTGCTGTAACACGTTAATAAATAACTTGGTTCGTTCATTAAATTCACCCTCAATTAAACAGATAAGTCGCTGATAAACTTTATCTTGAAACTGATGGCGACAAGACTGCCAACCGCTTAAGTTATCTGTACTAACGCTAAATGGGTGACCGCAAGCAAGAGATAATGCCCACTCAATAGCCTGAGGCTTAACTTCAACTGTCTCAAATGTTTTTTGAGTCTGCTCATCTCGACCATCAGGACAATACCAATAACCGTAATCTTCTAGCAAACGTCTGCTTTCCCCAGCGACCAACCAATGGGCTATTTCATGTAATGCACTCGCGAAGTAGCCCCGTGCAAATACAATCTGATGATAGCCATCAATCGTTGTTTTTGGTAAGTAGATAGGCTCATCACCGCCCTTAATTAGGCGGGTGTTGAAGCTTGATTTAAACGTTTGATCGAATAACGTTATCAGGTGTTCGAGTTCAAAAGTGGCATGTTTATCTGTCATAACTTGTCGTATCAGCAATTTACAAATTTGCGCAGCATGAGCACATTATTTTTCGACCAAGGTATAAGGTGTTGTTGATAACACAACATCATAATTTTGTGCGCGATGGCGCAGCAAGTGATCCATTATAGTTATGGCTAACATGGCCTCAGCAATAGGAACTGCACGAAGGCCAACACAGGGATCGTGACGCCCTTTAGTAACCAGATCAACTTCTTGCCCAAATTTATCAACGCTAACACCCGGTGTGGTAATACTTGATGTAGGTTTTAATGCCATATGCGCAACGATAGGCTGCCCAGAGGAAATCCCTCCTAAAATACCACCAGCATGGTTTGACGTAAAACCATCCTTTCTCATTTCATCACGGTGTTCACTGCCTTTTTGACTAACCACAGCGAATCCGTCACCAATTTCAACACCTTTAACAGCATTAATGCTCATTAAACTATGGGCTATTTCAGCATCAAGTCGATCAAAGACGGGCTCACCTAAACCAACTGGTACGTTTAACGCTTCAACAGTCACCTTAGCGCCAATTGAATCACCTTGTTTTTTAAGATCTCGAATCAACTGCTCCATGTCATCTAGCTTATCTTTGTCTGGGCAGAAAAAGGGATTGGTTTCAATAAAATCATAATCCACTTTGTCGATGGCCACATCACCAATTTGAGACAAGTAACCCCGAATTTCAATACCATGTTGCTGCTTTAAATATTTTTTAGCAATAGCACCACCAGCAACACGCATCGCCGTTTCACGGGCAGAAGAACGACCGCCACCACGGTAATCGCGAATGCCATATTTTTGTTGGTAAGTGTAGTCAGCATGCCCTGGACGGAATTGGTTTTTAATTTCACCGTAATCTTTAGATCGCTGATCACCATTCTCAATTAATAAACCAATAGGCGTCCCCGTGGTCTTGCCTTCAAATACGCCAGAAAGAATTTTTACTTCATCGGCTTCTCGGCGCGGCGTTGTAAACTTAGATGTGCCAGGTTTGCGGCGATCTAAATCACCTTGAAGATCTAATTCGCTAATTTCGATACCTGGTGGACAACCATCAACGGTACACCCTAAGGCTATACCGTGACTTTCACCAAACGTGGTAATACTAAATAACTTACCAATACTGTTACCTGACATGTAAAAATCCTTTGATTATTAAATAGTGGCGCTTAATGCGGCTTTAAATACGTCATGATGCTGACGAAGTTGCGCTTTAGTTAATACAAAAACGCCGTGACCACCCTGTTCAAACTCAACCCAGTCGAATTCAACCGCTGGAAATTGTTGCTCCATATGTACTTGTGAGTTACCAACTTCAATGACCAAAATCCCGTCATCATTTAAGCAATCTAGGGCATCTACCAAAATACGTTTGACTAAATCTAAGCCGTCAAAACCTGCTGCCAAGCCAAGTTCTGGCTCATGAATAAATTCTTGGGGCAAGCTATCCATGTCTTCTTGATCGACATAAGGCGGATTAGATACGATCAAATCGTATTTCTCTCTTAACACTTCATTCATTAAATCAGACTGAAGCGGGATAACACGTTCTTGTGCGCCGTGATCAAATATATTGATGGTAGCAACTTCTAAAGCGTCAGATGAAATATCAATCGCATCAACTTCAGCCGTATCAAACTGATAAGCCATGGCGATGGCAATACAGCCACTGCCCGTACATAAGTCCAGAGCTCGATTAACTGTCTTATCACCTAACCACGGCTGAAAATTCGTTTCTATCATCTGCGCTATCGGTGAGCGCGGCACTAACACACGCTCATCGACATAGTATTGCTGCCCAGCAAACCATGCGCAGTTTGTTAAATAAGCGACTGGTAAACGCTCATTCACGCGTACTGCAAATAAATTAATAACAGTGCGGCGCTCACTAGATGTTAAACGCGCTGATAAGATTGAATCTTTACTGCCCACGGGTAAGTTTAATGCAAATAAAGTTAAAGCAACGGCTTCATCCCATGCGTTGTCATTACCATGGCCATAAAATATATCACTGCCATTAAACTGACTGGTTCCCCAGCGTAATACATCGCCGATGGTTACTAACTCACTGATGGCTTCATTAATCAACTCATCATTTAATATCACTGGGTGCAAGCGCTTTGCTCCTTAAAAATAGTATGAGGAACAGTAAATGAGACAAAAAACCCCGTTCCAAAGTGTTTGGCATTGTAACTCAGTAATTTATGAATATGAACCGTATTCATAGCGCAAAAAAGCATTTAAAATAGCCGATAATTTAAAAACATTAAAACATGGTCATTTGATGAGCAATAACGATGAATTTTCAATGAATGCACTATTGGGCGGCGTTGCAATAAAGCCGATCAAACAAGACAAAGTCGACTTACGCCAAACGAAAGAAGTTAAAATTAGGCGTCACAAAGAGAAACAGCAACAAAAGCAAGCCGAGTTTTATTTCTCAGACGGATTTGTGCCCCATCTTAATGATGAAGGCCCCATGAGATATTGCCGTGAAGATGTTGAAAAGTATGAATTGAAAAAATTACGACGTGGAGACTATGTACCCGACCTTGTACTGGATTTGCATGGGCTCAACCAAAATGACGCAAAATTAGAAATTTTAGCGTTATTCAAAGAATGCAAAAAGTGCCAGATTCAGTGCTGCGTAATTATTCACGGAGTAAGTGGAGGAACTTTAAAGGCTCGTACGCCCTATTGGATAGCTCAATACCCTGATCTGCTAGCCTTTCATCAAGCCCCGTTAGAATGGGGCGGGCAAGGTGCATTATTAGTGTTATTAGATATTGAACCTGATGAAAATGGAAAAATTGATTAGTCAATTCCCATAACGACATCATTAAAGGTTTTATGCCAAACGAGATATCCCTGCCATTGCGCTAAATCAATATCAAGACACGCAATGGACGACGTTGAAAATGATGGCATTTCGTCTCCTTTACATAAATCATTTACTAACAATGCAACCAAGGGTAAATGTGAAACCACTAGCGCGTTTTCTACGTTATGCTGCGCGCAATAGGCCAATAAAGCATCGCCGCACATTTGTGGTGATGACTCTGGAGTCAATTCGTCCAGACAATAATGATGACCGGGCGCATTAAATTCATTGATGACAGTTTGATATGTTTGTTGTGCTCTAACATAAGGACTTACAAAACTTAATGGAAATTGTTTTACTTGTTTTGTAAGCCATTTTGCCATAATCATTGATTCTTGCTCACCTTGCTCCGTTAGTGCTCTTAACTGATCAGATGGGGCCGTTAATTGCGCCTGTCCATGGCGCATTATGTATAATTTCATTCTTCTTTCCTTTGGCATTATTACTATTTGTAACACGATAAAACTGAACTATTAAGACAATACTTGTCCTATAAACTATTGGACAAATCTATTGATTCATACTCTTACTCAATATTATTTACCGCCTACTCGAACGTATTGTCAGTTAAATGTTACATTAATTTCGTTTATACAACACAGCTACTTTGGTACTATGATCTTTCGAGGGTATCTCGGCGACGGATTAAATATTAAGGATATACATTGATCATTTCTAGCAATGATAAAAAATCATATCGCCACATTACACTTGAGAATGGTCTAAATGCCCTTCTCATCCACGACCCATTATGTAAAAAATCTGCAACTTCCTTAGCGGTCAATGTTGGACACTTTAATGATCCTAATGATCAAGAAGGACTAGCGCATTTATTAGAGCACATGATGTTTCTAGGAACCCAAAGGTACCCTGACCCTGATGAATATCAGCAATTTATTAAACACCATGGTGGAGAACACAATGCTTGGACAGGCAGTGAATTCACTAACTTTTATTTCTCTATCGATAACGTCTATTTCCTATCTGCACTCGATCGTTTTGGCGATTTTTTCATTGCGCCTCAATTAGATCCTGAATTAGTAGACAAGGAAATCGAAGCTGTTGACTCTGAATACCAGTTAAAACGATTAGACGATAGCCGGCGTTTAAGTGCAGTGCTCAAAGAGAGCGTAAACCCGCTGCATCCTTATAGCCAGTTCTCCGTAGGTAATAAGCAAACACTGCATAACAAAAACGATTCTTTGGCTTCACAAGTCCGCCTATTTTACGACACTCATTATTGCAGCTCAAAAATGAATGTCGTTATGTTATCTGATCTGTCGCTTGATGAACTCAATGAACATTGCAGCGCCACTTTTTCCCAAATAAAACAGCTAGAGTCTAAAACAGTCTTTCCAGATGTACCACTGTATTTAAAACATCAACAAAGTGTGCAAATTGACGTCGTGCCAGACAAAGATATCAAGAAATTAACAATGAGCTTTCAAATGTCGCTAGACGACATTAATTATTATTGTAAACCCTTAAGTTATTTAGCTTACTTATTAGGACACGAAGGTGAAGGTAGCTTACTATCACGCTTAAAAACTCTAGGATTAGCCAATGGCTTATCAGCTGGTACAGGATTGTCTGGTTATAACTTTCGAGAGTTTTCAGTGACAGTTTCACTGACAAATTTAGGCTTAGATGCAATAGATAAAATTATTAGTTTGGTTTTTCAAACTATCGACCTAATGGAAGATAATGGCGTTGAAGCTTGGCGTTACACTGAAAAACACAACATCATGAATGTTGCTTTTGATTTTCAAGAACCACCAAAAGCAGTTGATTTAGTCAGTCATTTAAGCATCAATATGTTTAAATATGACCTCCAAGATATTATCTATGGCGATTACGCAATGGATAGTTTTGAACCACAATCTCTTCATAACTGCTTGTCGACAATGAATCCCAA
>Ga0105354_1002372_pt1 | contig 11234 bp, 9 predicted proteins | sample GOMGulsemesocosm_FD_83658 | JGI IMG/M metagenome (GOLD analysis project Ga0105354, IMG submission 83658) | Methane-oxidizing microbial communities from mesocosms in the Gulf of Mexico - GOM9B Gulf of Mexico | ecosystem: Environmental > Aquatic > Marine > Cold seeps | place: USA: Gulf of America...
ATCGTCAAACTCATCGTAGCGAATGACTTGCAGCAATGGACCGAAATGCTCTTCATCGGGCAGTTGGGCAATGGCACTGACATCAATGAGGCCCGGGCTAACAAAACCGGTACCGGCTTTAATTTTTGTTAGCTCAACTAATGCTTTACCGCCTAGATCGGTTAGTTTTTGCTGAGCCACTAACATGTTGTCAGCGGCTTGTTCTGAAATTAAGCTGCCCATAAAAGGTGCAGGCTCTGCAAATTGCTCGCCCACTTGGATGTTTTCAACAGCTGTTTTGAGCAAGCTTAAAAATTGCTCGCCAGTATCATTGTTGGGCACAAATAAACGCCTAGCACATACACAGCGCTGACCGGTTGTTATATAAGCAGACTGGATTGTCTCGTTAACAGCTGCACGTAAATCACTTATTTCACCGATGATCAAAGGGTTGTTTCCGCCCATTTCCAGCGCTAGGATCTTACCGGGGTGACCGGCAAATTGGCGATGCAGTAAATGACCAGTATTTGAGCTGCCAGTGAAAAACAAACCGTCTAAATCTGAGTTGCCAGCAAGGGCGATACCTGTTTCTTTCTCGCCTTGTACTAAGTTGATAACACCCGCTGGAAGCCCTGCTTGCTCCCAAAGCTGCACCATGAAGCTGCCAACACTTGGGGTGAGTTCACTAGGTTTAAATATTAAAGTATTACCTGCGATAATCGCAGGTACTATATGTCCATTTGGCAAGTGGCCTGGAAAATTGTAAGGTCCAAAAACAGCAACTACGCCGTGAGGCTTGTGGCGCAATGTGCTTCTTGTTGCGCCGATGTCAGTGCTGGTGTTCCCCGTACGCTCGTTGTTTGCCTTAACTGAAATGGCAATTTTTCCGGCCATAGCGCCTGCTTCTGTGAGTGTTTCCCAGTAAGGTTTACCGGTCTCTAAAGCGATTAGGCGTGCTAGGTCTTCTTTCTTTTCGATTAATAGCTGGCCAAATTTTTCGACAATAGCGATGCGAGCTGAAAGTTCAGTCCTGGCCCAATCGACAGCCGCATTGCGTGCTGCACTAACCGCTAGCTCAACTTGTTCAGTGCTAGCACTGTTACCACACCAGATGCTCTCCCCCGTTGCTGGGTTCAAAGAATCAAAGCTGTCGCCGTTACCTGTAAGCCACTGGCCATTAATATAAAGTGAGTTTGTCATGTATTACCTCTTTGGTGCGATTAGCGGCACAATGCGAACAGTGCTGCCATTAGTGACGTTAAGTGCCGCAGCAGTTGCTGCATCAATCTGAATTAAATGGTTATCTGGTGTGTCAATGGCGCTCATAGTGCAGCGAAAGTTTTCAAAAGCGGTTGAGCTGATTAAATATAAATCGTTGCTTTCACTAGCAACGGTTTCGCTGATTTGAACTTTGACATAGCGGCTATGCTTAACCGCGCGAATATCTGCAATGTTAGCTTCAAGAGTCGGGCCCGCATCAAAAATATCGACATAGCCGGTGTAGCGCATACCTTCACGTTCTAATAACTTGCGTGCAGGAATGGTGTTTTGATGGGTCTGAGCAATGACTTCTTGAGCGCTTTTAGGGAGTAGCTCTGTATAAAGTGTGTACTTGGGCATCAGTTCAGCGATAAATGCTTTGTCTATAGATGACATTTGATCAGCTTTAGTAAAATCGATAGAGAAAAAGTGTTTGCCCAAGCCTTCCCAAAACGGTGAAATTCCATTTTCATCAGAGTAACCGCGCATTTCGGCGACAAGCTTTTGATTGAACCGCTGTGGGAACTCGGCCATAAACAAAAAGCGACACTTAGATAATAAATGGCCATTTTTTGAATGGCGATAATCAGGGTGTAAAAAGAGGGTACATAACTCTGAGTATCCAGTGTGATCGTTGCTGATCGTTAGCGTTTGCATCTGATTGTAAACATTGAGCTCTTTGGATGCATGTACCATAGTGCCGGTGCGAAAATTATACCAGGGGTCTGATAGACCAACGGCGGCTTCAATCGCGCAGATACCCGCAATTTGTTGCTCTGCTAAATCTTCTAAAACAAACAGAAAAAGCGCTTCTTTATCGTCTTGATTGGATTGATCAAAAGCTCTTAAAGCGGTGGCCAGTTTATTTTCAATAACCTCGGCATTATCTTGTAAAGAGGTAAAGCCTGGGCCTGTGATTTTGGAAAGTTTAGCCAGTGCAGGGCCGTCTTTGGCTTCTATTGGGCGTATGACCATCATAAGTTGGATGTCCTTTAGAGATCTGTATTAATTGACGTTAAGCGCTAATAAATAGAGCGTATCGCCAGCGGCTAATTTAAGTTGCTGTGCCTGAGACGCAGTTAAAGTAATGTTTTTCGGGTTTATTGAGGCACTGATGCAACGGAAGTCCCGTAATTGATTGTTACTGATCAAATACGGTTGGCCTGGGCCTTCACGATATGACTCGTCGATAATCAGTGTAGTACTAAATTGTTGTTCAATTGCACTGATGTCCGCAGTTTTTGCTTCAAGTGCTGGCCCACCATCAAAAATACTGATGTAGCCTTGCTGCTTAAACCCGATAGATCTTAGCAGTGCCTCAACTGTTAGCATGTCCGGGCGAACTTTCCCCATCGCCTGCTGTGCTTGAGTATTTAGCAGAGGTACGTAGACAGGGTGACGGGGCATTAAATCAGCGATAAACCCTTTAGAATTTATCCCGATAAGATAGTTGGCGCGCTTAAAATCCATGCTAAAAAAGTGTTGCCCTAGCGCTTGCCAGAAAGGCGATTGTTGCTGTTCATCGACTTCCCCTTGTAGTTCTAGCATCAAGCGGTCATTAAAACGCAGGGGGTGTTGATTGATAAACATTAACCTAGCCAGGGATAGCAGCTTCAATGCATATTCGGGCAACTCACTATTAGCCAGAAAAAAGGTATAGAGCCTAGTAGCGCCTTCGTAATCTTGGCACAAAGTGAGCGTGTTAATGGTATTTCGAATTTGCAACTCAGCCGATTGATGCTGCAAAGTGTCGCATCGAAAACTGTAAAAGGGGCTAGTAGCGCCCACATTTGCCTCCACCCCAGATATACCTAATATCTCAGTACTGTCAGTGTCTTCTAGTACAAAGTGATAGCTCTGATAGGTCGGGCTATCAACATCCTGTAGTAGAGATTTCTGTGTGCTGTTAATCAGCTCAGCGAGATGGTCTCTGTTATTAGGTAAGGTAGTTAATCGGTTTCCAGCGCTTACCGCTAAGTGTTCTATGGCGGGTAAGTCAGAAAAACGCACTGGGCGCAGTATTAGCATTATTTAACGCTCTGGATTAGTCAGCCAGCTGACATCATCGCTTGTCGCAAGCTTGAGGAGCATTAGAGCGCTGAGTTTAGCGCGTACCGTTAAGCTGTCGACTTTTACAAACTCATCCGCGGAATGTATTTTCCCGCCTTGCACGCCTAGTGTATCTATATTGGGTATCCCTGCATCTGCTAAGTTGTTGCCATCGCAACAGCCGCCTGTCGGCAACCAAGTGAGATCAAGGCCTAATTGTGCGCCACTCTCACAGGCAAGTTCAAAGAGTTTTACATTCGCGGGAGTAAGTAGCTTAGGTTTGCGGCCAAAGCGTCCGTGCATTTCAATACTGATACCATCGCGCTGATTTATCTCATCCAGGATGCTTTGAATATTATCAAGACACCACTGCTCATCAGTTGGCTGTTCAAGGCGAATGTTAAAACGCGATAAACACATATCAGGAACAACGTTACTAGCGCCGCCGCCTTCAATTAAAGCGGGGTTGATAGTGACACCGGTGCGTTGGCCATTTAAATCATCTAGCTGGCTGATGAAGTCACACATGGCGCGTACAGCATTGCGACCTAAGTGGTGTTCACGTCCAGCGTGTGCGGCTTTGCCGCGCGTAATAATACTGAAGTTGCCACTGCCTTTACGCTCTCCGGCAAAGTTTCCGTCAGGGAAGCTCGGTTCGTAAATCATACCTAAATGTACTTTTTTAGCTGCCTCGGTAATGAAGCCAGCTGAGCCCTGCGAGCCTATTTCCTCATCGGGATTAAAGAGTATTTCCCAGCCGATATTGGCTGCATAGGGGCTACGCTCTAGTGCTTCAATGGCTTTAAGCATGACAATTAAACCACCTTTAAGATCGGCAACGCCTGGGCCGTTTAAGGTATTGTCATCAAGCCACTTTGTCGTTTGAAAATCAGAGTCTATTGGAAAAACCGTATCTAAGTGTCCACAAAAGAAGATTTGTAAATTAGCCTCGGGGCGCTTAGTTAAACGAATAGCGTTGCCCATAGGTAAGGCTTGCTCAACACCATTATTATCGATGTGTTTAAATGGCTCTACCGGTAATACTTCAACTTTAGCATCTAGAATACGGGCATATTCAATGAGCTTTTCGCCGACTTTGTTCACGCCATCGGGATTGAAGCTACCTGAGTTAATATGAGATAGTTCAATAGTGCGCGCCAACATTAAATCGTGTTCGGCATCGATCCAATCAAGCCATTGCGAAAATTGGTGTTCTTTGTTTGAAGTAGACATAGTTTTCCTTGAGATACAATTGTGCAGGCGTAAGTTAACTCGCTAAGAGTGTTAATTTGAAAACACTTAGGCCCATGTTCCTACTGAGTAAGAGCATAGGCCTTATAGGTGCTAATTAGCCTTCTTGAGCGATGACTTGTGCAATGGCAGCATCAAGTTTTGCCAAACCTTCTGTAATATCTTCATCTTCAATGATAAGAGATGGGGCAAAGCGTAGCACCTTAGGACCGGCAACTAGCATCATAAGTCCCTGTTCGCGGGCGGCAGCCATAAATAGTGCCGCTTTACCTTGCCACTTTTCAATCAGCTCAACGCCAATCAATAAACCTAGGCCGCGAGTGTCTTGGAAGATGTTGTACTTGGCGTTAATTGCCTCGATGCCCTGTGCAAACAGCTTATGTTTATCAGCAACGGCTGATAACACTTGTGGATCACTGATATGGTCAACGACAACTTCTGCGACAGCACAAGCTAATGGGTTACCACCGTAAGTACTACCGTGTGTACCAAAGTTTAAGCTAGCTGCGCATTTATCTGTGGTTAGCATGGCACCGATAGGGAAGCCGCCACCTAGAGATTTTGCCGAGGTCAAAATATCAGGTGTTACTTGGTACTGCTCATAGGCAAAAAATGTTCCAGTACGACCGGCACCCGTTTGTACTTCATCAAAAATCAATAGTGCGTTGTGCTCATCACACAGTTCACGTGCTGCTTTAACAAAAGCAGGGTCGGCATTGATAACGCCGCCTTCACCTTGGATAGGTTCAAGTACTACCGCACAAGTACGCTCAGATATAGCATTGCGTAGCGCTTCGATATCATTAAAAGGGAGATGCGTAATACCTGCTGGTACTGGCTCAAAACCTTCACGGTACTTTTTCTGTCCACCGACAGAAACAGTGAATAGTGAACGACCGTGGAAAGATTGCTCGAATGAAATTATTTCGTGCTTTTGCGGCCCTACATTGTCGTAGCTGTATTTACGTGCAAGTTTAAAGGCTGCTTCGTTCGCCTCAGTGCCTGAGTTACAGAAAAACACTTTATCGGCAAATGTCAGATCGCACAATTTTTGCGCTAGGCGCAAAGCTGGTTCATTGGTGAAAATGTTAGATAAGTGCCACAAGTTCTCCGCTTGTTCTTTAATAGTGCTTACTAGCGCCGGGTGAGAGTGACCTAGGGATGTAACTGCAATACCGCCAGCAAAGTCGATATATTCTTTTCCCTCTTGATCCCATACTCGAGAACCGCGGCCGCGCACAGGTACCATCTGCTGTGGGTTGTAGTTAGGTACCATTACTTTGTCAAAATCTGCACGAGTCACGCTTTGCTTAGTCATTTTAGGATCCTTATAAATAAAGGGAGGTAAATTGGGTGGTCATCGAAGTTGTAATAGTTGCAAGTTCGATAGACTTATTATGGCGCGAGCGTCTAGCGAATGCTAGAGCAAGAATTTCAATGGTACGACATTAACTTGGTAAAAACGGCCATCAGGCCTATATTTATTTAAAGTATAGTGGAAATGCGATAAATTGGTGTCGTTATATCTAAATAATAGGGCGAGTTCTTATGCTTCATGCAAATAGTTTAAATAATCAACAGCAGCGCAAAGAGCTTCGCTATGGCTTCCTACTGCTGCCTAATTTCTCACTGATTGCATTTTCATCTGCAATAGAGCCGTTGCGTATGGCAAATTGGATAGATGGTAATAACTGTTACTCAACGTCTTTAATTAGTCATGATGGTAAAATGGTGACCAGTAGTTGCAATGTCCAATTACAGGTTAATCACTCGCTTAAAGATCTCCCATACTTTGATGCAGTGTTTGTTTGCGGTGCTAGTCCTATTGCGAAGACGGGTAATGAAGCAGTCATTGATTGGCTGAAAAGGCAAGCGGATAGTACTATGGCCATTGGTGGAATAGGAACAGGGTCTTATGTGCTGGCGATTGCAGGACTGTTAGATAAGCATCGCGCTACCATTCATTGGTGGCATATTGAGAACTTAAAGCAAGAGTTTCCTAAAACGCATGTGACTAATCGACTTTTTGAAATTGACGGCAGGCGATATACCTGTAGCGGCGGGAGCGCCTCTATGGACATGATGTTGTTTTTAATTGGTCGTCAGCACAATATGGAGCTCGCTGCGGCCATTAGTGAGCAGTTTGTCTGTGAGCGTATTCGCGGTAGTGATGATCACCAGAGAATCCCGATCAAGTCTAGAGTCAGTGCCAATCAGCCTAAGCTGATAGAGGCGGTCACTTTGATGGAGGCGAATATAGAAGAGCCACTAAGTACTGATGATCTGGCACACCATGTACAGTTGTCTAGAAGACATTTAGAGCGACTGTTTAAAAAACATCTGCATAATGTGCCGGCTAAATACTATATCGAATTGCGTTTAACTCAGGCGCGAAAATTGTTGAGGCAGAGCGATAAAACCATATTGCAAATTGGTCTGCTCTGCGGTTTTTCCAGTGCTTCGTATTTTAGCACCGCCTATAAAAACCACTATGAGATCACTCCTAGAGAAGAGCGTAAGAATATAGAGTAGCGCACTAGTCTATTTCCCTCCCAGAAACAGATGCCTCCTGCGAATGTCTCACTGGCTCAAGATGGTACACTACCAGATGTCGTTATTTGGAATAACCAAATGCCCACATCTATTATCGCGCATATTGAACCATTGGGCCGCTCTCGCTACGGCCCTGTTTCTGGATGAGAACTAGTCTGTATTCTTTTGATTTTATTGTTCCCCTAAGAAATCCCCACTTTGATGAGCCCACAGTTGCGCATATACGCCCTTTTTAGCAAGTAGTTGTGTGTGGCTTCCCTGCTCTATAATTTGTCCTTTATCAATTACCACTAGACGGTCCATAGCAGCAATAGTGGATAATCGGTGAGCAATGGCAATCACTGTTTTGTTTTGCATTAGCTGTTCTAAATGTTGTTGAATAGCGGCTTCTACTTCTGAGTCTAGTGCCGATGTAGCCTCATCAAGTAGTAGTATAGGCGCATCTTTTAGCAGTACTCTGGCGATGGCAATACGTTGACGTTGACCGCCAGAGAGTTTTATACCGCGCTCGCCTACTTGAGCCTCGTAACCTAAACCGCCGTTATTATCATCAAGTTCTTGGATAAAGTCATGCGCTTGCGCCTGCATACACGCTTGGTGCATTTCCCTTTCACTGGCATCGGGGCGACCATAAATAATATTGTCCCTCACGCTTCTGTGTAGTAGTGAAGTATCTTGCGTTACCATGCCTATTTTGGCGCGTAGGCTCTCTTGAGTGACGCTCTTTATGTCGGTGCCATCAATGAGAATTTGGCCCGATTCTAAATCGTAAAAGCGCATCAATAAATTGATTAATGTGGATTTTCCAGCGCCTGACCTGCCGACAAGGCCTACTTTCTCGCCTGCTTTTATCTGTAGGTTGAGATCACCAATAAGCGGCAGTTGTTCGCTAAAGTTAAAATTAATATGATTGAATTCAATTTTACCTTCCTGAACCGTCAGCTGTTCGGCATCCTTACTATCTTTAACAGAGTGGGGCTTTGATAAGCTATTCATGCCATCCACTACTGTCCCTATATTTTCAAATAGAGAGCTCATTTCCCACATTATCCACTGCGACATCCCATTTAAACGTAGAGATAAGCTAACGGCGATAGCGATGCCGCCAGCTGATACGGATCCATCAAGCCATAAATAGACCGATAAAGCACAGACATTAAAGACTAAAAATAAATTGTTGTACTGTACAAAGAAACCCAGTTTGGTGACAAGTCGCATTTGCAGGTGCACGGTTTCTAAAAACCTTTGCATACTGGTTTTTGCGTATGCCTCCTCTCTGTCTGTGTGAGAGAATAATTTAACTGTGGCTATGTTGGTGTAGCTATCGACAACGGCGCCGGTCATTTCAGCGCGTGCATCTGCTTGCTGGGTCGAAACTTGCTTTAATTGCGGAATATAGTGCAGTTGGATGAAAATATAGCAAGCTAGCCATAAACACAATGGGATTAAAAAGAGGGCGTCGCCCTGTGCAACTAAAAACAGAATTGATATGAAGTAGACAATAATGTAGACAAATACATCGAGTAATTTGGTGGAAGCTTCGCGTATCGATAAGGATGTTTGCATCACCTTGGTTGCGAGTCTGCCAGCAAAATCATCTTGATAAAACGCCATGCTTTGCTTGAGTAAATAACGATGCATACTCCAGCGGATTGTCATTGGGTAGTTACCCAAAATCGTTTGGTGTATTAAAGTTGTGTGTAAAAAAATCATGCAGGGCATGCCGACTAATATGAGTAAGCCCATGATTAAAAAATAGCTGCCGCGCTCCTCAAGCAAAGCTTGATTGGGCTTGCCACTTAGCCAATCGACTAATTCACCCATAAAGCTAAATAGGTAGACTTCGCCTATCGCTAAGCTGGCGGTCATTAAAGACATGATAATCAGGTACTTTTCAATACCCTTATTATAATGCCTGAAAAATGCAAACAAAGTGTTAGGTGGTTGTGAGATAGAAGCCTGTGGAAATGGCTTTATTAGGCTCTCAAAAAAATTAAACATGCTAGTCCTAGGTAAAAGCGAAATAAATTATACTGCAAGGGCTGCAGTTTATCACCGAATGTGAAGTGCTGAAACCTCGTAGATGCCTGCTTTATCTATTTGAAATATAACCACCAGTAGTAGGGTGACCTTAGCCAAGACATTTTCTAACTGTCTGATTTTATCTAGATATATATACGTCTATCAGGCCTCTATATAATTATTTTTCTTTAACATATAATGGCACCAAATTTTCAGTTGGCCTATTTATATTATGTTGTATCCATTAACGCGTTCCCTCATGTTTGGTCTAGATGCCGAGCAGTCTCATAACCTCGCACTAAAAAGCATGAATTTGGCCTCAGTGCTCGGTATGCCAAAACTATTAGGGGCAGAAAAGTTGTATGCCCCGGTAGAAGTAATGGGAATTAAATTTCCTAACCCTGTGGGTTTGGCGGCTGGACTCGATAAAAATGGATCAGCTATTGATGGGCTCTCTAACATGGGTTTTGGTTTTCTTGAAGTGGGTACAGTGACGCCAAGAAGCCAAGTAGGTAATCCGAAACCACGTATATTCAGAATACCAGAGCACAACGCGATTATTAATCGTATGGGGTTCAATAACGCCGGTGTTGATGCGTTGCTAGAAAATATCGACAAGGCACAGTTCAAGGGTGTTTTGGGTATTAACATCGGTAAAAATAAAGACACGCCTAATGAACAGGCAAATGATGATTACTTATACTGCCTGCGCAAAGTGTATTCTAGGGCTTCCTATATCTGCATTAATTTATCTTCTCCAAATACCCCAGGTTTGCGTACATTGCAGTTTGGAGAGTCGCTCAATTCTCTATTAGAAGTGCTTAAAAATGAACAGGCTAAACAGGCAATTTTGCATGATAAGTATGTGCCTATCGCGGTTAAAATAGCACCAGATTTAACTGAAGAAGAAGTGTCAATGGTCGCGAGCTCTTTGAAAACTTACGAGATGGATGGTGTTATTGCCACTAATACCACGCTTTCACGTCAAGGTATTGAAGGTTCCAAGTTTCAAGATGAAGCGGGCGGCTTGTCAGGTGCTCCAGTACGCAATCAGTCTATTCGTATCATTAGATCGCTAGCGAATGAGCTGCGCGGCAGTGTGCCTATTATTGGTGTCGGTGGCATTACTGAAGGGTTTGATGCCGCTGAAAAAATCGAAGCAGGGGCGAGCTTAGTACAAGTGTATAGTGGTTTTATCTATAAAGGCCCTAGCTTGATCGCTGATTCTGTACGCGCTATTCAATCGCTTCCAGGTCGATAGTTGCTATTGAATATTGACTGAGCTGTACTGTTTTAGAGTCATCAGATATAAAGGGCAATAAAAAAGGCTTTTAATAGAGGTGAATTAGGCAGGGCCTAAATCATCAAGGGTTTCAAAAGCCTTTTTTATGTTCAGGACGAACGGCATAACGCGATGGCAGGATGCCAAAGAGCGTATATGAAGTTTCTTGGTTCTGGGGTCTCGTGCTAATGTAATGCTGGGTTCGCACCTATGGCGGAGACACCTGCCATTCCGTCCCAGTGTGCTTCACGTCCTTCACGCCATCCACCGAGCCAAAGGCTGCGTTTCTCTTCTGAGTTTGCCGGGCATAAATCTTTAGACTTTCCAGATAGACCGGCACTGAACCCCCTGGAAAATAAAATGGAAGATTTATCACGTTTTTGTCTCTTCATATTGTTGCCTCGTGTTTTTATAAATTACAATAGATAATATTTCCTGCTCTCTCCGTCTTTGCTGTTATTATGGTTTATATATTTAGATGTATAATCCGTGTGGGTTAGTTATAGCAAAAAAATGTTACTTTTGTAGCAAGGTTTAAACACTTGTTTGTAAATTAAACAGCGTTAAATAATAAATGAGTGTTTATTCAATATGTTAAGTTTTAGTTTCAAGCTAATAAATTGATTGAAATTTAATCAAGATTTTATGCTTGCACTATGAATGAATTTGCATCTTATTGATGTAAATGCTTTTTTTGAAATTAATGAGCGACTAATGAGTGCGCTCGAAAGGTATAAATTAATGTCACATATGTTTTTAGCGACTTGTCCTAAGGGATTCGAGCCGCTGCTGGTTGATGAGTTGGTCAGTGTTGGTGCAAGTAATGTCAAACAAGTAG
>Ga0105354_1002376_pt1 | contig 11229 bp, 10 predicted proteins | sample GOMGulsemesocosm_FD_83658 | JGI IMG/M metagenome (GOLD analysis project Ga0105354, IMG submission 83658) | Methane-oxidizing microbial communities from mesocosms in the Gulf of Mexico - GOM9B Gulf of Mexico | ecosystem: Environmental > Aquatic > Marine > Cold seeps | place: USA: Gulf of America...
TAGGCGCATTGATTTTATGTAATTGCTGCAGAAGAGGCCAGAACTAACCGTTTAAAATCGATCTTTATCTCGATTTTTCCACATCTGCGTTGCTTTAAGTTGCGCACTGTCAAAATCACTGCTCACACCTAACAACACAAGCGTAGCCGCTAAAGTACTGATAAGCGCGCCTTCGCCATATGCATGAGAGATTTCTCCTCTGTACAGTTGAGGAAGTTTTTGCACATCCAGCTCGGCATCTTTCACTTCACGTTTAGGGTAAATTCGCTGCCAGTTCTCCTCTGACAACTCGCCATTTTTAATCCAGCGAATTTCGCAGTGCGCATCAGGGCGCATTTCTGCTTCACCCCCATCGCCGCGAATGGTTAAACTGTTTTGCGTTCCCAGTATCGCACTTGTCTGCTGATGCATAGGCGCATAAGCCGGGTGAAACACACCATCGATACTGTGTTTCGCCAGCAACGGATTTAACATTCTACACAGTGTATGAACAGGGGAGCGCAAACCAAAAATGGCTCGCATTTGAATAATATCAGACACTTTAGGCGCAAGAGAGGCGATCCCCATGAACGCAAAGTTTTTTTCCTTTAACTGATCGCCAACCGCTTGCCAGTTTTCACAACTCGGTACATTAAACAGCCCGAGCACATCTTGGATGTAAATACGCCCAGCAGTATGACCACGAGCACCGTGCATAAAAACTTTATGACCATTTTCAGCGAGCAAAAATGCCGTTAGTAGAAACCAAGGTAATTGACGCTTTTTCCCCGCATAAGTAGACCAATCAAGATCCACCACTAAGTCATCAGGAACAAGATTACGTGAGCGTACCGCCTGGACGAAACCAGCCAGCTCTTGCGGAGACTCTTCTTTAACCCGCAGCAACATCAAAAAAGCGCCTAGCTGTGCTGGCTCAACTTGATCATCTAAGATCATACCCATCGCATCATTAGCCTCTGCTAATGTTAAAGATCGAGAACCTTTTTTACCTTTTCCTAGTATTCTCACATATTGAGCAAAGGGATGTTCTTGCACGCTGTCACCTACTATTGATAAATTCGGGGTCTATGATAAGCAGCTGATATTACGAAAGCAATTAATCGAGCAATATCATTTAACAAGCTATGCCATTTTAGTGTCCAACAGGTATAATTAGTTAGTTCTCGTCAAGCAACATGGCCGTAACGAGAGCGACTCAATGGTTCAATATGCGTGCTACTAGATATGAGCGTTTAGTTATTCTAAATAATTATATTTAGCGGCTCTCAGATTGGGCCAGTGAGACGTTCGCAGTAGGCATCTGTTTCTGGATGGGAACTAATAATCAACTGACGCAGATCAGCCCACTTTGACAAGCACCTAACAGGCACTCCTTCATGTCACGCAACAAAATTCAATTTGGCCGCCCTAAAAAGGCAAAGGTTAAATCCGACCTTATTCCTATCAATATTAACAACCTTTCGATCGATGGCCGCGGTGTCGCTAAAATTGACGGTAAGACTACTTTCATTGAAGGCGCCATCCCCGGCGAGCAACTCACCGTTAAAATCAACACCCGCCACAAAGCCTATGATGAAGCCAGCATTGCGTCTATTGAAAACCCTTCAACTCACCGCATTACACCCCCTTGTCAACATTTCGAACATTGTGGTGGCTGCCAACTACAACATATTGAAACTAACGCGCAGCTAGATTTCAAACAACAAGCTGTTTTGAACATGCTTAAACGCAACGCAAAAGTGACACCTGCTGAGATTATCGCCCCACTTAAATCCGCCGGACTTCACTATCGTCGCAGCGCTCGCATCGGCGTTAACAGGCTGAGCCAAAGCCAAAGCGCCATTGTTGGATTTAGGCGTAAAAACAGCAGTAAGCTCTTGCAAGTGACGGACTGTCTGGTATTGCCCCAGCAACTTGACGGCCTTTTTGACCAACTGCGAGAGACTTTAGACAAAATAGAGAATGCCAAAGCAATTACCCATATTGAGTACTTACAAGGCGATAATACCGGCGCTCTTACCTTTCGCTGCATGGCTGCTTTAACAAGCAGCTCTAAAGCCTTGTTAGAAGAAATGCTACAGCCTTTTAACTTACAAGGTTACTTAAGATACGATCACGGTCTAGAACCTCTCACTAACCACCAGCCAACTTTAAACTTTTTGGTTGAACAACAAGTACTGAGTTTTGAGCCAGGTGATTTTTTACAGGCCAATGCAGCGATTAACCAGCAAATGGTCGCTAGAGCTAAGCAATGGCTAGCATTGAACGAGACAGATATTGTACTTGATTTATTTGCCGGCCTTGGCAACTTCTCTATTCCTGTCGCCTGCGAAGTAAAACAACTCACAGGCGTTGAAGGCAGTGACAAAATGGTACAACGCGCCTCCGCTAACGCAAAAGCCAACCAACTGGATAATTGTCAGTTTTTTAAAGCAGATTTAAGCCAAGACATCCAACACCACAGCTGGAGTGAGCAGGCGTACAATAAAATCATTATTGACCCGCCACGTAGCGGCGCGACATCACTGATTAAACAGTTATTAGAAACAAAAGATAAAGGTGAGGTTTTACGTCCGACACATATACTCTACATCGCTTGTGATCCTTCATCATTAGTTCGAGATACAGCGCAACTTGATGTTCTGGGCTATAAAATGGAAAAGTTTTCAGTCATGGATATGTTTCCTAATACCGCCCATATCGAATCTATGGCACTGTTTGTTAAAGCAGAGAAAAAAGCCAAAAAGAAACCGACTAAAAGGTTGTTTGGCCTTTGATCAAAATACTTTATCAAGACTGTGACTTATTAATCGTCGACAAACCTCATGATTTATTATCAGTACCTGGTAAAGGCCCTGATAAGCAGGACTGCCTTATCAACCGCTTAATCTCGCAGGGATATGAGTCAGCTTTAATTGTCCACCGTCTGGATTTCGCCACGTCCGGCTTAATGGTGGTAGCATTAAACAAACCCACCCATAAATCTTTGAGTTTGTTGTTTCAAAATCGCCTGATAGAAAAAGAATATCAAGCGCTGATAAGCGGTCGACCAACCGCTGACAATGGCGCCATTAACCAGCCATTACGCTGCGACTGGGAAAACCGACCAAAGCAAATAGTCGATTATGAATGGGGCAAGAAAGCACTGACCCACTGGCAAGTCACGGAGCATTTAGATGGATGCACTAGGGTTTTATTAAAGCCTGAGACTGGTCGCTCCCACCAACTGCGAGTACACTTGCAATGGATTGGGCATGCAATATGTGGGGATAGATTTTACGCAGACTCTGTCGGTTTAAGCCAGTCAAACAGACTGTGCTTGCACGCCACTTTTTTAGCTTTTATACACCCTAACAGCAAAGAATCTTTATGCTTTGAATCAGCAAGTGCGTTTTAGTGTGTGCGTAAATAAAAAAACCATCTAAAAATCAGTTACCGCCTATCCCCCTATTTTAAAAACAGGAGGGCTTACTGACATCTAATCAATTATCACTCCCAAGACAATCATTAGAGTAAAAAACGGCGCAAAGTTAAACTACTTTGCACCGTTTTTATAAAACTTAAAAATTTAAGCTTCAATCAAACCGTAATCACGATCTAATATTTCAATGATCTCAGCTTTTGGATCGGCAGGTACTTGCACTTTCTGACCGGTAATTTTTTCAGCGATACTGGTATAAGTTTCACTGACGGCTAAGATCTGCGCTTCACTCAACTCAATACTTTCCGCCATTGCTAAACGCTCAGTCATTTTATCTTTAGCAAGTAGCAGCTCAGGATTAGGCACACTGTTTAAAAGCATTTGACGGAACCCCTCTTTAGAGTTCTCGACTATCTCTCCTTTTTGGAAGGCCTTTTCATCCCAAATCCTTGATGAATCTGGCGTACCCACTTCATCAATGTAGATGAGCTCATCATTGCCTTGCAGATCTTTTACATAGCCAAATTCGAATTTGGTATCAACAAAAATCTGCTCAACTTCTGCCAATTGCTCCGTAATCAAGCTAAAGCCCTCAGTCAGTAACTTTTCGTACAAATCGACATCTGCAACACTGTTAAACTTGAACGCTTGTAAGTTATTGACGATATTTTCACGACTAATATTAACGTCGTCGACTTCAGGCACTTCACTAACGCCAGTAATGATGCCTTTAGTAGAAGGAGTAATCAGTAAACTGGCTAACTTTTGGTTGGATTGCAGGCCTTCTTCTAATGCAATACCACAAAAATCACGAGTACCTTTAGAGTACGTTCTCCACATACTGCCGGTGATATAATTACGGGCAATAGCTTCAACCATCACTGGCTGCGCCTGACGCACGATCCAAATATAAGGATGCGGAACATCTACAATATGATTCCCTGCTAGACCAGCATCGTTAAACGATTTAAACCAGTGCGCTGAAATAGCATTTAAAGCAGCCCCTTTACCCGGCACGCCATTAAGGCCGTTTTCACCTTTCCAAATACACTCGAAAGCAGAAATTCTATCACTGATGATCATGATAGCTAAAGGGGTATCAGCAGCAATTTTATAGCCTTTCTCTGCTATTAAGCGACGGCTATCTTCATCCGTTAACTTATACACTGATCTTACTTTACCACTATGAACAGGGCCGCTTACTCTAATTGCTAAGTCGTCGTTCACATCCATTACTTTATAAGTGCTCATTGGCTCTCCACATTTTCTATACTAAAAAACATTCAAACAATGCTGTTAAGCGCATATTCTCTACAAATTATAAACGCCGCTTAACAAAAAACACCCACTGTTGTGGGTGTTTTGTTTTATCTCAAATTAGACTCTTGGAATACTGTCCTTCACTCTCCAAAGAAGCTGCTCAGCTGGCGCAACAGCCGCTTCTTTACCTTCTTTATCAAGCACAGTGACATAAGTTGCCTTGCCGCGATAGGTAAGTTTGAGCTGATACCCTGCTGTTAATTCATACAAGTTAGTGTCTTTATTAAAGAAGCCTTTATTAAAGCCTTTGCTGAAGTTGTATATAACCTTACCACCTAACCAAACTTTAAAACCTTCTTGATTAGCAGGATGGCTAGGATCTGAAATACCCACCTCTTTGCCTGACTCAACTTGTCCTTTAGAACTATAAGCCACCTGGTTTTCGCTAACGCTTTCACCACCGAGCAAGTTAAAGGATGAAAAAGTAATCGGTCCTCGATCGCCATGCAACCACTCAAAGAAACTACGATCGTCTTCCTGCTCTAATGCCTTAAACGAGGTAAAAGTGAGATAGAATGTTTTCCCTACCTGATCTTTTGTACCTACATCAATCTGGTTCGCCTGTAGTGAATTATCAACCAGACGCCAAGTATTGGCGATAGCCCCTGACACTTTTAATGCAGGTTTTCCATTAGAGTTACGGCCAAATAAAACCGCCCCCTCTTTTGACGAGCGCTTAAATGTACTCGCTAACAGACCACTACCTTGCGTACCATTGGTCGCTTTACTCATAAAACGCAATAATTCATAGAGCATATCTGTTTTATAGGAAACATTTTTGGACTCTTTTGCCCAGTCAATCGACTCCACACTTTGATCTGCCCCATAGCTTACATGTGCCATACTAATCACTGTTCGCTGTGGGTTTTTAGCGTCTCTTTTAAGCTTAATTTGCAGCTTATTTTTACTATCCCCTTTTATATTCTGAAAGGTCAGCTTTTTGAACCAGCTATTCACTACACTGCTCTGCTCACCTTTAACAACCACCCAATCACTGTTAATAGTACCTTGCCCAGGATCAACTTTTGAGACACCTAAGTTGTTAAACTCCATAAACTGCTGTGCCTTAGGCCAAATTTCTTGAATAGGCGCATCGACAAGCACTACTTTTCCCTCGATGCTCTGTTTGATATTGACCGTATCGGAGCCAGAATCTGCATAAAAATATTCAGGACGCTTTACTTCATCGACCACATTAACACTAGCAACACCTTGGCGCGGCACATCCATTATATCTCGCGTTTGCTTAGCATTAAGCTCTGTAGGAATAATGAGGCGCGATGAAGGCTGGACTTTTTGATACTCTTTAGAGCGATCATGCACCAGACCATTTTTACCGTATAGAGCATTGTCCGACAATGTACTACAACCAGAAATCATCACTGCACTCAATACTACTGCACTAGTCAATGGACGCCCGCTTAAAACACGTTTGTTTGCTGCGCATTTATTTTGCACCAATGAGTTTGAACTAATTTCTGGAAAATCATTACTATTATGCTGATATTTCATACAACCTCGAATCTGGTTTCAGTATCTTAGTTTGCCGCTTATATACCTGTTTTGGCAAAAGGACGTTTAACTATTTCACACTGACGGATAACTCTCATTAGTTACCCAAAATGCATTCAAAGAGTTTTGTATCATCAAGCGCCTTGATTAATACAAATCCCCAGATGGCTTTACACTAAATTATGCGCTTTCATTGCCGTCAATAATGGATTCCGCAGCTCTTGTGATAACGGCGTTAACGGTAAACGGATACCTTCACCCATCAACCCTAACTGGGCGACAGCCCATTTAACAGGTATAGGATTTGATTCAGTGAATAAATTATTGTGTAACGTCATTAACTGATCATTTAAAGCACGCGCCTTATCGTGCTCTCCTGCCATAGCAATCTCGCATAGCTCAGACATCGCTTTAGGCGCAACGTTCGCGGTTACTGAAATGTTACCGTGCCCACCCGTTAACATTAGCTCGACGGCTGTCACATCATCGCCCGAATAGATAGCAAAACCTGCAGGTGCGTTAGCAACCAGAGATTTATTGCGCTCAACATCGCCAGTCGCATCTTTAATACCAATAATGTTAGGAAGTGCAGCTAAACGCAAGGTTGTCTCTTCTTGCATATCCGCAATAGTACGTCCGGGTACGTTATACAATATTTGTGGAATATCGACGGCTTCAGCAATGGCTTTAAAATGTAAATACATGCCCTCTTGCGTTGGTTTATTGTAATAGGGAACTACAGATAAACAGGCATCGACTCCCAACTCTTTGGCTTCTTTAGAAAGGTCAATCGCCTCTTGAGTATTATTGGCACCGGTACCGGCAATAACAGGAATTCTACCGGCAACAACATCCACCACACGTTTTATAACGGCACAGTGTTCAATCGGGCTTAATGTTGCAGACTCACCGGATGTTCCTACAGCAACAATCGATTTAGTGCCGTTTTCTATGTGGAATTCAACTAATTTATCCAATGCTGACCAATCAATTTCACCTTGTGCTGTCATTGGGGTAACAAGTGCAACAATACTACCGGTAATCATTTCATTCTCCACACGATCGAAAGCGACGCCTGCGATCAATTTTTTTGTTATCTATATTTTCTTAACAGGTACTCTCTAAATGTATACTGCCCAATTATCTAAAATAGCGGACAAAACAGGTACCATTTGGCTGGCTATTCTATATTAAATGACAACCCTTTGAGTAGTCATAACCTATTATTATTTGCTGTAGTTTTTAAACTGCTTGTGAATTTTGCCATATTTGTACGGCAGCTTAGATAAATAACGCGTAATATGAGTTTTTCTAGAAAATTACAAACTCATTTGGAGAGATTAATGTCTTTAAACGTCGGTGATAAAGCCCCTTCATTTATCTGTAAGAATCAACGTGGAGAAGATGTTTCTCTCAACGCGTTGGCCGGTAAAAAAGTTATTTTGTATTTTTACCCTAAAGACTCAACACCCGGCTGCACTGCACAAGCCTGCAACCTTCGTGATAATTTCGAGGTTTTAACTAAACAAAATTACCTAGTACTAGGTGTCAGTAGCTGTTCAGAGAAGCGTCATAACAATTTCATTGCTAAAAATGAACTGCCTTTTGATCTTTTAATGGATGAAGAGCAAGCGCTACAAAACCAATACGGCGTATGGCAACTCAAAAAGACCTTTGGGAAAGAGTACATGGGCACTGTGCGTACAACCTTTGTTATAGATGAATGCGGCGTAATAACACAAATCATCAACAAGGTTAAAACTAAAGAGCACTGGGAACAAATCAGCCAGCTATGACTCTTACCTAACGCTCATCTTATTGATGGGCCCTATCTAACACTTGGAGTAATTTTATATGTCTAGACAAGGAAGCGCCGGTAATGTGATTGCCGCACTTTGCAACATTTTTTTCCCAGGCCTTGGTCAATTAATTCAAGGGCGATTACTATTCGCTATTTTTCTATTCATCACCGTTAGTGTCGGATACTGGTTCTGGTTTTTAGTCTTCCCCGCAATTATCGCCGCCCTTTTGCATTTGTTTAGCATCATTAACGCCGCCACTTATAAATCAACGGATTGACCGCAAGATTTTTTAAAACTTAGCATTAATAATAAATTCGGGGGATAGCATGAGTAAGACACTATCAGCGACTGGTCAATGCCTTTGCGGCGCAGTCACTATTAGCGCACAAGAAGTCAGTAAAAGCATTAACGTCTGTCATTGCGAAATGTGCCGAAAGTGGTCCGGCCCACTTATTGCCTCCCACTGCGGTGCAAAAGTGAGTACCGAACCCAGTGACAAAGTCACTCGCTTTACCTCATCTACCTGGGCCGAGCGTGCTTTTTGCAAAGAATGCGGCACACATTTGTTCTATCGAATCGTTCCGAGTAATGAATACATCGTACCAATAGGACTATTCCAAGACAGCATTGATTTCAATCTGGAAACTGAGATATTTATAGACGAAAAACCCGCCTGCTACAGTTTCTCTAACGACACAAAAAAAATGACTGGAGCGGAAGTTTTTGCCATGTACGCGCCAGAGCAATAAACAACCCCGTTGCTAGTTATCTCGCTTCGCGAGCCTTATTACGTGAAGCGAGGCATTAAACCCTTGATGATTCAGGCCCCGCCTAATTCATCTCTAATGAAGCGTTTGCTATTGCTCTAATTGCGCCAAGAACTCCTTAGAGTTAACCACTACGGCATATTCCCCATTTAGATTAGCCAATGACATTGCGTGCACTTGCTGCGCGCTCTGCATTACGCCATCGAAGTCTACTTTGTCAAAGGTAAAGCAAGCATCGGCAATCACTGTCACTTTATAACCCAAATTTCCCGCTGTCCTAGCACTGGACTCTACTGAGTTATTGGTTGCTACACCCACCATCACAATAGAGCGAAGAGACATCGATTCTAATAACGCTGCGGTCTCATTATTTACAAACGTACAAGGCACACTTTTCTCTATCAAGTTCTCACCTGCTAAAGGTAAAAATTCAGCTTTATGATCAAACCCTGACTGCTCTGGCCAAAATACTGAATCAGGCTCTAACGAGCGATGTTTTATATGAAAGATAGGCCATTGCATCTCGCGCCAGCGCGTTAGCAAACTCAACATCACCTGCTCTGCATGCGGGTTATTTCTTGGGCCTAATTTAGGGTGATCAATCCCCTGTTGCTGATCAATGATCATTAACGCTGATCTAAGCATTGCCACTCCTAAAGCTGACGTTTAAAAACATATTCTTCATTTTCCATAAAAAAAGAGCAGACGGTGCTGCTCTTTTTAAAAACGAAGGTTGAGTACTACTTGTTAGGCAACCACTTTAATCGGCTTGATATTAGAGCGACTAACCGCTGTTAAGAGCGCTTGTAAGGTTGCATTTGAAGTATCTTCATCTTGCGCAACTGCCGTGAAAGTTTCACTATCAATTTTCACTTGAATACAGGCAAGCGCTTGCGCATCAGTACCGCGATTAAGCGCGTGCTGATCATATTGCAACACTTCTATCTCACAACCAAAATGACTATTAAGTGCATCACAAATAGCTTCTAAAGCACCAGCTCCAGAGCCTTGATACTCATTTCCTGCGAAGGCAAATTTAGCACTCACCTGACTGTCTTGTGTATGCAAATCATAACTTTGTAGCTGCCACAATTGATCGACTTGTACAAAATTTTGATCGTATATCGCCTTGATATTTTCAGATGATACTTCAACTTTTTGCTCTTCAGCCGCCTTTTGTACCAATTTACTGAGTACAATGTGCATCCATTTAGGCAGTTCAATACCGTAATCACGCTCCAGTACTAACGCTACTCCGCCTTTACCGCTTTGACTGTTAATGCGCACAACTGCTTCGTATTCACGGCCAATATCTCTAGGATCAATAGGCAAGTAAGCCACTTCCCAATGCTCAAGATTATGCTCTGTATGGTAGTTAACCGATTTGCGAATAGCATCTTGATGCGAACCGGAGAAAGCAGTATAAACCAACTCACCAGCCCAGGGGTGACGAGCAGCAACCGGCAGTTCAGTGCAGTACTCAACTACTTCTATAATTTCAATAATATTTGATAAATCCAATTGTGGGTCAACACCTTGAGAGTACATATTCATCGCCATAGTAACGATATCCATGTTACCTGTGCGCTCACCGTTACCAATCAAGGTACCTTCAATGCGATCGGCCCCAGCCATCACACCTAGCTCAGCGGCAGCGACACCACAACCTCTATCATTGTGCGTATGTAATGAAATACGCACATTTTGACGATTCACCATTTTGCGGCAAAAATATTCTATTTGATCTGCATAAACATTAGGGCTGGTCATTTCGACCGTTGATGGCAAGTTAATGATTAAACGCTCACGTGCATTTTCAAAAACAGGTGCCCACTGCTCAATAACGGCATCACACACTTCAACTGCATAATCCATTTCAGTGCCTGTAAAGCTCTCTGGCGAATATTGGAAATGCCATTGTGTCTGCGGGTACTTCTCTGCGTACTCTCTCACTAAAACAGCACCATTGACGGCTATTTGCTTAATTTGATCTTTGTCTTTGGCAAATACTTGCTGGCGCTGTACCACTGATGTGGAGTTATAAACGTGTACAATCGCCTGCTTTACCCCTGCTAAACTCTCGTAAGTCCGAGAGATAAGGTCTTCACGTGCCTGCGTTAATACTTGCACAGTTACGTCTTCTGGAATCATGTTTTCTTCTATGAGTTTGCGTACAAAATCAAAATCAGGCTGAGAGGCCGAGGGAAAACCCACTTCGATCTCTTTAAAACCCAACTTAACTAACAGCAAAAACATACGTGTTTTCTGTTCTACATTCATAGGATTAACTAAAGCTTGGTTGCCATCACGCAGATCAACACTACACCAATGCGGTGCTTGAGTAATACTTTGATCCGGCCAAGTACGATCAGTTAACTTTACCGTGTCGAATACTTTATATTTACGA
>Ga0105354_1002391_pt1 | contig 11197 bp, 6 predicted proteins | sample GOMGulsemesocosm_FD_83658 | JGI IMG/M metagenome (GOLD analysis project Ga0105354, IMG submission 83658) | Methane-oxidizing microbial communities from mesocosms in the Gulf of Mexico - GOM9B Gulf of Mexico | ecosystem: Environmental > Aquatic > Marine > Cold seeps | place: USA: Gulf of America...
GTCACATCGTTCATAATTTCATCGAGCGTATAGCCCACCGCGAGTTTCGCGGCGACCTTCGCAATCGGGAAGCCGGTGGCTTTCGACGCCAGCGCCGAGGAGCGCGACACGCGCGGATTCATCTCGATCACCACCATGCGACCGTCTACCGGGTTAATCGCGAACTGGACGTTAGAACCACCGGTTTCAACGCCGATTTCGCGCAGTACCGCCAGCGAGGCGTTACGCATGATCTGCAGTTCTTTATCGGTCAGTGTCTGTGCCGGCGCCACGGTGATGGAGTCACCCGTGTGCACACCCATTGGATCGAAGTTTTCGATAGAACAGATGATGATACAGTTGTCGTTCTTATCGCGAACAACTTCCATTTCATACTCTTTCCAACCCAGCAGCGATTCATCGATCAGCAGCTCATTGGTTGGCGAGAGGTCAAAACCACGGGTACAGATTTCTTCGAACTCGTCCCAGTTGTAAGCGATACCGCCACCCGAGCCGCCCATGGTGAACGACGGGCGAATGATAACCGGGAAGCCAAACTTCCTCGGGGCCTCTTTAGCCTCTTCCATGGTGTGGACGATTTCAGCGCGGGCACATTCGAGGCCGATACGCTTCATAGCCAAGTCAAACAGGCGACGATCTTCGGCCATAAAAATAGCGTCGCGGCTGGCGCCGATCAACTCGACGTCGTACTTTTCCAGTACGCCGTGATCGTGCAGAGCCAGCGCACAGTTCAGAGCAGTCTGGCCACCCATGGTCGGCAGCACAGCGTCTGGACGCTCTTTCTCAATAATCTTGGCAACCGTTTCCCACTCGATAGGCTCGATGTAGGTCGCGTCCGCCATGGCCGGATCAGTCATGATGGTGGCTGGGTTGGAGTTCACCAGAATGACGCGGAAACCCTCTTCGCGCAGCGCCTTACAGGCCTGGGCACCAGAGTAGTCAAATTCACAGGCCTGGCCGATTACAATCGGGCCAGCACCAAGGATCAAAATACTTTTAATGTCTGTTCTTTTTGGCATCTTTGCATTCTCGTTAGACGCTAAAGGATCCGGCGCGCTCGGCGCGCCGCCACACAAAACTCAAGCACTGCAGCTTTTTATGCTTTCCGCGCTTGCATTAGTTCCACAAAGTGATCAAACAGCGGCGCTGCGTCATGTGGACCCGGGCTAGCTTCAGGGTGACCCTGAAAGCTGAAGGCGGGTTTATCGGTGCGATGGATGCCCTGCAGAGAACCGTCGAACAACGACTTGTGGGTCGCCTTAAGGTTGGCCGGCAAGTTATTTTCATCGACGGCGAAACCGTGGTTCTGTGCGGTGATCATAACGGTGCTGGCATCGAGGTCTTGCACTGGGTGGTTGCCGCCGTGATGACCAAACTTCATCTTCAGGGTCTTGGCACCAGAAGCCAAAGCCAACAGCTGATGACCAAGGCAGATACCAAACACCGGAATGTCTGCTTCCAAAATCTGCTTAATGGCTTCAATGGCATAGGTACACGGCTCAGGATCACCCGGGCCGTTCGACAAGAAAATACCGTCTGGATTCATCGCTAACACTTCAGACGCTGGCGTCTGAGCAGGCACAACCGTCAGGTCGCAACCGCGATCGGCCAGCATGCGCAGGATGTTGCGCTTAACACCGTAGTCGTAGGCCACGACCTTGAAGCTAGTGGTAGCAGGCTTGGCAAAGCCTTCACCCAGCTTCCAACTGCCCTCGGTCCAAGCGTAGCTCTCCGAGGTGGTCACCACTTTAGCCAGATCCATGCCCTTCAAGCCGCCGAATGCCTTCGCTGTTTCGAGCGCTTTGGCTTCGTCTACGTCACCGGCCATGATGGTGCCACTCTGAGCACCCTTATCGCGTAAAATACGCGTCAGGCGACGAGTATCAATATCCGCTATACCAAGGATATTGCGCTCTTGCAGGTAACTGTCCAGCGCCTGTTCATTGCGGAAGTTACTTGCCAATAGCGGCAAATCACGAATTACCAGACCTGCGGCCCACACGGTATCGCACTCAGCATCCTCTGAGGTGGTACCGGTATTGCCGATATGAGGATAGGTCAAGGTCACTATCTGTTTGGCGTAAGAAGGATCGGTAAGGATTTCCTGATAACCGGTCATCGAAGTGTTAAACACCACCTCACCGGTAGAAATACCTTCTGCGCCGATGGCGGTTCCACGAAAAACGCTGCCGTCTTCAAGAACAAGAATGGCGGGTCTGTTTTGCAAAACAGAGTTTGGGGCACCAGTAGTCAAGTCAACCTCCTAGAACATGGGTTGGCGTGCTCAGATCACGTCTTTCCCCGAAGAGAGTGACAGTAGTCAGAGCGGACCAAAATAGAGTCCTGACAAGCCGCGCTTGTCATTCTGCGAACCGAGGGGCAGGGCCGCGCAAGATGCACGTTATCCGGGGATAAGTGTGTGAGTTACCCGGTCTTAAGTCGCAAAAAAGCGAGGCAAACCACTATGGCTTTACCTCGCTCTTAAATTCATTTGCGCTATAGACCAGTCTAGCTTGCTGCAGCTGCTTTGGCCAAGGTCGATCTGAGGCGGGATTGTACGCGAAATAACCGCAAACTGTCCAACCCCAATGCATAAATATTAGCGCTCAAACACCGAGCCGCGAAGGCAAGCCTGCACAACCTGAAACCGGCATCGGCCACCTACAGGCGGAACTGACGTACAACACCTTCCATTTTCGCGGCCATTTCAGCCAACCGCGCGGTACTGCCCGCAATTTCAACCGAACCAGCGGAGGCTTGACGCGCCACCTCCTCAATATTGCTCATGTTATTTTGCATTTCACGCGTCGCCGCACTCTGCTGCTCAGAAGCGCTGGCAATCTGATTAGTCTTATCCTTAATTGAACTGACGCCTTCGGTAATAGCATTCAGTGAACGACTCGCCTCTTCAGCCCGCTCAACTGACTGCCCAGCCTGCGCCGTGCCCTTTTCCATCATGGTCACCGCCTCGCGGGCACCGGTCTGTAAGCGCTCAATCATCTCTTGAATTTCTTGTGTCGAGCTCTGCGTACGCGAGGCCAAGGTACGCACCTCATCGGCCACCACCGCAAAACCTCGGCCCTGCTCACCGGCGCGCGCCGCTTCAATAGCTGCGTTTAAGGCCAGCAGGTTAGTCTGTTCAGCAATCCCGCGAATAACATCCAGCACCGAGCCGATATTGTCCGTTTCCTGCTGCAGCTTATCGATCACCACGGCTGCCGCATCAATGTCTTTCGCCAAGCTCTCAATTTCCGCCATGGTGTCAGTCACCACTTTATTACCGGCCTTAGCCTCACCATCTGCCTGCTCAGCGTTGTCTGCTGTCTGCGAAACATTGTGCGCCACATCCTCAACAACGGCGGCCATTTCCTGCACGGCCGTCACCACCTGCTGAATCTCAGCCTGCTGACTCACCACACCCCGCTCAGTCTCCTTGGCGGTACTCGACAAGCTCGAAGCGCTCTGATTAAGCTCAGTCGCTGTTCCAGAGAAATCCGACATAACATGGTGGACACGCTCAATAAAGGTGTTGAACCAGCGTGCCAACTCTCCAATTTCATCGTCTGAGACCACCGGTAAGCGGCGCGTCAAATCCCCTTCGCCTTCGGCTATGTCCCGCAAGGCCTCAACAACTGCATTCACCGGCTTGACAATAGCGGCCTGCACGACAAACGAGATAATGGCCGCCACTATGCCAATCACCAAAATAGTGAGCAGTGACTTACCCACCGCCGCAGAGGTGGCCTGCTCGATCTCATCCAGACTGACCCGCATGTAGACGCTGCCCGCCTTCGCCCCGTCAGCCATGATCGGTTCAAACAACACAAAACTGCCATCCTGGTCGACCAAACTCTTAGCCTGCGGCCTCGACGGCAAACCACTCGGCAGGTCACCACTGGTTGTGCCGCTGCCCTTAAGGTACCAAACAAAAGGCTTACCGCTTTCGTCAAAAATAACGGCCGCCTCAATGCGCTGATTATTACTCAGCGTCGCCAGAGTGTCGCCAGCCGAAGCCGTGTCACCAAATACCATAGCGCCCGTCGTGCTGCCGCCAATAATCTTTGACAAGGTGACCGAGTCGCCCTTAATCACTCTTTCCAGCTGGGCCACTTCCCCCTTCACCGCCACAACCATCGAGACCACAACAGCAAAGACACTGGTCAAGATAACGCTTAATAAGATTTTCCACTTTAACGACAGACTACCCATAACACACTTCCACAGACGATGACTGATTTGCGCCGAAGCCGGCCGCGCAGATGGTTCACCCAATACATTCTTCGGCTTCCCAACCACTCCTAGCGACACTTCCCTTTAACGTTATCGCACCTATACGCAATTTCTTTAATGCGTTAGATGATTTAGATCCCTCGAGACTTAAGCCTGAACTATAGACCCTAGCTTGGCGCGGAATTCAACATACAAAAAAAAGCCCTTCCCCGCAATTATCGGGAGAGGGCTTTGGAGACCGCTTTGTCATAAAGAACTTAAATACCCAACACATCCTTCATATCAAACAAGCCTTTCTCCTGCAGATTCAACCAGCCTGCAGCACGCACAGCACCACGAGCGAACGACATACGGCTTGATGCTTTATGGGTAATCTCCACACGCTCACCATCGGCCATAAACATCACCGTGTGATCACCCACCACATCGCCGCCACGCACCGTCGCAAAACCAATGGTATCGCGCGCGCGCGCACCGGTCTGACCCTCGCGACCATAAACAGCCACCTCACGCAGGTCACGCCCCAGCGCATCTGCCACCGACTGCCCCATCGCCAAGGCCGTGCCCGAAGGCGCGTCCACCTTGTGACGATGATGCGCCTCAACGATCTCAATGTCGTAGTCCTCACCACCCAGCGCCTCAGCAGCCTTTTGCAGCAGATTCAAACACACGTTAACGCCAGTGGAGAAGTTAGCCGCTTTACACAGAGCGGTTTGCTCTTTATTGGCCAGCAGCTCAAGCTCTTCTTCCGGACTAAAGCCGGTGGTACCAATTACAATTTTTTTACCCGCTGCCGCACACGCCTTAGCATTCACCAAGGTCGCCGCTGGTGCGGTGAAATCAATCAGCACATCAAAGTCGTTGATCACCTCACTAATATCACCAGCAATGGCAACACCATTTTTACCCAAGCCCGCCAGCTCGCCGGCGTCACAGCCCAGCAAAGAGCTCTCTGGGCGCTCGATAGCAGCCGCCAACTCAAGACCCTCAGCGATGGCGACCGCCTCTATTAGAGTCTTGCCCATGCGACCTGCCGCACCTGTCACCGCAATTCGTACCATAATATTATTCTCATAAAGCAGCGACCAACCCATGCCAGCCGCCAAACAGCTCTGCTAGAGCTTCATATCACCAAAGAAGTTTTTCATACCTTCAAACCAAGAGCTCTGCTTCGGCGAGTTCTTATTGCCATCCATAGACGCTTTAAAGTCTTTCAGTATCGTTTTCTGCTTAGAGGACAAATTAACCGGCGTCTCAATAACAATACGACAGAGCAGATCACCCTGAGAACCACCGCGCACTGGGGAGACACCCTTACCGCGCAGACGGAATAACTTACCCGTCTGAGTTTCGGCTGGCACCTTCAGCTTTACGCGGCCATCAAGGGTCGGCACTTCGATCTCACCGCCCAGCGCCGCATCAACAAAACTCATGGGCACCTCGCAATAGAGGTTCTTGTCTTCACGGGTAAAGATCTTGTGCTCACGCACATCCATCTGTACATAAAGGTCGCCACTTGGGCCGCCGTCGGCACCCGCCTCACCCTCACCAGACAAGCGAATACGATCACCGGTATCGACACCTGGCGGCACCTTCACAGACAGAGTTTTAGTCTCTTCGACACGGCCCTGGCCATGACACTCACCACAAGGATCGGTAATGATCGAACCCTTGCCGCGACAATTTGGACAGGTTTGCTGCACAGAGAAGAAGCCCTGCTGCATACGTACCTGGCCAACACCGCCACAGGTAGTACAAGCCGCTGGCTTGGAGCCACTCTTAGCACCAGAGCCGCTACACGGACTACAGGAGACCAGCGTCGGCACGCGAATCTTTACGGTCGTGCCTTTTACGGCATCTTCCAATTCAATATCGAGGGTGTAACGCAGATCACTGCCGCGCGCAGGGCCGCCGCGGCCGCGACCACCGCCCCCGCCGCCGAACATGTCACCGAATACATCACCGAAGATATCACTGAAGTTGCCACTACCGTGGCCACCGCCACCCATGCCACCCTGACCATCCACACCGGCATGACCAAACTGATCGTAAGCGGAGCGTTTCTGCTCATCGGAGAGCACCTCATAGGCCTCGCTCGCCTCTTTGAACTTCTCTTCCGCTGCCTTATCGTCAGGATTGCGGTCCGGATGATATTTCATGGCAACACGGCGGTAGGCTTTTTTCAGCTCTTTGCCTGAAATATCCTTGGCCACACCCAGTATTTCGTAATAATCGCGTTTAGACATGGATCTACTTCAGCTCTATCAGTAGGGTCTGGGCACTCACGACACAAGACGTAAGTAGCCTCCAACCCCTTCATGTTTTGCAGTGGAACAACTGCCCACCATAAATACAGCAAACGCGGGTCTATTAATCGCAACCCCGAAGCCCTTCAAACCAATGATTTGAAACCCCAGAGCCGCAAGCAACAGCCCGCGCTCAAAACAAACAATTCAGTCGACTAAAACAGCCAACTCAATGATTATTTGTCTTCTTTAACTTCTTCAAACTCAGCGTCAACAACGCCGTCGTCGGCGTCTGCCTGAGCTTGCTCAGCACCTGCATCTGCGCCTTCTGCCGCTGAAGCCTGCTCAGCGTACATCTTCTGTGCCAGTGGCCCAGAAACTTCGGTCAGCTTAGTCGTTGCAGCGTCCATGGCAGCTTTATCATCGCCCTTAACCGCTGTTTCAGCTTCAGCCAAAGCCGCTTCAATCGCTGCCTTTTCCTCAGCTTCGGCCTTGTCACCGGCTTCTTCCAGAGTCTTCTTGGTAGCGCCAATCAGGCCATCCAGGGTATTGCGAGCAGTTACCAGCTCTTCAAATGCCTTATCCGCTTCAGCGTTGGCTTCGGCGTCCTGCACCATCTGCTCAACTTCTTCATCAGACAAACCAGAGTTCGCCTTAATGACGATGGACTGCTCTTTGCCCGTTGCCTTGTCTTTAGCACTCACGCTCAGGATACCGTTGGCATCGATGTCGAAGGTTACTTCGATCTGTGGCATGCCACGCTGTGCTGGTGGAATATCGGCCAAATCAAAACGACCCAAAGATTTGTTCTGTGTGGCTTGCTTGCGCTCGCCCTGAACCACGTGAATGGTTACAGCAGACTGGTTGTCTTCAGCGGTAGAGAAGATCTGCGACTTCTTGGTCGGGATGGTGGTGTTCTTCTCGATCAGCGCAGTAGCAACGCCGCCCATGGTCTCGATACCGAGAGTCAGAGGAGAGACATCCAGCAGCAACACGTCTTTCACGTCGCCAGCCAGTACCGCACCCTGCAGAGCTGCGCCCATTGCTACCGCTTCGTCTGGATTCACATCTTTACGTGGATCCTTACCGAAGAACTCAGCAACCTTGGCTTGAACCATAGGCATACGGGTCTGACCACCGACCAAGATAACGTCGTCGATTTCGCTAATAGACAGATCTGCATCAGCCAGAGCAATTTTCAGCGGTGCCAATGAGCGAGCAACCAGATTCTCAACCAGAGATTCCAGCTTGGCGCGGGTCATTTTAACAACCAAGTGCTTAGGACCGGTTGCATCTGCAGTGATGTACGGCAGGTTTACTTCGGTCTGTTGGGCAGAAGACAACTCGATCTTGGCTTTTTCAGCGGCTTCTTTCAGGCGCTGCAGAGCCAGTGGATCGTTGTGCAGATCAACACCGTTTTCTTTCTTGAATTCGTCGGCCAGATATTCGATCAAAGCCATGTCGAAATCTTCACCACCGAGGAAAGTGTCACCGTTGGTAGACAGCACTTCAAACTGGTGCTCGCCATCGACATCGGCGATTTCTATGATAGAGATATCGAAGGTACCGCCACCCAGGTCGTATACCGCTACGGTGCGGTCGCCTTCGGCTTTGTCCATACCGTAAGCCAGTGCAGCAGCGGTAGGCTCGTTGATAATACGCTTAACGTCCAGACCGGCAATCTTGCCCGCATCTTTGGTCGCCTGACGCTGAGAATCGTTGAAGTAGGCCGGCACGGTAATAACCGCTTCCGTTACCGCTTCGCCCAAGTAATCTTCGGCGGTCTTCTTCATTTTCTTCAGAACTTCAGCAGAGATCTGCGGCGGCGCTTTCTGCTCGCCCTTAGCTTCTACCCAAGCATCGCCATTGTCGGCGGCAACAATCTTGTAAGGCACCATGGAGATGTCTTTCTGTACAACGTCGTCTTTAAACTTACGACCAATCAGACGTTTAACAGCAAACAGAGTGTTGGTTGGGTTAGTCACAGACTGACGCTTGGCGCTCTGACCAACCAGAATTTCATTGTCGTCAGCAAAGGCAACAATAGACGGTGTCGTGCGATCGCCTTCGGCGTTCTCGATAACTTTGCTTTTTCCGCCTTCCAATACAGACACACAAGAGTTTGTTGTGCCCAGGTCAATACCGATAATCTTACCCATGGAACTGTCTCCAATATTCTCTTTCGAGCGGCCATGTTGGCCGCATAAATTTCAGAACTCTATTTACTGCCTGACTGCATTAGCAGGGCAACAAACATTCAAAACTGGTTGTTACATATATTGGCGCAACTGGTCAGATTTCAACCCTTACAGCAAAAATCTTTCAACACTTAAGGCGCTTTGGACACAACAACCATCGCCGGGCGAACCAAGCGACCATGCAAGGTGTAACCTTTCTGGAACACGTCCATCACTGTGTTCGGCTCCAGATCCGGGTTAGGCACCATGGTCATAGCCTGATGCAACTGCGGATCAAAGGGTTCACCCGCCGGGTCGACCGCCTCAACCTTATGCTTGATCAAGGTATCGGCAAATGACTTCAGCGTCAGATCCAAGCCCTCAACAACCGCCTTCTGCCCCTCGTCTTCGCGATCCATAGTGGCCAGCGCGCGCTCAAGGTTATCGATGATGGGCAGCAGGTCGACCACCAGCTTCTCTTGACCGAACTTGTGCGCCTTCTCGACGTCCTGTTCAGCGCGACGGCGGGCATTTTGCGCCTCAGCCTGCGCGCGTACCGCTTGATCCTGAGCGCCCACTAACTGCTCGGTTAAAGCCTCAATTTCAGCCTGCACAGCATCAACCGTGGATGGCTCCTGAGCTTCAGGCTCCGCTTGCTCTTCCGCTACCACTTCTTCTACAACTTGATCTTCTGCCTTCGGCTGCTGTTCGTCTGACACACTAATCTCCATCAATCCAATCAATAAGCAATTTCAATGACAGATATATGGGGCCACCAAAAAGACATTCAAGGGTTTTGCGCTGACGTTTTTTCACCCAGTAGTAATACTGGATGAACTACTGTATAAATAAACAGATGTCCATACAGTACTTTAAGCAGATCACAGGAGACTGCCCGTGCTTAGCCACCTCAGCGTGAAGAACTTCACCCTCGTCGACGAGCTGCAGCTAGAGCTCAACCAAGGCATGACAGCCCTCACCGGCGAAACCGGCGCAGGCAAGTCGATTTTGCTGGATGCGCTTGGGCTTACGCTGGGCGATCGCGCCTATGGCGATCAGGTCAAACACGGCCGCGACAGGGCGGACATCTGCGCGAGCTTTGACATCAGCGGCATTCCGGCCGCACAGGCGTGGTTAGAGGCGCACGAGCTATTACAAGAGGGCGACTGCCTGCTGCGCCGAGTGGTTACCAAGGAGGGGCGCTCGCGTGGTTTTATTAACGGCCAAGCCGCCCCCCTACAGCAGTTGCGCGAACTGGGCGAAATGCTCATCGACATTCACAGCCAACACGCCCACCAATCACTGCTCAAGGCCGAAACCCACAGTCGCCTGCTCGACGACTTCGCTGGCAACCAAAGCCTGCTCAAACAATGCCGCGAAAACTTCCGCGACTGGCAGCAGAAGCACAGCCTGTTTACCCAAGTGCGCGACAACTTCGAAGAGATCAGTGCCCGCGCACAACTGCTGCGCTACCAAGTGCAGGAGCTCGACGCACTGGCGCTTGAGGACGGCGAGCTAGCACGCCTCGAAAGTGAACAGCGCCAACTGGCCAACGCCGAGCAAACCCTGCTGCACAGCCAGGAAATCTCCCAGCTCTGCGAAGACGATGAATCTGGCCTGCTGCAGCTGCTGCAGCGCGCGCTGCACAAGCTCAGCGTTATAAAAGACAAACCGGAAAACCTGAGCGCCGCAGAAGAACTCATGCTCAGCGCGCAACTGCAACTGCAGGAAGCCCAGTCGGAAATCAGCCACCACATCGACAGCTTTGAGATGGACCCACAGCGCCTGCAATGGGTTGATGACAGGCTCAGCAGCTGTTTTGAACTGGCCCGCAAACACCGCATACAGGCAGAAGAACTGCTCGACTTCCATCAGCGATTAAGCGACGAACTCGGGCAGCTCGACGGCGGCGACGAACGGCTTGATCAACTGCAACTTGATGCCGAGGCGGCTCAAGTACTCTTTAGCGAAGCCGCAACCAAGCTGTCCGGCAAGCGTCAAACCGCCGCCAAGCGATTGGCCAAGAAGATCAACGAACAACTGCAAAAGCTCTCAATGAAAAGCGCCAGCTTTACCATCGCCCTTAATGCCAGCAACAAACCCACTGCGCAGGGCATTGACGAGATAGAGTTCCTCATCAGCACCAACCCAGGACAACCCCATAAACCGATGGGCAAGGTTGCCTCTGGCGGCGAACTGTCACGGATTAGCCTGGCCATTCAGGTCGTTACCGCACAGAGTTCCTGTACACCCACCCTCGTGTTTGATGAAGTCGACGTCGGCATAGGCGGCGCGACCGCTGACATAGTGGGACAACTGCTGCGCTCGCTCGGCGAGCAAGGTCAGGTGCTGTGTGTCACTCACTTGCCGCAGGTGGCCAGCAAGGCGCACCAACACCTACAAGTCCACAAGCAAACGGGCAGCAGCAGTGCCCAGACGCAGTTAACCGAGCTGGTTGATGACGCCAAGGTAACCGAGATAGCCCGCATGTTGGGTGGCGAACAACTGACACAGCAGACCATGGCCCACGCCAAGGAAATGCTA
>Ga0105354_1002396_pt1 | contig 11181 bp, 10 predicted proteins | sample GOMGulsemesocosm_FD_83658 | JGI IMG/M metagenome (GOLD analysis project Ga0105354, IMG submission 83658) | Methane-oxidizing microbial communities from mesocosms in the Gulf of Mexico - GOM9B Gulf of Mexico | ecosystem: Environmental > Aquatic > Marine > Cold seeps | place: USA: Gulf of America...
TGAAAGTGCTGTCCGTCGCGTGATATTTGAGAGCTGATGTTCATTTTTTGCCCCCTTTTATTTCTGGGAATATATAAATAGATGAACCATGAAAGTGCTGTACATCGCGTGATATTTGAGAGCTGATGTTCATTTTTTGCTCCCTTTTATTTCTGAGTAACTGTGAATAGACGAACCATAATAGTGTTGAACGTCGCGTGATATTTGAGAGCTGTAAATCATTTTTTGCCCCCTTTTATTTCCGAATAGATGTACGGAACCATAATCGCAACGATGATCATCAGCATGAACACCGCACTGCTGGCACCGACACCCATTTGGTTACGGGTGAATGAATAAGAATACATAAAGGTCGCCGGCAGCGAAGTCGCATTACCTGGCCCGCCACCTGTTAACGCAATCACTAAGTCGAAGCTCTTTATCGCCAAGTGCAATAGCACGACAAAGGCACTTAAGAACACCGGGCCTAACTGTGGAATGATAATACGGGTATAGATTTTCCAAGCCGGAGCACCATCTATTTGCGCCGCCTTTAATATTTCGTTATCAATGCCGCGCAAGCCGGCTAAAAACATCGCCATGACAAAGCCTGATGCCTGCCAAACACCGGCAATAACCACCGTGTAAATAGCCATATCAGAATTAACTAACCAATCGAATTTGAAATCGGTAAATCCCCATTCATGCATAGTTCGCTCAAGCCCAAGGCCTGGGTTTAGAAACCATTTCCAAGCGGTACCTGTGACAATGAAGCTCAATGCCATTGGATAGAGGTAGAGGGTACGTAAACCGCCTTCTAAACGAATTTTTTGATCGAGTAAAATAGCCAGCAATAAGCCAATAGCAATGCATAAACCAATATAGAGGATTGAAAAAATAAATAAGTTTTGTAATGACGTTTGCCAGGTAAGTGTATTCCACAACCGGCTCCACTGATCTAATCCCACCCATGTGTAGTTAGGCAACATTTTTGATGCGCTAAATGAAAGATAAACTGTCCAGAGAATAAACCCGTAGACAAACATAAGGATCACGGCAAAAGAAGGCGCTAATACAAGTTTAGGTAGTTGTTGTTGTAGATAACCTATTATCTTGTCAGAGCGGTTCTCCTCAGCCGTGCTCGAAGGTTCCTGAGCGATGGTCTGTTGCATGGCACTGTCCTGCTTGAAAAGTGACCGGGTACAAGTACCCGATCAAAAGGTGGAGACTAGATAGTATCTTTCTACACATGATCGCCTACTGATAGGATCTCATCTGTCTATCAATACTATTTTTAAAACTTAGATGAGATTTTTAAATAGCATTTTTAACGGAAGCGGCTAGCTGCTTAACGGCTTCTTTTGAAGACATATCGCCATTAAAGTGTGCAGTAATCACATCGTAAAATGCATTTTTAACCGCTGCTGGAGATGCGTGACCATGAGCCATACTGCCAATTAAAGTATCATTAGCGCCCGCTTCTTTAAGATCGGCCATGGCTTTTTTGCCGCAAGCATCAAAAGCTTCATCTGAAACATCGGTCCGTGCAGGTACTGATCCTTTCACTGTGTTAAAAGCGATTTGAAACTCTGGAGATAAAATGGCGCTAGCCATCTTCATCTGTGCATCATGTCGCGCTTCATCAACTTGGAACATAGCAAATTGGTCGGCATTGAAAGTCACAGTTCCCTGTGTGCCTGGTGTTCTAAAGCAGACAAAATCTTCCCCTGGTACTTTACCAGCATTTAAGAATTCGCCTTTAGCCCAATCACCCATCATTTGGAACGCCGCTTGACCATTAATCACCATTGCTGATGCTAAGTTCCAATCACGCCCTGAGAAGTTATCATCAACCAAACCACGCAGTTGCTTCATACGATCAAACACTTGCTCCATTGTCTGTGATGTCAATGCTGTTTCATCGAGATCAACCAGTGCTTTACGATAGAAATCAACGCCGCCTGTGGCCATGAGTACACCATCAAACACCGTCGCATCTTGCCAAGCTTGACCACCGTGCGCTAACGGCGTTAAACCTGCAGCTTTGGCTTTTTGCATTGCACTGATGAACTCATCCCAGCTTGTTGGTACGGCAACACCTAGCTTATCGAGTACCGCTTTATTACCCCACACCCAGTTAGTTGAGTGCACGTTTACGGGTGCTGAATTCCACTGACCATTGGTTTTAGCAAATCTCTTCAGTGCTGCTGGGACTACGGCATCCCAGTTACCGGCTTTTGCCACATCGTTTAAGTTAGCCGTGACACCTTGCTCACCCCAATCGAGAATATCAAAACCCATCATTTGTACAGCTGTAGGCGCATTGCCTGACATGACGCGTGAACGAAGTACTGTCATAGCACTGCTTCCACCGCCGCCAGCAACTGGCATATCTTTCCAAGTGATATCTTGACCTTGTAGGGTTTCTCTCAATGTCCCCAGTGCTTTGGCCTCACCACCTGAAGTCCACCAATGCAATACTTCCACTTCTGCCGCTTGCGCTGCGCCTGTGATACTGGCACTGATGGCCGCACCTAGCAGCAAGCCTTTGAATGTCTTTTTAATAGTTATTTTTGCAGTCATTTGAGAATCCTCTCTTTTGGTTTTGAGACACTGATGCGCCTCTAGTTTGATTTTCTATTCCTATGTTTTATGCTCTTTATGTCAGATTATTGTTAAGCGTCTTTAGGTAGCCACCAACCGGTGCGCTCACCTATATGCATTTGTATGGTCTTTTGCTCGGTGAATTCATCGAGTGCCGCACGGCCTAGCTCACGTCCTTGGCCACTTTGCTTATAACCGCCAAAAGGCAGCTCCGGATAACCACTCATCCAACCGTTGATCCACACCGTACCTGCTTTCACTGATCTTGCGACCTTCAAGCAGTTATCGATATTAGCGCTCCATACTCCGGCAGAAAGTCCATAGAAACAGTCATTTGCGATTGAGATAGCTTCATTTAGGTCGCTGAACGTCAATACCGATAACACCGGTCCAAAGACTTCTTCACGAGCGATCTGCATTTCGCGGGTCACGTTTGAGACGATCGTCGGTTGCATATACAAACCAGAATGCTCAACCGCTGAGCCTCCTAGACTAATCTGTGCGCCTTCTGTAACAGCAACTTGTAGATAATTTTGAATGACATTTAAGTGCCCATCAGACACAATTGCCCCTACTTTAGTCTCTTTACACAATGGATCGCCAAAAGGCACTTTCGCCGCCCGCTCTTCTACAGCTTTTTGGAAACCACTGGCGATAGATTCGTGTACTAAAATTCTAGAGCCGCTATTGCAGCACTCGCCTGCATTGAAAAAGGTGCCAAAGACCACCGCATCAACCGCAGCTTCCCAATCACAATCTGGGAAAATGATTTGTGGGTTTTTACCTCCTAACTCAAGGGATACTTTCTTTAAGCTCTTTGCGGCCACAGCTGTTAGCTTTTTGCCCACAGCGGAAGATCCGGTAAATGTCACCATATCGACATCTTCATGGCTGGTCATCAATGCGCCAACATCGTGGCCTTCGCCCACTAAAATATTAACCACGCCCGCAGGTACGCCCGCCTCTACTAAAATTTTAGCGAGCATCACAGTCGTACCAGAAGTAAGCTCACTCGGTTTGACGACAGCGGTGCATCCTGCTGCTAACGCAAAAGGTAGCTTTTGACTGAGAATCAAAAAGGGGAAATTCCAAGGGGTGATGATGCTCACCACGCCGATCGGTTCACGTACCACCATTGCCAGCATGTCTGAACCTAAGTTATTAAAACTATCACCGTGTAATGAGCGCGCACAGACTGCACTATAGCGCCAAAGGTCAACCGCCCATTCAATTTCATCCATCGCCTGAGATATTGGCTTACCAGATTCAAGCACTTCTTGCAGGGCAAACTGCTGTTGATTTTGTATCACTAAATCGGCGATTTTGTTGAGGATCGCAGCGCGCTGTGCGCCTGACATTTCTGACCACTCGCCTTTATCAAACGCTTCTCTTGCTGCACTGATCGCATCTTGCGTATCCGCAACAGTGGCTTTAGCAAAATCACTGACCACTTTACGATAAGCTGGACTAGTACGCGTCAGTCGTCCACCATCACTTGCCTCTCGCCAATCGCCATTAATAAACAGTTGGCCTTTAAACGGTTGTTCTGGAACACGTTGTTCACGGCTCTGCTCTACCCATGTCATCGCTTCGCTAGAAGTATTATTCATTTGTTCGCCCATTTCCTTATTCCCCTGTAAATTCTGCTTGGCGTTTTTCAAAAAAGGCGTTCACCCCTTCCTTTGCATCAAGGCTTAAAGCACTGAGCCCACTGGCCATTGCCTCTATAGTGAGTGCACTGTTTTCACCGCTATTTGCCGCGATCATCTGCTTGGATAACTGTACCGATATTGGCGCTCTTGCGGCGATAGTATCTGCCATGGCACGCGCTTTTGTTAAAGCCTCACCTTTTTCACACACCGCATTCACCAACCCCAGCTGAAGAGCACGCTCGCTGTCAATTTGCGCACCCGTGAAGACTAATTCTTTGATTAAACTGATATTGATTAATTTATTCAGACGCGCAGACCCAGACCAGCCCGGACATGTGGCAATGCCTGTTTCAGGCAGCGCGAAGTAAGCATTGCTCTGTGCGATTCGTAAGTCTGCGGCCATCGCCAACTCAAAGCCACCGCCAAGTGCCGGCCCTTGAATCGCCGCTATTACCGGCTGCCTCAACCCAGCTAATGCATCAAATACGCGATGACCGCGCTTCACCCAACTGCGCCACATATCCATTGGCTGATACTGCGCCCACGCCTTGATATCTGCTCCGACACAAAAAGCTCGCTCGCCTGCAGTGTGTAAAATAACCACTCTGACATCAGGGTTCTCATCCAACTGCAATATTATGTGATACAGGTCCTCTAACATCTCAACACTGAGCGCGTTGAGCTTGGTAGGTCTATCGATAAAAATCTCTGCAATAAAACCATCACGGGAAAGCTGTACGTTACTGTTTTTCATTACAGGCTCCCCTTTGCAGATAAATCTAGACCAAAAAGCTGCTCACAAAATATTGCCTTATCCATAATCTTTAGATCATTTGCAACGTTTAGTGCAAAGCCCGCCTGTGCTAATACATCGCGTTCAATATCAATGCCGGGGGCTATTTCAATCACCTCTAATCCCGATGTCGTTAACTGCATCACACAGCGTTCAGTCACATAAAGTACTTGCTGGTTATTCTCAACGCCTTTGGCGCCAGAGAAAGTGACATGCTCTACTTCATCGACCAGCTTTTGAAACTTACCTTCCTGCAAGACACGAATCTCTCCATTTTCAAGCGCGTATTGCGCACCCGCGGTGAAAAAACCACTGAACACTATCTTTTTAGCGTTTGCCGTAATATCCACAAAACCACCACAACCTGCGGTTAAATATGGCTTTTTGGCCAGTTTAGAGACATTCACATTGCCCTTTTTATCAATCTCCATAAACGATAAGAAGCTTTGATCAAAGCCACCGCCCTGGAAATAAGTAAACTGTTGCGGGCTCGGCAAAATACTATCGGCATTGGCTGCGCATCCAAACTCAAATCCTAACAGTGGAACTCCGCCAACCGGTCCTTGCTCTAAAACCCAAGTTATTTGATCTTGTAGGCCTTCTTCTAACAAAATACGCGGCACATTCGCTGAGATACCAAAGCCTAAATTAATGGCTTGACCCGCCACTAACTCTTGCGATACGCGTCTAGCAATAATTTTTTCAGCACTAAAGCTCGCTTGGCTAAAGCTGTCATCAGGGCGCCTAATTTCCCCGCAAATCGCTGCATCGTGAACGGTTTTAGTGGTTTGCATTTGCTCTGGATCAACCACAATATAGTCGACCAGATTGTTGGGTATGTGTACTTGATAGGTGCCAGGACTACCGGCTTTCACTAAACGTTTTACTTGCGCAATCACAATGCCGCCATTGTTACGTACACTTAGCGCTTGTTCCAGGCCACCTAAATAGGCACCTTCATGTTCAAACGATAAGTTGCCTTTTCCATCACTAGATGTCGCGCGAATAATGGCGACATCTGGAGCGATGGCGGGAAAGAACAGATATTCATCGCCTTCAAAACTCACCTGACGAACAATAGGTTGCGCAGCTGCCCGCTCATTCATCGCACAACCTTGTCGTTTGGGATCGACAAATGTATCCATGCCGATTTTGGTTAAAACCCCCGGGCGTTTGGCAGCAGCTTCGCGATGAATATCAAACAAAATACCACTGGGAACGTTGTAGGCTGGAATTTTATTTTCTGAGACCAACGCCCAGATATTGGGCATCGGTAAACTAGAGGGACCACTGGGATAAGAGCCCGCTATAATTTTTGTCAATAATCCCTCTTTGGCAATATGGTCTACGCCTTTGATACCATACATATCACCAGCGGCAATTGGGTGTATGCTAGTAATAGCCTTAGGCGAACCGCTGTTTTCAAAGCGCTCGCCAATCGCCGCCAACATCCGATCGGGACAGCCCAAACCACTTGATGAAGAAACAGTGATCGTATCGCCATCGGCAATTAAAGAGGCGGCGTGTGCAAAAGTTACAACTTTAGACATAGTGGTTTTCTCGATAAATATCAGTTATTCAACAACCATCAAATAACATTTTAAAATGCTGGGTACTCGACTTTGACACGAGTACCTTCAACAGCTGAGCGCGATACAGCTAAAGCAATCGCCAACGATTTGACTCCATCTTCACCGGTAACCGCAGCGGCTCCATCGCCTTGCACTGCTGTACCAAACTGTTTAAGTGAATACTCATAGAGATTATGCGGCGTTACAGGGATCGCCTCTCGCCCTTGTTCAGTAACAAGCTCAATTTCGCCAACGCTTTGCTGAGTCATAACCCCTTTGGCGAAAATGCTGCCTCTAGTGCCATGCACTTCCAAACCAGTACCAGCAAAAGGCACTACAAATGATTCATGAGACTGTACAAGCGCGCCACTGGGCATACGCATCATCACCATAGAGCCATCTTCAATAGATTCGCCCATGCCTGCATGCTGATCGTATGCCATCACATCAACAGGGTCTTCACCAAGAATGAAACGTACAGTGTCGGCATCGTGAACCACAATATCCAAAATTACACCTCCACCCGACTGTGGTTTATTGATGCGCCAAGTCTGCAAATTTTCAGGTAAGTGCACCGCATGAAAAATGCGCATCGCCACGACATCACCTATCGCACCGCTCTCTATTTGGGCGCGTATCGCTTGATGAGTCGCCGCATTACGCAAGTGATGATTAGTCCCCATCACCACGCCCGCTTCCTCACATGCAGTGACCATTTGCGCAGCATCTTCAATATTGAGAGCCAATGGTTTTTCGCACAGAACATGTTTACCAGCAGCAGCCGCAGCTAACACTTGTTCGTGATGCAATTCATTGGTAGTGGAGATATAGACGGCGTCTATTTCAGGATCGGCCAATAGATCGTCAATGTTTTGATAGGCTCGCGCTATGTTATTTTCTTGTGCGAAAGTAACACCACGCGCTTTATTACTACTCATAAGTGCAACAACACGTTGATCGTCTTGTGCATTCACTGCTGCAACCATCCACTGTTTAGCAATGGTGCTAGCACCGATAAACCCCCAGCCTATACTCATTTTTTTCTCCGCTGATCAAAAAAACATCACAGTTTTATAAAATATTTGTTGGAACGTTATAATTGGAACGTTGCAATTATTTACAATTATCACAGAAAGAGTCAAGTCTTTTTTATAAACGAAGTATATTTTTTACTCAAACCAGACAAAAAAATTGAGCATAAATCATTCACCAGTGCCCTCTGCATCTAGCTTTTCGCGTACAAAAATCTGGTATTTAACTTGTAGCTTAAAAATATCCCACATAAATTACCTTAGTGAGCAGCTATAAAATAAATAACTAATCTCAGCGTCACAATGACAAGACATTCTAATTAGCTATTGCATAAAAAATAACGATCCGGTAATTTTAATAAAAACGTTCCAATTATCATAGTAACTTTCTAAAGGCAGCCATTTGAAAACTCAAATAGATGAGAAACAATCATACAACTCAGAAAAAGCACCAGAGTTTGGCATCATTGATTGCCATATGCATTTAATAGGCCCGCAACAACAATTTCCCTTCTCTACAGGCCATCACGATAAATTCCAGCCTTGGAGCGCCTCACAATATTTGGATCATGCAACGCCCTTAGGCATTAGCCATTGCGTCATCACCCAAACGCCTTTTTACGGCGTGGATAACAGCAATTTACTATATGCACTTGCCCAGCTTAGTGACAAAGCACGTGGGATTGCCGTGGTAAACGAGCATTTATCAACACAAGCTGGAAGCCAGCTGCAAAAAGCAGGGGTAGTTGGGGCTAATTTCTATCTATTTGAGAACGGCGAATTAGACTGGCACTGTGTAGCACCAACCAATGAGCGCATTCAATCACTCAACTGGCAGACACAACTTCAGTTCAACGGTCGCGAAATTGCCGCCAGACACAACGCTCTTAAAGCGCTAAAAGGGAATATAGTCATTGATCATATCGGTAAATTTCAACCGAGCGTAAAGCTAGACGATCCCAATTTTAAAGCACTGTGCAAGTTGCTTGAAACGGGACGTTTTTACATAAAGCTCAGCGCACCTTATGAGTCTAGTGACAGCCCTTCGCCATTCACAAAAGATGCCGGAAAGCTCGCTGCATTTCTCATTGCCTATTATCCTGATTATTTAATTTGGGGGAGTAACTGGCCGCACTTAGGTCTGCAAAACACCTGTGATTGGCCCAACCCATTCAGTTGGCTAGCATGTCTTGGCCAATGGGGGGCATCAACATCTGTAAGTGAGAAAATTTTAACCACCAATGCCAAAGCGCTATTCAATTTTTAGCAAGAGACAGAAGGAAAACAAATGACCCACCACATGGTAATACTAAAAATAGCTACAGATATAAGCGATACTGAAATTAAAAAGGTATTTAATGCCTTAGCAAAGCTTGTAGACGTGATACCGGGGTTAATAAGCTTTAGTGGCGGTGCAAACAACAGCCCAGAAGGTATTAACCACGGCTATTCACACGCCTTTCATATGATATTTAAAGATGTACATGCCAGAGATGAATACTTGCCTCACCCTGAGCATGAAAGGGTGAAAAAGATGATTGGCAATATCCTTGATAAGTGTGATGATCCTGTATTAGTGTTTGATTACTAATATATGCAAGCAACTCCCCTAGTAGCGATACTCAAATTTCGCGCAGTAGATCGTTATTAAGTTTATCAGTTAAACGTTTAAGCGTATTGATCTCTGCTTCGCTCAATGATGCTGCACGGCACATCAGCTGAGCGGGTACGCCCATTGCTAACTCTTTAAGTGACTGCCCTGGTGTTGTTAGCTTTACCACCTTAATTCTTTTATCAATATTTGAACTGTTCAGTGATATTAATGACTTTGCGTGCAGTTTCTTTAATATTAAACTCATCGCGCCCGCATCAATCAACGTCTTTTCCAGCAGTTGATTGATGACGATATCGTCTTGCTCCCACAGCGCCATCATCACCACATATTGCGGATAGGTAATATCTAAATCCTTTAGTAGTGGCCGGTAGGCCCTTGTGATGGCATTAGATAATACATAAACCCGATGGCAAAGTTGTTCATCAAGTAGCAAGTGATCGCTATTCATTTTCTCTCCTAAATTTGACTGAAATTATACTTTGTATACAAAGTAGTTGCAAGAAGAAAACAAATTCTCTAAGATGCTTTGCATGCAAACTAATCAGCTAACTGGAGATTGATAATGAATACATTACAAAACGTTTTATACACAGCAGATGTCACTTCAACAGGTGGCCGTCAAGGCTGCGCTAAATCGGACGACAACAAACTAAATGTCGTATTATCGACTCCTGCAGGGCTTGGCGGAGCAGGTGGCGAAGGCACCAACCCAGAGCAGTTATTCGGCGCAGGCTATGCGGCATGTTTTATTGGTGCAATGGCCGTTGTCGCTGGAAAAATGGGGATAGAACTCCCTGCACAAACCTCGGTAAATGCAAAAGTGGCGATAGGCCCCATTGAAAACGGCTTTGGTATTGCTGCCACTTTAAATGTCTCATTAGTAGATATGAATAAAACACAAGCACAAGCCTTGGTTGATGCCGCTCATCAGGTGTGTCCGTACTCAAATGCTACCCGTGGCAACATTGAAGTAACAATTAACTTACTTTAATCACTAGCCTAGTTCTCATCCAAAAACGGGGCCGTAGCGAGAGCGGTTCAATGGTTTAAGATGCGCGATACTGGATGTGGGCGTTTGGTCATTCCAAATAACTACATCTAGTAGTGAGCAGACTGAGCCAGTGAGACGTTCGCAGTAGGCATCTGTTTCTGGATGGGAACTAGCCTAACTCCAGTTAGCTTAAGGTTTATTCTATCAACGAGCTAGCGCTTGTGCGAGCGAGTGAAAATAGTCATCAAAAGCACTCTTTATTCGCGCGCGCTGGATGCCTTTTGGGTACAGTCCATATTTTGCCTCCTCACTATTGCGTGTATTACCCACTAAGAATGTATTGTTAATCTTATCATCGACATAAGCTTCAAATGCTCGCGCACATAACTCTTCTGGTTTTGCATAATACTGAGTGCGCAATTTACGATCCATTTGCACGCTTGCAAAGAACATCTCACTGGCTTTATCTCCCTCAATCGATAAGGCAATCGCTTTAAAGCACTGATAGAGTTTATCATTAAGGGAATGAGGTATAGGTGTTGCCTCAGACAACCAAGCTGTAGATGCAAACATACCTGAGCTCGCATCACTAAAAACTTTATCCACTAAATAATGATCTAAAGCATGAAACCATTCATGGGCAATGCTGCCTGGGCCCGCGTTCTTAGCTAGCGAAAAACACCGAGCGCTAGGATCATAGTGAGCAGCCACCCCCGGCCGGCCCCCTATTCCATATTGAAACGATAATGTTCCGCGCAACGAAATAACAAACTCAGGACAATTTAGCACCTGCTTTAGATCAGCAAGGGCGTAATAAAACTGCGTCGCCGATTTATCACGCTCAGCAGAACTTACCCACCGGCCTATTGAAATACTTCTAAAGTCGAATCGCTTGCGCACATCGACAAAAGAGACTGCTGAGCTTTGAGCGTTTTTCATTGATAA
>Ga0105354_1002398_pt1 | contig 11176 bp, 7 predicted proteins | sample GOMGulsemesocosm_FD_83658 | JGI IMG/M metagenome (GOLD analysis project Ga0105354, IMG submission 83658) | Methane-oxidizing microbial communities from mesocosms in the Gulf of Mexico - GOM9B Gulf of Mexico | ecosystem: Environmental > Aquatic > Marine > Cold seeps | place: USA: Gulf of America...
TAATATCTCGAGGAGATATCATTACTCTTCTCTAATGCCATATTTCTCTAATCGTCGATACATAGATGATTTAGTCAAACCAAGAGTTATCGCAGCTTTAGGCACATTATTTTGATTCAATTCTAGCGCTTGTTCTATTAGTATTTGCTCAGCTTGTTCCAATGTCATCATAGGTAAACTATTGTTTTGCTTAAGGGTAGATAGATGTAAATCATCTTGCCCTAGACTACTGCTTTGAGCTAGTAAAACTGCACGTTCCATTAAGTGGCTCATCTCCCTAACATTACCCGGCCAGTGATATGTTTCCAGTGCTTTTAGTGCACTTGGTGTTAGACTTAGCTCTTCGCGCTTGTATTTCTTCCCGTGTTGAGCAATAAAATGTTTTGCTAATGGAGCTATATCTTGCAACCTTTCTTTCAAAGATGGTACGCGCAGTTCAATGGTATTAAGCCGAAAATATAGGTCTTCTCGAAAGGCACCATCAATAATCAATTGAGTTATATCGCCATTTGTTGCACTGATAACTCTGCTGTCAGTATGCTGTGTTTGGCTTGAGCCTAATACTTCATATTCACCAGATTCCAATACGCGTAATAATTTAGCTTGCTGCGAGTGGGGAATATTAGCAATTTCATCTAGAAAAAGTGTACCGTGTTTCGCCAGTTCAAAACGACCAATGCGATTTTCTTTTGCGTCGGTAAATGCACCTTTTTTATGGCCGAACATTTCGCTTTCGAATAAGGATTCTGAAATTGCTCCCATATTGACCGAATTAAATGTTTCACTTGCACGATTAGACTGTTGATGAATGCGTTGTGCTAAATGACTTTTTCCCGTGCCGTTATCGCCAGTTAATAAAATGCTCGCATCGGTTGCTGCCACAGAATCGATTTGACGTAATAATTTTTCCATTGCTTCAGAACGCCAAATGAAGTCTTGTTCGTTAACCGACTCTAGCTGCTGTTTAAGCTTTTGATTTTGAACTTGCAAGCCAGCCATTTTCAACTGTTGACGAATAATTTGGATTAATCTTTGGTTATTCCAAGGTTTTTCAATAAAGTCACATGCACCTAGTCGCATAGCACTGACAGCTAAATCAACATTCGACCAACCTGTCATCGCAATAACTGGAATAACAAAATCAGATTTACTCAACCAAGTTAAAAAACGTAGGCCTTCCTCACCGGAAGTAGTATCTAATGAAAAATTCATATCCAATAAAATCAGGTCGACGCTATGTTCTGCCAAAGCAGCTTGAGCAAAATGATGATTTTCCGCTTCGAGCACCGTAAAACCTTGGTCTTCTAAAATAAAGGCGGCACTTAAACGAATTTCGGGGCTGTCATCGACAACCAGTATTTGCGGCTTAGACATAAAGATTTTTTACAACTCACTGACTATTAGTGATAAAGATAATAAATTGCCTATCAATATTGAACAAGTCAAATATTGTTACTTGAAGTAAATGGAATTTTTCTTGGGTACAAGGAATTAACTTTCAGTGATTTAAATAACCTAGGGTTTAATAGACTTTAAGTCGAGGGTATTAGTATATATTCTTGGGTCCTCTATTTGACTCAACATTGAAACTTCTGGTAAACAATCGTCATCAACATAATCTGCAAAATCGCCTTCAGGATCAAAAACTAGAATATCCAACGCTAACCTATCCATGCCATATAAACCTCGGTGGATCATGTCTGCAGAAAAAACTAATAAGTCGCCTGCAGCTAATTTAATTGCCTTCCCAGTAGACAGGCTTTCATTACTCAACCTTCCCTGCTCTTCTTGCCTGACATTAAATTCTTCTTCATTATCCCAGCGCTTATGAGTGCCTGGCACAAGTTCCATACCGAGTTCATCAAATAAAGGCACTCGAAAGTGTACGACTTGCGTCTCTTGAATAGCTATTTTTTGCTCTTCAACTTCATGATCATATTGGCAGTCTCTATGCCAAAAGTCTTTTTGCTCTGGATTCACTGGATTGAAAAATAACTGGGTATTCATAAACGAAGGTTTAGAAGCGATAACCGTATCAATGACAGCCATTATTTTTTTGCAGCTAATAAAGTTAAAAAGCTTCACTCGGTCATCGAATGCTAAATATTCACTGCCGGTGATTAAAGAAGAATTAAAGGCTTCTTCTTTATAAAAGGTTTCATTATCTTTTTTCCATAGTTCATGAAACTTCAAAACAACTTCTTTAAGAGATGATATTTCAGCCAAGTTAAAGTAGTCCCTAATGACAAAATACCCTTGCTGATCGTAGTTGTTTTTTAATTGATTTGGCTTGTCTATCATTAACTGCTATTGCCTTTCTTTACTCTGAAGGATATATTTTCCGATTTTCGTATCCGTTAAAATCAACGAAATATATAACCAAGATTAGCTATAAATGAGCGGGAAGATTCTTAAAAGGAGGATTATACCTATTCTAAATAATTTATTCCCGGGTCAGAATAAAAGTTGCTTTCTTATAACAAAACAGGATTCTTCTACCGAGGTAATTCAGTAGAAGGTATCCTGTTACAATGCAGGCTTCTTAAATTACTTAAAAGTTAAAAGTACCAAGCTAAAGATATTTGTGCGTGGTCATCTTTACTTAAGCTATAAAGTAAATCATTTTTATTATTACTTTGCAGCAGTCTAATATCGACACTGGCAATGAAATTATCGCCAAAACGACGATTAGCTTCAATAATAAAACTAAAAGCATTATGATCTAAGTCGCTGCCTAAGCCCATTAACAACTCACTACTTTGCATATCATTAAACGCCAATCGTGCACCTATAAATAAATCATTTTGCATTAATGAACCCTGCTCGCCAAGCTCTACTTCGCCGCGAGAATCCCAGCTGTGCTCCATCAATAGACCTAGATCTAGGTTCGAGTCAAAGACACCAATAAAGCTATATTCAAAACCAGCTTGCGTTGCCACAAAGTCTTCAAAACTTGTAGTGCGATATATACTTTCAAATTTCCATAACCAATCACCTAATGTGGCTTGAACATCAACACCTAACTGGTCCATTTGAGCGTAATGCTGCTGTAGGGAATATTGTGCTAAATTCGAATTTGATGGTTGTAATGCTGGAGTTAAATACGCCTCTCGGTTAGTACCATGAAACCAATAAGCTCCTACGTCAAAGTCTCCTATGCTATGCGACCAACGTAAAGCAAGGTCAAGGTGCTGTTTACCCGCTGAAGACTCGTAGCTAACATTGTTTTCATCAACAACTAAAGGCCCACGTAAACGTCCGTCTTGACTCGCATAGGTTCTTTCTCGAAAGCCAGGAAGAAGAAGTACATCAACAATTCCCCAGTCGTTTACTAACGATAAATTAACCATTTGTTGGCCTAACTTATCTTCACCATCAAAGTCTTCAACACCATCTGTTTGATTAATTACATCAACAAGATGCTGAAACTCAGTAACGCCCCAAAATTCTTTACGTATTCCAACGCGAAGCTCCCAATCATCACTTGCATGAACGTAAGCGAGTTCACGAATATCTCCATGAGTGCGTTGTTCATCTTGGCTATCTACTCGATAAAAAGGTGTAAAAATAACACTGTCACTGCCCTCATTCCACTGCCAGTACAGCTCAGCTTCTACTGAAACTGACGATTGGTTATGACTCAATTGCTGAGAATATAGCCCTTCGTTGAAAAAATAACGTTGCTCTAAAGCAATATTACCTGAGGCTTCAAATTCAAGATCACTAGCGGTTTCACTTGCATACAAGGGCTGAGCCAGCAGCATGCTTACGCATATTGCCGCCGATGAAACTGAACGCTTCAATTTTGTTTTTATTCCACTATTTAACAATAACTTCATGAGATTATCGTGCTCGTTTTAAAGAGTTACGGTTAAAATCACTGTCAGATAATCCTGTTTTAAAAGCGTAATTACTCCATTTTAGTACAGTGCTTTTGCCATTTTGTTGGTTAACCATTTCTTGTTTGTCTGCACGCCAGTATTTCGCTAAATACTGTTTATAGTCACTGAAAGTTAATGTTTTAAGCAATGAATCTTTACGATCATAAAAATCAATTTTCTGTACTCGATATTCTTTTGTATCTAGCCATACAATGCGGCGAGTGTAACCTGAGTTTTCATCAACTGGGTATTGTTCAACTTTAAAATTAGTTAGCCCGTTTAATTCTTCTTCACCGAGATATTTATAGGTGTATTTTTCCACTTCAAAAGAACTTAAGTCTTCAAATGCAAACTCAGATCCCATAAAAGGTCCTGATTTATTTCTTGATGAAATACGTTTAACACGCTTTAGTGCTGGTAAAAATAACCATTGTTCATCTGATACCACGGGATGAGAGAAGCTCAAAAATGCGGTACCTTTTACATCGCGAGGTTGATTAAAAATAGTTAAACTTTTATCGCCATCATTAAGTACTTCTAATGACTTCATTTTAACTTCACGAATACTCTCTTGTCCTTGCTTATTACGTAATAGCATCAGCATATCAGACATGCTGTCTTGCCAGCCTAAATCTCTTTTTTTCGCTTCTATGGAAATATCTAAACCTTTTTGCTGTTCGATAGTTAAGGCGGCAGAGGAATTCGATACCAAGGTTAAGCAAAGCCCTGCGATAGCGCTCATTAATATTTTTTGAGTTAACATGTAAAATCCTTATAAAAATTTTTAAAATATTCATAAGCTTATCTTTTAATTTAAAAGGCATTTAATAATAAATACCCAAGATAAGCTTAATTTTTCGGTAATGTAAAATTAAAGTGCTTCAACAGTTTTTGGAATGGTCGCGTCAGCAACTACAACAGAGTCTTCTTTAGATTTACTCTTATTTTTATCAAGTAAGATAAGTAATGGTGGCAGAAACAAAAAGTCGACCACAAGTGCAATAAAAATAGTAAGCGCCGTTAAGAAGCCCATATCAGCATTCATTTTAAATGATGATTGTGCCAAGACAGTAAAGCCTGCAACCAAGACAAATGTGGTGATCCATAGCGCTCGACCCACATTGTCAAATGCGTAATGTACTGCTTGTTCTGCCGTCGAATTTTTTTCTCTTCTAGCGTGTAGGTACTTACTTAAAAAATGTACGGTATCATCAACAACAATACCTAAAGTCATACCGATAACTACTGATAACCCTAAGCCTACTTGTGCGCTAAGTAATCCCCAAAGGCCAAAGGCAATAGCTGCTGGAGCTAAGTTTGGTAATAAACTTATTAAGCCAAAACGCCAACTTTTTAGTGCAAAACCTAACAATATTGAAATTAAGATCAGGGCTAAAATAGTACCAATAAGCATACTTATAATGTTTCGTTGGCCAATATGGGCAAACATTAAACTTGGACTAGCAAAGTCAACTTCGTATTGTGGCGCATGTTTGGCGAACCACTGAATCATATCTTGTTCTACATTGATCAATTCATTACTGGTCATATTTTTAAAAGTAGCAACGATTCTTGATGACGACTTATCAACATCTAGTTGGTTATTTAAATCTAAGCCGTAAGGAAGTGACATTTCGTACAATAGTAAATATTGCGCTGACATTTCTTGACTATCAGGTAATTTATACCAACTAGGGTCGTCACCATGCATATTTTTATTCAAACGCTTTAAAGTATCGGTAATCGTATTAACATGATCCGTTTCAGGACGATCACGTAACCAGTCACTAAAATCGCTAACACTGCGCAAGTACTGAGGATTATTAATGCCACTTGGTTGTCCAGTTTTCACTGATATTTCAACAACCATCATGCCAGACAAATTATCTTGCATGAAATCAGTCGCAGCACGATAAGGCACTGATTCATCGAAATATTTAACAAAATCATCATTTAGTTCGTTATTTGGAATAAACATAACTGAAGCAATAATAAAAATACTTGTTAAAGGCAGTAAGGCTTTACGTTTAGCAATAACAAAGTCTGCTAATTTCGCCATAATGTCTTTTTTATCTTCAGATTGCTTAGTCACACGTACTGGTAAAACGGTAAGTAATGCAGGGAAAATCGTAACCGAAAAAACAAAGGCAAGCATAACGCCAATAGCGACTAAATTACCTAAGTCTCTAAACGGTGGTGAATCTGAAAAGTTCATGCTTAAAAAGCCAACGGCAGTCGTGATACTCGTTAAGAAAATTGGCTGTAAGTTTATGCGAATACTGCGTGCAATAGCTGTACGTTTATCAGCGCCTTGGCGCATCTCGTAAAACATTGAGGTTAAAATGTGAATACAATCGGCGACAGCTAAAGTCATTATCATTGTTGGTGCTGATGATGAAGGCCCCGTTAGATAAAAGCCTAACCAACCCGCAAGCCCCATAGTGGTAGCAATACTCATAATAATAATAAGTACTGTAGATATAGTTCCAGTTATTGTTCTCAGCAATAATCCTATCGTGACAATAACGACAAGAAACATTAGTGGAATAAGCGTTGAGCTATCGCTGATTGAAGACTCACCAAATGAAGTATTCATCATGATCATGCCCGAAAGATAAATATCCATCTCAGGGTGTTTTTCTAAAAATTCTGCTTGAATAGCTCTGACGCTTGTAGCTACTTCAGGCGTTTCTACCATAGGATCAATCCCGGGTAGTTGAACTGTTACATTAACCACAGACACATGGCCAGTTGTAGAAATAATTTTATTAACGAGTAAAGGTTCATTAATCGCTATTTGCTTAATTTTTTTAAGCTTATCGCTGGTTATATTTTTAGTCGACATTACTAAATCTTCTACGATCATGTCGTCTTCTTCAGCATAGGTATATTGGAAATTAGTCACTGAATCAACACGCGTTGAATAAGGAACCTGCCAACTCGCTTTAGTTAAGTCTTTTAAGGCACTTAAATGTGCTTGCGTAAAAACATTGCCATCTTTGGGTACAACAACGAAAGAAACGTTATCGCTTTTAGCATATATTTTTTGCATCGATTCAAAGGCAGTTAACTGCGGGTTTTCTTCACTAAAGAACACTCGATAGTCATTTTTAAATTCTAACTTTTGTGCCCCCATTCCCGCTAACATTGTGAACGTTAGGCAAATAAGTATTACCCAAAATGGGTTTTTACCTACAAAATTATAGAGTTTATTTCTCATTGTTAAGCTCCGTTTATTCTAATGTTTTTCTTCGATAAAGAAGAGTTTTTTCGGTGACGAATCGTCACCTAATAGTTCAAAAAAAAGCGGCTATACACCGCATTTTTCTTATGTTTGTTTAAATAAAGCTGTCGAAGTTTAATTCACGACCTTTTAGTTTAATTTGTGCTAGTTCTTCAGGAAATAGTTCAGCTAAAGCTGTCTTCAATTCAGCACAATGACTACGCTCCTTTGTCAGTGGTTTCCATGCCATACCGTCGAACAATAAGTTACTCAAATTAAAAAGCTCGCGTTCAACAATTAGGCTTGTTCTCCCGCTACATTGATCAACCTCATCTGAAAGCAACGATATTGCGCCATAAGCTGTAGACCAATTACTAAAACATAATTGCTGAATATCCATATTTAATGGCAGTGATAAGCTTTTATCGCTTAGACCGTCTTCTACGATGCCATGAATAGAAGTCATCAATTTAATTTCTAACTTTTCTCCTTCGTTAATATGCTTTTCACTTGATTTACCAACAACATTAGGCGACTTTGCACAAAGTACACTTTGAAATAATGCTGGGTATAACATCGCATATAACAGGTAAGAAAAATTCAATAACAACATGCGTGAACGCGCACAGCCATTAAATTGATATGCTCGATAAAAAAGATCGCCGAGTACTTTAATTGAATAATTACTAATGGCTAATAGTAAATCTTCTTTACCAATAAAGTGTTTATAAACAGTACCTTTAGAAAAAGGAACTTGCGCAACGACTTTATCCATAGTCAAATTTTCTATACCATTTTTCTGGATGAGCAACACAGCTGAGTTGATTATAAGTAATTCTCGCTCTTTGAATGCCGCTTCATCGAGTAATTTAGGTGGTGTCATGATGTCTACTTTTTAATATGTGACGATACGTCACTGACGAATCGTCATCATACTCTCAGTGCTCTCAATGTCAACATAAATGTAGATAGAATTTTTTGGTGAATTTTATTTTCATATACATAATAGAAGTCACAAGTTACTGCCAAAAAGCTATTTCCAAACTACAAACTACCCCGTGAAATTTAAATGCCTAGCCGTAAACGGAGTTGTCTCATTAACTAATATAGTTAATGGAATGTTTAAAACTACACTATAATTTATTTTTATAACCTTCATTAAATTTTTATCTAATAGCTATATAAGGGCGCAATATGTTCTTTCGCTTTAACAGGTTAATAAAATCAATTACTTTGAGTATTTTATTATTAACTTCCTTACCACTATTTGCGCTTGAAAAAGTATCGTTACAACTAAAATGGATGCATCAATTTCAATTTGCTGGATACTATATTGCTAAAGAAAAAGGCTTTTATAAAAATGAAAACTTTGATGTTGAAATAAGAGAACGTGATCTCAAATCTTCACCATTTGATGATGTTGTCAGCGGTAGAGCCGATTTCGGCATTGCTGATTCGAGTATAGTTTTACAGCGACTAAAAGGTAAAAAAGTAGTTATCGCGTCAACGGTTTTTCAAGAAAGTCCGTTGGTATTTATGTCATTAAAAAGTAAAAACATTACCAGCATTTATGATTTAGTCGATAAACGTATTATGTTTCAACGAAGTATTGATGATGCGGCTTTAATAGCAATGATAGCTCTGACGGGAATGAGTCATAGTGAATACACCCATGTTCCTCATAGTTTTGACAATATGTCCCTTATTAAAGATGATGTTGATGTAATGTCTGCTTATAAAACCGATCAGGTATTAAGTTATAGAGATATGGAAGTAGATATTAATATCCTTGATCCGATTAGCTATGGTATCGACTTTTATGGAGACTTGATTTTCACGAGTGAATCGAATGTCAAAAATAACCCAGAAAGAGTAAAAGCCTTCGTAAGGGCGAGTTTAAAAGGATGGCAATATGCCTTAGATCATCCAGAAGAAGCAGTTGATTTGATCATTGAAAAATATAATAAACAAGCAGTGAAAAAGTTGCTTTTACTCGAAGCTCAGGCAACAAGAAGTATCATTAAGTCTAACTATGTACCATTGGGCACTATGCATGAACAAAGGTTTACACGTATTGCCAATGTCTATAAAGATTTAGCTTTAGTGGCAAACTCAAACACTTTAGACGGCTTGACACTAAGTAGTTATGAAAAGACAACAAAACAACTAAGTACACGAACGCTTTTTATTATATTTTCTATCGCCACACTATTAATTCTCACTATTATTACTGTCATTATTTTCAATTATAAACTTAAAAAAGTAGTGCAAGAAAAAACAAAAGAATTATCACTTAACAATATTGAGTTGGCTAATAACATCGAGCAGATTAATAATAAAAACAGTCAGTTAGAAATCACTAAATTAGAGGCAGATAATGCCAATAAAGTTAAATCATTTTTTCTAGCAAATATGAGCCATGAAATCAGAACACCTATGAATGGTATATACGGTGGCTTACAAATTTTAAACCAAAAAGCAGTCGCAAAAGAAGATAAAGAACTAATTGAACAAGCGCTTTTTTCTGCTAAATGTTTACTGACCATCATTAACGATATTCTTGATTTATCAAAAATGGAAGAGGGAAAATTAGAGTTTGATATAATCCCCTTTGATTTAATTAAGCTTACTCAATCTGTTATTGCTGACTTATCACAAAATAGTCAATTACAAGCAACAAATATTACACTGGTTTGCCATAACGAAGATCAAAACTGGTTTGGCGATCCGGTACGTATACGACAAATTTTACTTAATATATTGTCAAACGCTGTTAAATTTACGAAAAATGGAACCATAAATGTAATTATCGAAAATAAACAAGACCAATCAGTGTATATCGAAGTTGAAGACTCGGGAATTGGTATGAGTGAAGATGCATTAAATAAACTATTTACACGCTTTGAGCAAGCCGATACATCAACCACGCGCAAGTATGGCGGCACGGGGTTAGGAATGGCTATCACTCATGTACTAATTGACTTGATGAAGGGTTCTATTAATGTACGAAGCGTTGAAGGACAAGGCAGTTGTTTTAGTTTAAATTTGCCTTTGAATAAAGCTCAGGCTAAAGATATTACTGAAATTCAAGAAACTGAATCGCAACAAGTAGTACCAACATTATCCGATTATACAATTATGATTGTTGAAGATAATAAAATTAATCAAATAATAATTAAAAAAATGCTCAGTGAGACTAAAGCAAGTCTGCTGCTCGTAGAAAATGGTTTGATAGCAGTTAATAAAGTTAAAGAAGGCGGTATAGATTTAATTTTAATGGATATTCAAATGCCGGTAATGGACGGAGTTACCGCTTGTAAAATAATTAAAAAAATGACTAACTGCCCACCGGTTATAGCGCTAACGGCTAATGTTATGGAAGAGGATATCACAAATTATTTAAACTCAGGCTTCGATGCACATTTAGGTAAACCATTAGAATTAGATGACTTGAATACAATATTAACCGAACACCTATTAAGGAAATAGAAGTACGTCAATCAGCTTTCTTATCAAAAGAGCCTTTCAATAAACTGGATATTATTAGCGACAACTTTGTAGTTAGAATTACCAATGCTCTTAGGTAAAAATCAAACTAACTATGCCATACACTTTCATATTAGGTTTGTAATATATTCTATATATAACCCTATACAAACTTGCGAGCATACTATTATCTGAACTCTTTAGTGATACTAAAGATGAAATTTTATTATAGGGGTGAATGAAAACTCATATATATGAAGATTTTCTTTATATGATCAATCACAACGATTTATGAAAAATTTATTTTGTGTCTTCAAGACTAAAAATATTTAAAGCTAATAACAATTGAACTAATAAGCGGTTAGCCTTAACATTCGAATTATTGACTCACTGTCCATTTAACAAGGGCAATTTAAACAAAAACAAAGGAGCATTTTTTGTCCCCTTCTTTTACCAGTAAACTGCCAAATTTAGATACAAGTATTTTCACTGAAATGTCGATGATGGCTAATCAATATCAAGCCATTAATTTATCTCAAGGTTTCCCAGAATTTGATACACCTGCTTTTTTGAAAGATAAAATTAA
>Ga0105354_1002408_pt1 | contig 11138 bp, 10 predicted proteins | sample GOMGulsemesocosm_FD_83658 | JGI IMG/M metagenome (GOLD analysis project Ga0105354, IMG submission 83658) | Methane-oxidizing microbial communities from mesocosms in the Gulf of Mexico - GOM9B Gulf of Mexico | ecosystem: Environmental > Aquatic > Marine > Cold seeps | place: USA: Gulf of America...
GATTGGAAAACTAGATATTTCGGTACACAAACTACTGCCGTCTTTTGTTAACAGCGTCAGTTTGTCAATATGGTTAAAAGCTCCTCTGACCAATTGCGCAAATAGCTGCACCGTTTTATAGCGATTTTCCTCAGTGTAGAGGTCCGCTATTTTCATGCCGATTAATTCGCTTTTAGGGTAGCCAGTCATACCCGAGAACCACTTGTTACAGAACAAAATGCGCTGGTCTGTAACGTCTATGATCACCAGTCCCTCAGGACTATTTTCCAAAAGTACCCGGTACTCTATTAATTGCCTAAAAAAAGAGCCATTGATATTAGCGATGAGCTTTATCCCATAGACTAAGGTTAACCAAATGATAATCAATAGGCCGCCCAACCACAGCCATTTTTCTCGGTCAGCATCAAACCTGCTGAGCTGCGACTTAGCTAACAGCTCCTCTGTGATATGACCCTCCATATTTTTTAGCTGCTCAATTTTGACACTGATCGCTTCAAACCAAACCAATGAATCGACAGAAAACCCACCAGTGGCGGCGTTAACGTGGGCAATATCACGAAATTTTTGCACTTGCAGATAATCTGTACTTGATTGGATTACCTGATACTCTGCATTGAGAGAGGTACTGGCCAGGGCTTTAAATTCCTCACGATAAATATGTTGCTCTGTCTCTAGGCGCACAAAATATTGATAGCCCCCAACTAAAAAGTTATCCCGGGTGAAGGCTCCCCCCAATACAGCCCGCTCTATGCCAAGCAGTTCTTTCTCCTTGAGAAAGTTGATATAAGCGAGAAATGACAGCACTAGCTCTGAATCGATACTGTGGTTAACCATGTTGCTAATCACTTGTAACAACTGACTGTTCTGTCGATTGTGGCGGTGCATAGCGATATAGACATCGATGCGTAATTCACTCACTTCCATACGCAGCGCTGTTAATTGCTCTTTTAAGTCACTGATACCGGCGAGAGCTCCCTTTGAGCCTACAAAGCGAGTATTGAGCACTCGCTGTAAGCTTGCATCGCTCTGGCGGCGTTGGGCTGTTAACTGCGCGGAGAACTGAGCTCCCCCGCTGGACAGGAATATCACTGTCATACCCCGTTCTCTCTGCAACTGGTGCAGTAGTTCACTGAGTGCAATGGCTTGTTGCAACGAAGTATCTAAAGCTTTTAGCTGGTTCACATAGTGGGATTGTTTTTGTGCCATAAATAGCGAAGCTAGCACAAAGAACAACAGCGGTACTGTAAATAGCATCAGCGTTTTAGCTTTCAGCCGGCTAACATTTTGCTCTGTCGTTAACATAAAAGGCGGCAAACTTGCCGTAAAACAAATGCCTTTAAGCGCTAGAAAATAACTTCTGGCCTCCTTCAACATAGAAGCTTCAACTTGTCGATCATCTTTCTAACACTACCGTCCAATACAATTTTTGAGTCAGATTTTAACGACTTAGACTATAAATTGACAATAATCTAGCGGGATAGTCTCCCGATTTTCAAGCACTTGTGATTTAGATCAAAAAATACTCTACCTTATTGTGCAGCTCACTAAGACTTATCAACGCCCGACATTGCCAGCCAAAACAACAATAATATTAAATTTTCCATTTAAATAGGCATGATTAGCTAACACCCTTTGATGATTTAATACCTAATTCATCTTTAGTAAACAGTTGTTTTTTACAACTTTTCCCTAAAACGTAAGCATAACGACGTTACGGTGCGATTTAGCAAGTCTAAAGTAATGTAGTGTATTCACATTCTGATTGAATACGCCGGATACGATAAAACTAAAGAAAAACAGGCGCTTGGTTTGAGCACAAACGGTCAACTGTCGATTTTAGGATAATATGAGGGTTTTTCATGATCAGGTTTTCTAATCAAAATAATTCGCACTTCGTTTGCCTCAAAGACGCATCTGGCAGAAAAATTTTACTGGCAGATGCTCAAGGAAGCATAGAGTATTACAATGAAAAATTAATTTTTAAAGAGCCCGCTACGGCTAAGTTTAGCGACGATGAAAATGCCCATTGGCGGCACTACGCTGACATCAAACCCTATCACCTAGCACTCTCCACTGAGCAGCTACTGGCTGAGGATTTACACCGGGCATTGCAACTGGGGCAACTGGATTTGGCAGCCCAAGCTATTTTTGATTTTGACAGCCGCCAAATAAGCGCTGTCGAAATGTTACTGCGTTGGGACCATCCGCAGCTGGGAGCAATAAGCCCACTAAAAATCATAGAAATGGCTGTAGATAACCAATTTTTGTACGAGGTAGCCTCGTTTGTCACCCAGCGCACTATCGAGTTTATGCTGCTAAACCAGCCCCAATGCGCAGCGCTCAAGTTTGCAATCAATCTCAATTTACCCCAGATAACCGATAGCCACCTTATCTCCCATTTGTTGGACCTGATAGACGACAGTGGTCTGGATCGCTCGATGTTCATCTTTGAGTCGACTGAAACCCACTCACTGCCCATTCCAACCATTGAGGCTGCAGAACACTTTAATCAGATCCGCAGTCACGGAATTATTATTGCCATGGACGATTTTGGCGCCGGCTACTCGACCTTGGACTACCTTAATAACTTCGATGTTGACCTCATAAAACTTGACCGTAGCTTAGTCTCTGGTATTGAGAGCAACCCTAGAAAACTCGATACACTATTGACCTTAGTGCGACTGTGTAAACGACTTGGAGTCACTCCTGTCATAGAGGGCATAGAAAACCAACACCAACATCAACTCATTGGCAACAGTGGTATTGATGGCATCTTGGTACAAGGTTACTGGTATGCACACCCACTACCACTTTGCTCGTTCTGTTTACACAACCTAAAAATGTCTGATGTCGCTTGAGCTAACCCCGACACCCACGATGGAACTTTTCTGATGAGTTTTTCGATCCGCAAAAAATTACTAAGCACCTTTGCCCTATTGTGGGTGTCATTGACGGGGGTTTCTATCAATAGTTGGTGGCAACTAAACAATACCATCCTCATTCAGCAGCGTATCATGGATTTAAGACAGCCCAGCGTGTTTAGCGGGCAAATATTAATCACTGGTATTAACCGTTCTCTAGCCGGGCTTCGCGCTTTTATTATATTGGAGCCCGAGCAGGCCGTCGTTGCTATCAGCCAGATAAGCAATACAGTACATGAGGTTGCCTACACCACGGTAGAGGCATCAGAATCGGCTCAACAAGCTTCGGCAATATCCCTGCAAGGCAGTGTAGCCGTTGAGGAAACGGTGACGAGTATCAAGTCTCTCGCAGGCACCATAGATATTACCAAGACGACCATCAACAAACTCGACGCAGAGGCCGAGGGTGTCAATGGTATCGTCTCTGTGATCAGCAGTATCACCGACCAAACGAATGCAGTGGCTGATGAAGTACGCACTTTGGCTGCGCGCACTCAGGAGACTACCGAAGAAATTCAAACCGTTCTAGAGCGCTTGCGCACTGGCACTATCGATGCGGTACAGATGATGGCTAACATCAATTTGGACGCCGAAACTACCTTAAAAAAATCCCGAGTGACTTCGCTAGCAGTCGGTCGGACCAATGATTTAACATCGAACATGGGACAGATGATCTCCCAGTTTCAGGTACTCTGATTATGGATAGTAAAAAACCAATGTTCTTTCCCATCAGGGCTAAATTATCTTTACTATTGTTCAGCTTCGCCTTGTTCCCGTTGTTCATCAGCAGTTGGATGTCTTTCTTGGCAGTACAAAGCTCCCTAGAAAAAAGCACCTTATCAGGTCTTAATTTGAGTGCTGAGTACAAGGCCGGAGAAATTTACTTGTATTTGGAGACGTTAAAAACCAATACCAGAGACTTCGCCACCGATGGCTTTATAAAGCGCTCTCTGGAGCAGTCATCGCTTTATAACACCAGTGCTGCAGCGTTGAATCAGCATCTCATTGACAATAAATTACCTAGCCATAACGATTTAATATCAATCGATATCATGGACACTCAAGGAGTGGTAGTCGCCTCTACAATAGCGCAGCGAATAGGTTTAGCACTGCATGATCAACTCAATTTTAAACGTGGCAGCAAGGAGGTTTACGTATCAGACGTCGATCACAGTCCAGCGGGTAACTTAACCGGAAGCATCGCTATTCCACTCAAGAAATCCAACAATTCAACAGCCACCATTGGTGTACTGGTCAACCACTATCGCATGGATAAATTACAGGATTTATTCAGCGGTAAGTTAATAGCCGATTTAGGTGGAAAAACCAGTTTCCGTAATTCATCGGTAAAGGAAGCGGTCTACTTGGTTGATCTTTCCGGCCAATTATTAACGCATTCCACAGAGCTTAGCAATCAAGGCTCGGTGATAGATACCTACCCTGTACAGCAGGCAAAAACATTTAATAACGAGACCGACGGCATTTGGGATAACAGTTTAGGCACCGCCGTTATCGGTGTTTCTATCATCGTTAAAATTAATGACTTTAAATCCCTGTTAATTGTCGAGAAACCACTAGACGAGGCTTTTGAAAATATACAGCAATTAAAAGCTCAGTCGTATTTACTGTCTTTACTTACCTTGCTGGCAGTCTCCCTTGCTTCCTGGCTAATGGCATATTATATAACCTTACCCATGAAAAAATTGATGTCCTGTATAGATCATGTTTCAACGGGTAAATTTGAGAGCCGTTCACAGGCCATAAAACATCGAGACGAATTTGGTTTACTCGCATTAAAATTTGACAACATGACCCAAAAAATTAAAATTATGCACGACCAACTGACCGGCGAAAACCGCGAGCTGTACCATCAATCTATTTTGGATTCGCTGACCGGACTATACAATCATCGTCATTTACTTGAACGCGGTGAATATTGTATTGCAACCGCGAAAAGGCACAATAATGCACTGAGCTGCCTGATTATTGATATTGACCACTTCAAAGAGATCAATGACAAATTCGGTCATCCCTTTGGCGATTTTGTGTTATCGGGTATCGCTGAACTATTTAGATACCAGCTTCGCAAAAGCGACATATTGAGTCGCTATGGCGGCGAGGAGTTTGTCATTCTTATGCCGGATACCAATGGCAATAATGCAATGATAGTTGCGGAGCAAATTCGCTACAAAATAGAATCTCACCTCTTCGTACAAGGCGATAATGAGCACCGGATAACCATTAGCATCGGCGTGGCTGAGTACAACCGACTAGACCATAAAATAATGGATATACTCTCCAGAGCAGATACAGCACTCTATCAATCCAAAAATAATGGGCGCAATCAGTCAACTCTGGAAGCAAAGAACCAGTATATTACTTTGCACCCTAGTCAAAATAAAAAAACACTGAGCCAATAGATTGACCAAGAAAAAATTCAAAGAGCGCAGGTTTTTTTTGCAAACACTAAACGAACAATTTTAGTTTCAAAATTGTATGATCTCTTTGCTTATTGAATCCAGAGTGCTATCAATATGACTTTGACCAAGAGCAAGAAGAACTATCTTTTAGTGCTTTTAAATCATTAATATCTGGGATGATAACCATGATACTGCCTTTAAAATTGAGCTATCCATGCCCATTTAGTATCATAATCGTTTCTCAAAAATATACTCGGTACTCGACATGACTCGCCAACAACTTCGCCAGCACGTTCGCCAATTGCGCAATACCTTGAACCAAACACAGCAAGAAAATGCAGCCGATAATATACTGACGCAAGTTAAACAACTCAAAGCGTTCAATGGCGCACACTCGATCGCTCTCTATCTTTCTGCAGATGGTGAGATTGGGACTCAAGCGATCATCGAGCACTGCTGGGATTTAGGCAAGAATGTCTATTTACCAGTATTAGACCCAAATTTACACAACCAGTTACTCTTTGTTCACTACCACAGCGATACCGCGATGACGCACAATAAATACGCCATTGCTGAACCTGCGACTCCTTATCAAAGCGTCATATCAGCCACTGAACTTGATTTAGTGCTACTGCCGTTAGTCGCTTTTGATGACTCAGGCGCCAGAATGGGGATGGGCGGCGGTTACTACGACCGGTCCTTTGCCTTTATTAACGAGGCCAGTACTAGCCATGCTCCGCAACTCTACGGCTTAGCGCATAATTTGCAACAAGTCAGTAAACTTGAAATTGAAAGCTGGGACATCCCCCTTGAAGGCATCGTGACTGACCAGCAAATTATCGCAGGGTCTATTTAGTCCCCTTCCAGAAACAGATGCCTACTGCGAACGCCTCACTGGTTCAATCTGCGTTCCACTAGAGATCGTTATTTAGAATGACTAAACGCCCCTATCTCGTAGCGCACATCAGACCATTAAGTCGCTCTCCCTACGGCCCCGTTTCTGGATGAGAACTCGTTAGTTTCCATCCAGAAAGATCGATTATTGTGATCATTTCACTCATTGCATTACTCACTATGTGTGTAACTTTTAGTGATTTTATCCATGTCGCCCGCCTCCACGATGTCAATCATCGCACTATTTATGCGCTGATAGATTTCGTCAGACACTGAGCTCTTTGAAAACATTAAATATTGGGCCAATGATTCTAATTGCGGTGAGTTCATGACAAACTTATTAGTTAAGCTCATCTTTTTAAAAGAATAAAGTGCATTGGTAGTAGGACTTAACAGGGCATCTGCTCGATTGTTTATCAGTAAATTAATGCCATCTTGAATAGCAACAAATGGAACTGCTAGTTCTTTTGAACTTTGTATCTCTGACTTTAACTTTCCTAAGTACCAGTTTTTTGGATACAACAGGTTTTTATTTTTAGCGTAAAGGTCTTTGATACTTTTCACCGGTTCGACACTCGGTTTAGTGAATATGTAAAAATTATATTCACCAAATTTCGCCTGCGAATAGCGAGCAAACTCTTCTCTCTCTTTTGCATAGAAGCCTATCGTCAAATCAACCTTGCCACTGCGCATTTCATGCATAACACGCTTCCATGGCTTAGCTTGGTATTGAATATCACAGTTTGCTTTTTTTGCCACTAAATGAAGAAAATCAACCGACAGCCCTTTGGCTTTATTTTCCTCCTCCCAAAAGTGTGGCTCTAAAATCGGGGATGCATATACCAGCTGGCAAGCATTAATAAGGGATGGATAAATCAGAATTAACAATGGACCGATAAATAAAAATTTTTTACAACTTCGCATGCATTATGTTCCTAATTTTCATTTTTTGTTGCGGCATTTGTCTATGCTTACTTTGCTCACAGATAAACTATAGACGCTAATTGATTAAGTTCCATTGCCGACATTCAACAAACAATTTTTGCCTATTTAAAATCTTCTCCTAACAGAGCAAAGGATTAGATGGTCAACGAGGGTAATTTGGTGCTATAAACTGATAGAGAGCCTGACAAGTTCTTAGATTGAAGCTATTTTAGAGGGATTTATTATGAATCAAAGTTATGTTTTATCATTTAGTGCGCAAGATAAATTAGGCATTGTAGAAATGCTTTCTAATACTATAAGCAGTGCTCAGGGAAACTGGCTCGAATCTGCTATGTCACATTTGGCCGGACGCTTTGTCGGCATCGTTGTGATTGAAATATCAAAAGATAACGCAGCCGCACTATCTGATGCACTTAAAGACCTAGAGTCACAGGGAATCATGATTTCCTTTGAAGTGAACAGTGAAGATGAAACAAACATTTTAGAACTACAATCTATTGAGATTGAATTAACCGGTCACGATCGTCCAGGGATTGTCAGTGAAATTTCTAGTGTACTTGCCAAACACAATGCAAATGTTGAAGATTTAACCACTGAACTCGTCTCGGGTTCTATGTCGGCTGAATTATTGTTTAAAGCAGATATTCACGCAAGCGTTGCAGCAGGAGCTGATTTGGATGACCTACAAGAAGCGATTGAGTCTATCGCCGATGATTTGATGGTTGATATTAGTATTGATTAAAGATGTCAGTGCTCTTAAGCAAGAGCACTGAATGAGCTCCCTTTATTGCTGTTTATTCCACGGGTTATCTAGGTACTCTAGATAGAGCGCTTCTACTTTGTCTCGTGCCCATTGGGTACGGCGCAGAAACTTTAAGCTAGACTTAATACTTGGATCAGACTGAAAACAGTTAATATTAATACGCTGCGCTAAACCTTCCCAGCCATATGCTTCAACCAGCTCTGCTAAAATATCGGCTAACTTTTTACCGTGCAGTGGATTATTCGCTTGTTTATTATCGCTCATAAAACTCCATTAACCCTGCTGTAGTCAACAGGGCTATTTATTAAGCAGGTTATCGAGCGGCAACCATTTTCTCGCCACGCTCAACCGCCGCCAGTACTTGTCTTGGGGCTGTACCGCCAATATGATCACGTGCAGCAACTGAACCTTCAAGGGTCAACACTTCAAAGACATCGGTTTTAATGTCAGCAGAGAAAACTTGTAACTCTTCAAGTGACATTTCAGCAAGATCTTTGTTGCACTCAAGACCGTATGCCACAGATTTACCGACCACTTCATGCGCGTCACGAAATGGCATGCCATTACGTGTTAAGTAATCCGCGAGATCTGTCGCCGTTGAGAACCCACGCAATGCGGCTTCACGCATTTGCTCTTTCTTTGACTCCAGCGCTGGCACCATATCAGCATAGGCACGCAGGCAACCTTTGATCGTATCGATGGTATCAAATAACGGCTCTTTGTCTTCTTGGTTGTCTTTGTTATAAGCCAGTGGCTGTGATTTCATCAAGGTTAATAGCGACATCAAATGACCGTAAACTCGACCGCTTTTACCACGTACTAACTCAGGTACATCGGGGTTTTTCTTTTGCGGCATGATGGATGAGCCGGTGCAGAAACGATCCGGTAAATTAACAAAGTTAAATTGCGCCGACGCCCAGAGTACTAACTCTTCTGACATGCGTGTTAAGTGCATCGCCAAAATGCTAGATGTCGCGCAAAATTCAATCGCAAAGTCACGGTCAGAAACTGCATCCAATGAGTTCTCAGATGGGCGATCAAAGCCCAGTAAATCACTGGTGATTTGACGATTAATGGGGTAGGTAGTACCCGCAAGTGCCGCTGAACCTAAAGGCGATATGTTGACACGTTTACGGGTATCAACAAAGCGCTCATAGTCACGAGATAGCATTTCAAACCACGCCATTAAATGATGACCAAAAGTCACCGGCTGAGCTGTTTGTAGATGCGTAAAACCAGGCATAATAGTAGCAGCCTCACCTTTAGCAAGACCTAATAAACCCTGTTGTAAACGAGTGATCTCAACCAGTATATTGTCAATTTCATCACGCACGTAAAGACGAATATCTGTCGCCACTTGATCGTTACGAGAACGCCCGGTGTGTAATTTTTTACCCGTTAAGCCGATTTTCTTGGTTAGCGCAGCTTCAATATTCATGTGAATATCTTCAAGCTCTATTGACCACTCAAAGTTGCCGTTTTCAATATCCGTTTGAATCTCTGCAAGACCCATTTCAATATCAGCACACTCTTGCTCATTTAATACACCCGCTTGTGTCAGCATTTTAGCGTGTGCGATAGAGCCTTGAATATCTTGTCGATACATACGTTGATCAAAGTTAATCGAAGCGGTAAAGCGTGCCACAAATGCATCTGTTGGTTCAGTAAATCTGCCGCCCCACTGCTGGTTCGTCTCTTTAGTCATTGTATGTGTTCCTCATAAAAATAGATGTAACGCAAAATTTGCGCAGATTATAGCAGTTTTGATCCGCAAATAGGGTGTTAGCGTGCTACAATTTTGCCAATTTTCTGTGCAAAATTATGCACAGGGGCTCTGACATACACTGCTGTGAATTAAATTATGACTTGCAGCCATATTCGAGCTCTAAACCAACATACCAGTCTTTTAGGATTCCGAATGAAACCAGCTACCCTTCGAATAGCCACCCGTGAAAGTAAACTCGCTTTGTGGCAGGCTGAATATGTAAAAGCCGAGCTAGAACACCATCACCCAGGCATCGTGGTTGAATTAATTGGAATGACCACTAAAGGCGATATCCTATTGGACTCTCCTCTATCTAAAATCGGTGGTAAAGGATTGTTTGTCAAAGAGCTAGAAGTGGCCATGTTAGATGGGCGTGCGGATATTGCCGTGCACTCGATGAAAGATGTGCCTATGGCGTTTCCAGAGGGCTTAGGTCTGAGTGTTATCTGCCCGCGCGAAGATCCGACCGATGCCTTTGTTTCCAACAAATACAATAGATTGGCACAGTTACCCCAAGGCGCTATCGTCGGCACCTCTTCACTGCCGCCAAGCATTGATTCGCGAACACCGCCCCGATCTAATAATCAAAGACTTGCGCGGTAACGTACAAACCCGCTTGCGCAAATTAGATGAAGGCCAATACGACGCTATTATTTTAGCCAGCGCAGGTCTTATTCGCCTGGAGCTTGAAGATCGCATCGCCTTTCGTTTACCCACAGATATGTGCCTGCCTGCAGGCGGCCAAGGTGCTGTCGGCATTGAGTGCCGTCTCAATGATCAAGCGACCATTGATTTACTAAAGCCTTTGCATCATCAAGCCACCGCTTACTGTGTCATGGCAGAGCGCGCGATGAATTTACGTTTAGAGGGCGGCTGCCAAGTACCGATCGCCTGTCACGCGGTATTAAATGATGATCACACACAGTTGTCGATGCGTGGGTTAGTCGCAAAGCCAGACGGTACCACCATTTTGCGCAACGAAATTTCAGGCAGTGTTAAAGACGCAGAGAAAATGGGTGTTGAACTTGCCGAGCGTTTACTGGCGGCAGGCGCCGATGAGATCTTAGCAGATGTTTACGCACAGCGAGGCTAATGGTTTTGAGCACTAAGCCTCTTGAACACCAACACATATTGGCCACTAGAGCTGACAATAAACAAGTAGCACTTTGTGCGCTCATTGAGAGCTATGGCGCTAAAGCTGTAGCGCTACCTTGTATTGATATTAGCCCCCTAGCCCCTAACCAAGTCGAGTTTGGCATTGCTAAGCAGCATATTTTAGATTTAGACCTGTTTGATATTGTTATCTGCATTAGCGCCAATGCAGCACGCATCGCAGGCGAACTGATCGACCAATACTGGCCTCAGTTACCCGTTAAAATAAAATGGTTGGCAATCGGCAATGCAAGTGCAAAAGAGCTAGCCTACTTTGA
>Ga0105354_1002409_pt1 | contig 11137 bp, 10 predicted proteins | sample GOMGulsemesocosm_FD_83658 | JGI IMG/M metagenome (GOLD analysis project Ga0105354, IMG submission 83658) | Methane-oxidizing microbial communities from mesocosms in the Gulf of Mexico - GOM9B Gulf of Mexico | ecosystem: Environmental > Aquatic > Marine > Cold seeps | place: USA: Gulf of America...
AAATTAAATGAAGTTATGACTCATATCAAATAAATATAATTTCAACATAAGATCATGTTTTTATTGCAGAATTTATTACTAGAATAATCACTATATAAATAAAATATTATTCATTCGATTTAAAATAACATATAAATTGGCTGACTAAAGATGTCAATAAATTGAAATATTTTATCCGTATAAATGATGCATCGATTTATTAATAAAACAACTCAGTCTGACAACTTGTCAAAGGATGGAATTATGAATGACGTTACTCCTATCGCTCTAGTAACTGGCGCAATTGGTGGAATAGGTAGCATCACATGTAAGAAGTTAATCGATGAAGGTTACCTTGTTGTAGCCATATGTCGTCAAAAACCAGCGGAAGTATTAAGCCAATGGTTGAACGATTATGACATTGATAAAGACTCAGTAAAGTTTGCATTCATGGATGTCACTAATAATGAAGAATGTTCAGTTGAATTAGAGAAACTGCATAAGCAGTTGGGACATTTTGATGTATTAGTTAATAATGCAGGTATTACACGCGATACTCAATTCAAAAAAATGGACTATCAACAGTGGCGAGATGTCATTGATACTAACTTGAATAGTTTATTTAACATTAGCCAGCCAGTTTTTAATGCTATGTGTGAACGTGGATACGGCAGAATAATAAACATTTCATCAATAAATGGATTAAAAGGGCAGTTCGGACAAACTAATTATGCTGCAGCAAAAGCAGGCATGATTGGTTTTACCAAAGCGCTGGCAATGGAAGGTGCACGTAAAGGCGTGACGGTTAATGCTGTGGCGCCAGGGTATACCAAAACCCCGATGGTTGAGGAGTTAAAACCTGCCGTCATTGAATCCATTACCGCTCAAATTCCCGTTAACCGTTTAGCAGAACCTAAAGAAGTCGCTGCCGCTGTTGCTTATTTAGCAGGAAAAGACAGTGGTTTTATTACCGGCGAAACCTTATCGATCAATGGTGGGCAATACATGCATTGATCGAAACCAGTTTGGTTTGCCTAGCAAATCAAAGTCTTGCTTGATCTCTTGATCTACGTCTGGCTCAGCATTAAATGTATCGATAACAAAACACTGGGCCAAATAAGCGTACATCCAATCAAGGAAGAAGTAGATAGATGCAATTTAAGAAAGACCCGTAATTAATAGAATTAATCATCGTATACGAGCAATTAGGAGTGATTCACTATGTATAGCGAACTATTTAAAACATTTTCTTCACAAACAGAAAGCATGATGTCCCCTTTTACTAACTACAACGAAATGTTGGTAAAGAACATCGAAGAAACCACCAACTTACAGCTTGAAGCGATGAAAAAGTATGCCGAAATCGGTATTAATCAAATTAAAGATGCGTCAGCAGTTAAAGACGTAACAGGTTTGATCGAATTTAATACCAAACAAGCAGCGACTTTCACTGAGCTAAGCCAATCGTTAATTCAAGATGGCAAACGTATGTCTGACATCGCTCAGTCATTCAAAGGAAACTTGGATGAGCTAGCGGCAACTGCAATGAAAAAAGCAGCGCCAGCCGCTTAATCATATATCGCTAGATGGCGGGGCAGTAAAATTTGCTGCCTGTCATCTTTTTCAAGATGAGCTGCACGCACAGCAAATCAGGAGGTGCAAATGTTCAGCCCCAATATGTATGGAGAAATTTTTGAAAAACTGTGTGAGTGTAATGCTGCCATAGTAAAAAATATGCAGCACAAGCCTGTCAGCAACCCCATGCAAGAAGCGTTAGTTCAGCTTAACCGTCAAGATTTAGGACAATGGGTGGAAGATACCGCTCAAAATCCATTAAAAATGATGGATACACAAATCCAGTGGTGGCACGACCAAATGAACATTTGGCAAACTTCCCTGATGCAAGCTGTTCATCCAGAAATAGATGACTCTATCAGTTCAGAAAAAGGCGATAAACGCTTTGATGACCCAGCATGGAAAGAGCAGGTCTTATTTAATGTTTTAAAGCAGTCTTACCTTTTATTTAGCCGTAACATGCTGCAAATGATAGAAAATTCAAATGGCTTAGAGAAGCCAACAAAAGACCGCCTTAATTTTTTCACTCGTCAAATGGTTAACGCACTATCACCCAGCAACTTCCTATCTACAAACCCAGAATTGATTCGCCTGACCTTTGAATCAAAAGGTGAAAACCTAATTCAAGGTATGGAACAACTGCAAGAAGATATGTCCTTAAGTGCGGACGTTTTAAAAGTACGCCTTACCAATAAAGACGCATTCAAAGTCGGTGTTGATCTAGCGTCAACGCCTGGTGAAGTGGTTTTTCGTAACGAGTTAATGGAATTACTTCAATATCATCCGACCACAGATACCGTTGCAAAACGTCCTATCCTTATCGTACCGCCATTCATTAATAAATATTATATTATGGATATGCGCGAACAAAATTCACTCGTACGTTGGCTAGTGGCTCAAGGACATAGCGTATTTATGGTGTCTTGGGTTAACCCAGATGAGTCCTTGGCTGAGTACGAATTTGGTCATTACGCTACCCGTGGTGTCATCCCTGCACTGGAACGTATTGAAGAATTAACCGGTGAACAGCATGTGAATGCGATAGGTTATTGTGTCGGTGGTATGCTGCTTTCTACCGCTGCGGCTTATATGGTTAGCAAGCGCATGAAGCAGCGAATCAAGAGCATGACGCTGCTAACCACCATGCTAGAATTCAGCGATCCTGGCGAAATTGGTGTCTTTATCAATGAGCCCACTATCTCTGCCATTGAATCGCAAAACAAAATCCGTGGTTATATGGATGGTCGTTTAATCGAATCCACCTTTAGTTTATTACGTGAAAATAGCCTGTTCTGGAATTATTACGTGAAAAACTATCTCAAAGGTGAAAGCCCTTTAGATTTTGACCTTTTATATTGGAATAGTGATTCCACAAATATAGCCGCTGCGTGTCATAACGATATTCTACGCAAGCTCTATTTAAATGACCTATTAAAAGAACCTAAAGGAATCGAAGTTGATGGTATTGGCATAGACCTTTCAAAGATCAAAATACCAGTCTATTTCTTATCCGCCAAGGATGACCATATTGCCGGTTGGGAAAGTACCTTTGCAGGTAGCCAACACCTCAAGGGAAAAGTGACCTTTGTACTCGGTGAGTCAGGCCATATTGCGGGTGTCATTAACCCTCCCGCTAAAAATAAGTATGGTTATTGGGCTGGCGGCGATATCAATGCACAAGATGGTAAAACCTGGGTTAAATCCGCCGAGCATCATACTGGCTCATGGTGGCCCCATTGGCAGCAATGGAGTGAACAACAGAATACCGCTGATTTCGTACCAGCAAGGGAAGTCTCTAAAGAAGCATCCCTGACGGCAGCACCGGGAACTTATGTATTGCAAAAGTTACCACTAGAAAGTGCAATGGAAGAAGCAAGCTAAAAAGCTAATCCCCTTACTCAGGCCTAAGATGAGCACCGGTTCTAATCGGTGCTCATTCTTGATCAAATACCTGCCTAAAGACACCCAATAGCCTGTTGATTACCTTTTCAATACTAGCTTTATTCGGCTCAGAAAAACCAAGTACAAACCCTTGTTTTAAATCAGTTTTATCAAAATAATGCTGACTAAGTAGAGAGAGGAGGATTGCGTTCTCTGCTAATTTTTCTGCTATATATTCATCCAATAACAGATCACTTTTAAATCCACCTTGGCGCTGAATTATAGAGTATTTTTGTAACCAGTTATTTTTTATATAAATAACTGTATTCATTCCGCTACTGGTCTTTTGCCACTCGCAATATTCTTCTAAACCTTGATTCAAGCAGGCTTCAAGAAAGTTTCTTTTTTCCAAATAGTGACGCCTCATTCGCCTTAAGTGCGATGCAAATGCTCCCGTTTCCATGAAATCGAGTAATGCAGATTGCATAGGTAAAGACGCGCTCGAGCCCAATTTCTGCTGACTCATAATAATGTTTTGTGCTTGCCTTTTTGGCGCAACAATAAACCCTAAGCGTAACCCTCTGAACATCACTTTAGAAAAACTGCCCACCAAAAAAGTGCTTTGACTGGTATCTAAATTCATCAGTGGCACCCCCATACGCCCTTGATAAATAAACTCATTATCGTAGTCGTCTTCGATTAACCACAAACCTTGTTTTTCATCGAGTGTCCCTATATTACTATTCATACTCGCCAATAAAGATAACCATTTTTGGCGCCTCACTGAACTCATAACCAAACCCAGAGGGTACTGACGATTAGGGGTAATGAGCGCAAGTTGTGTACTTTCTTCTGTCTTTATAAACTGGGGTAACTGGGCACCATCACTATCTACCGTTAAAGGGTTAAGTGGGGAGCCTAACCAATTAAAAAATTGTGACATGGCCCTAAAACAAGGGTTTTCTAACCAAACTTGATGATTCTTTTGAGTATCCTGTGCAATCAATGCATGGGTCAGAATACTCAAAGCATCGCGGTTTCCTGCTGTAATGATGATTTGCTCCGCATCACACTCCAATCCTCTTAAACTCGCAAGATAAGATGCTAAGTAATGCTTTAATTGGGGTAATCCATCGCTATATAAGCCTCGCATAACACCCGCATCGGGCTTTAACCAACTGCGGCGCATAGAAGCCGCCCATGCTTTATGGGGGAAAACAGTCACATCAACCCCAGAGTCTAAGGAGGTCAATCCGTTTCCATTTAATGCTTGGAGCGCTGGACTGTGCGTTTGCTTTAACGGGATTGTTACGCTGGCAGAGACAATTTCACAGGGAATAAGATCAGCGACAAATACGCCACACTTAGGTTTGCTTAATAGATAACCTTCACTGATCAGTATGTCGTAACACTTCACACTGGTGGAACGTGAAACCCCTAATAATCCGGCTAACTCACGGGATGATGGTAATTTATCCTGAGCTTTTAAGGCTTTTGATGTTATCAGTTTTTTTAATTGCTCAAGTAATTGCAGGTATCTAGGTTTCCCTACGCTGTCATCAATAGACAAGGTCAATATAGCGTTACTTACCATATATCTGGTATGCCTTTATTTATCAATTCTGGATATTTTTAATATATCCAGAATCTCATATTCTGATCAAGCTTTTTCAATACCCAAAACAACAAGGATACTTTATGAGCACTCAGATTAAAGCGGTCACCCTGGATGAGCTAAATCAAGTCACCGCGCTATTTAACCAATATATGGTGTTTTATGAACAGGCTTCCAATCCAAATAAGTACCGTGCTTACCTTAAAGAAAGGTTAGAAAAGCAAGAGGCGGATATTTTTATTGCCTACGATGAGGGTCATGAAGCCCAAGGTTTTGTCCTTAATTACACCAGTTTTTCATCCGTTTCACTTGGGAAAATCATTGTGTTAAATGACTTATTTGTTGCTCCTAAACACAGGAAGAAAGGAGTGGCCAATGAGCTTATTAGAGCTGTTGAGCAGTTTGCAAAGGAGCAGGGGGCTATCAGAGTTGACTTGAGTACTGCCAAAGATAATTTTAGTGCCCAAGCCCTTTACGAAAAAATGGGATTTAAACAAGGCAGCGGTTTTTTTAGTTACAGCTTAAAAATAAATTAGTTTTAAGACACAAAGGAGATAGCTATGTGGCTCGATATAGACCAACTTGAAGATGACATTGTGAGACTCGAAAAGCTCGCACCCCATCATGCTAAAGAGATAGCAAATGCTGTTTCTAACCAAGATTCAGAGCAACTCTGGTTCACTAGCATACCCACAAAAGAACAGGCCGACTCCTATGTGGATCAAGCTTTATCTGCCTTGGATGAAGTTTGCTTTGTGGTAAAGCTCAAAGAGAATGGTGAGTTACTCGGTTGCACTCGTTTTTATGACATTAAAGAAGCCCATAGAAGAGCCATGATAGGGTACACCTGGTATTGCCCTTCTGCACGAAGAAGCAGTGTTAATACGCGCTGTAAAATTTTGCTGTTAAGACATTTGTTTGAAACGAATCAGGCAATTGCAGTCGAACTTCAAACCCATTTTATGAATCAGGCTTCAAGAGCAGCAATAGAAAGGCTGGGCGCCAAGCAAGATGGTATTTTACGTAATCATCAAATCATGCCTGATGGTTCATTAAGGGATACTGTGTGTTATTCCATTATTCAAAGTGAGTGGCCCGCAGTACGAAATAACCTGGAGGCTAAATTGTCAAAATACTCGACTGACTACCTACTCAAGGAGACAGTATGAGCCAAGCAGATGAATTAAACACAAGCTCTTTAAAAACAGACAAGAGTAAAGTTAGACGGGGTGCTAAACGAGCCAGTTATGACAAACAACAGATTTTAGACATACTCGACTCCTCTTTAATGTGCCATGTGGCACAAAGTATTGAAGGCCAACCTTTTGTGATTCCGACTTGTCACTGGCGAGATGGGGATTATTTTTATTGGCATGGACTCGCCTCTGCAAGAAATATCAAAAATGCGGTGGCACAGCCTGTGTGTATCAATGTGACTCATTTAGATGCTTTGGTGATGGCACGCTCTGCCATGCACCATTCAATGAACTACCGATCTGTCACCTTGTTTGGTATACCTGAAGCAATAACCGATGCGGTCGAAAAAGAACGGTTACTGAAAGTCTTTATTGATAAAGTTTCCCCTGCTCGTTGGGAAGCACTAAGGCCTATTAATGAGCAAGAACTGAAAGCAACGGGATTAGTAAGGATCCCTATAAATGAAGCCTCAGCCAAGGTCAGAGCAGAAGGACCTGTCGATGATGATGAAGATTACGATTGGCCTGTTTGGGCAGGTCTAATCCCAATGAATAAACAATGGGGTTTAGCTGAAACAGACCCCAAACAAAGACAAGACTATGAAAGTCCCAATAGACCTAATGCCTTTTAGTCAGGCTTAAATCATTGGAGGAGAAAGCCCTCTCTAATGATGCACTCTCTCAATTCATGGATAATGTTCACATCTTGCAAAGAACTTGAGCAGGCTAATCTATTAGCTATGTTAATATGCTGCCTCCTTTCATTGCACTCACTTAGGTTTCTTATCCATGATGGATTTATTACTTTGGCAGTATGTTGCTATCGGGCTGGTTTTTATCTGGAGCGGGTTCGTACGTAGCGGCCTAGGCTTTGGCGGAGCCGTATTGGCTTTACCTTTTTTACTCTTAATTCATAACGACCCTTTGGTTTACCTGCCTATCATTGCAATTCACCTACTTATTTTCTCAAGCTGGATTGCCTTTAAAGGCCATAGACAAAATAAAAAACAAGCGTTAACGGCGGCGGGAGCAGGGCAGAGTAATATTGATTGGGTTTACCTTAAAAAATCCCTACGTATCATGATTATCCCTAAGTTAATTGGTGTATTTGGCCTGTTAACCCTGCCATCGAACCTGATTACGGGCATTATTTTTGCCATAGTTACCTTGTTCGCCATTACTTATATTTTGGACAAACCCTTCAAAAGCAACAATAAGTGGTTAGATAATATTTTCCTCATGCTAGGGGGTTATGTTAGTGGTACCTCTTTAATAGGAGCACCTCTGATAGTCGCAGTATATGGCACTCATGTGGCCCGCCATCAGCTACGTGATACCTTATTTGTACTCTGGTTTATCTTAGTCATGATTAAGATGGTGTCCTTCTTAATTGCGGGAATAGATTTGCAGCTTATTCATCAAATTTGGTTATTACCCTGCGCTTTTATCGGCCATTTATTGGGACAAAAATTCCATACTCATATTCAAGCGCAAGATAGTAAAGTCTTCTTTAGGGTTGTCGGTTACGCCCTCTTACTCATCTGTATTGTGGGTTTATATATGAACTTTATAGCTTAACAGCCTCAATTTTTACAAAAAAACGCGAGTTAGCTAAATGCTAACTCGCGTTTTTTTATGCATCTTATTGGCTAAAAATAATAAAATGCAGAGGCAGAATGTGATGCGGCTTCTTTATCATCTTTCTGAGCTTGATACTCTAACGCGAAAGATGAGTTCAAACGTTTAAAAATACGTAACGTATGATCTTCCAAGTCTTTGTTTTCATAGGCTATAGAGGCAAAATTTGTATATGTTTCAAAGCCAGTATAGACGGGCATATGAGTTGAGTTTGATACTTCTAAGCTTGGCAACAGATAAAATTTTGAGCCTAACATAGAAACAGATGGGCCTATACCAAAACGTAATAGTGCCTGTAACTCGTCCTGATTATTACGTTCACCACCTAGTTTTAAACGCCAAGAAGCCTCTTTTGAAATAAAATTGAGCGGTTTTAAGGTCGTAATTTCAAGCACAGTTAAATCCTCTATACGACTTGAACCAGCAATATCAGATAACGTTATTACGCCCGCTTTAAGGCTTGAAGCATTGACGTTTTCTTGCCTTTGGTAAAACTGGTTGTAATCAATTAATGCGAACCTGGCTGACGTCTCATCCTCATTAACCCCAAGGCTTAACGAAGACAAATTTAACTTATCCCGCTCGGTATCGGTAACAGGTTTAGTGTCTGGTAAAGCATCTAATAAACCCGCTTTATTACCATAGGTATCTAATAAACCAAAATAGGAAGGGTAGGGTTGTTTATAAGTTTCAAAACTCAAACGACTAGCCAATACCGCAACATCGCCTAAATCCTGATGCATACCTTGGTATTGAAAGCTTTGGTCCTGCACCATTTGGCGTACAGTCAGCTGCTCAAAATCATTTAGGGCCTGATATTTAACATTAAACTGACTAAGCAAAGACGGCAGCTCAAACATCTCACTGCTGGATGCTAGCTTGTGTATCTGAGCTTCCACTAGTGCAGGGGAGACTATCGCTTTATCTTCATCTAAACAGTCACAGGCTTGATCTAGAGCGTGATAAATATAGGTAGCGCAGTTCTGTAAGAAGAAATTATAGGATAAGGGGTCTGTTAGTGTCTGATCAAAATATTGAATCAGTTTTTCATTATCAAATTGCTCAGCAGGCAGCTTTATAAAACGTAAAGATCGTGACTCATAGTTATTATAATAAGAGATGACCTGATGCAGTGGTGTCAGATTGATTTCTGCTTTAATGCTAGAAAATCCCCCTTTTAAAGTCTGTGAAAACAATTGTTTGCTTTCTAAAGGTGCTAAAACAGATAAAACAGGAGAGAAATAGAAGTCGTCTTCATCTAAAAATAAAAGCAAAGAATGACCAAAATAGGACATAGGTGAGTTCAAGCTTTCACCTGCCACCAATAAGTAGGGGGTTTTACCTTTTAAAACAGCAGTAAATTCCTGCTTATCTGATTTTTCATACCCTGTTGAACAAGCGCTAATTTTCGCCATTAGATAAGTGAAAAAAGCATAACTGTCTTCTTGTTCAGTTAATGCAATGTCATTCAATAAATTAGCATCACAGCCTCTCAAGGTTAACTGTGCTTTGAGGCTATCTAAACCGACACCCTTATGGTGCTTAATTTGAGATACGAGGGCAGGACTATTTTTTAAAATAAACTCTGGAAGTCCAGTATCAAACTCAATGGTACGAGCCATTGAGTTTGATTGGAAGAGAAGGCAAACCAAGGTAAATATTGAACTTACAATAGCTTTAACTGGGATTACCTTTCTCATTATGAATTACTCTTTGCTTTCTTCAACAGACTCTTCTTCACTTTCTTTTTTAGGCATTTTTACATAGATAGCACCTGGCTCGTACTCATACGCGGCGCCAGTGATCATATCAGTTGTTGATAAATCCCAAAAAATATTTAGCAAAGCGACATTGTCATAAGACGTTGTTATGTCACGAGTAATCACCTCATAACCTTCTTTTTTAAACATTACAGATTCAACTTTGTTCTTTTTGAAGCTTGAAGTAACTGGAGTAACACCAATTAATAGGCCGTCAACATAAACTTCAACATCATCCACATCAGAGTTAAAGGTTAATGTTTGATTTGTACCCGAGATAATTGTTGCACAGCCAGACAAAAACAAAGCAGCAATTGCAAAAGTAGAGATAAGGATTTTTTTCATTCTAGTTCCATTTAAAATTTATTATGTTGATTTACTTACCAAAAAGGCTGGCGCAGTTTACACATAATTGACGTTTAACGAAACTTTTGAATACCCTACTAGCTCATTTCTTTAATGGCGTTTTTTGCAAACCAAATGTTTTTATCCATATTCCTGCGATAGAGCCAATACATACTAATACCTCGAGCAATAAACAGTGCCGCTTGGCTTAACCAAAGCCCGTGGTTGCCCATGCCTAATTGCTGGGTGATATACCAGCAAGGAAAGAAGATCAGTAATACCGAGAAAATCATCGCATCTTGCATTTGTTTTACCGAGGTCGCGCCGATAAAAACCCCATCTAACATAAATGACCAAATGCCTAATAACGGAAAGATCACTAACCAAGGAAGGTAAATAGCGGCAATGCTTTTAACTGATTCAATATTAGTAAGCAGGCCAACGATACTATTACCAAATAACCAGAAGATTAAAACAAGGCCTAAGGCCGCAATTAAAGCCCATACACTGGACAGTAAAACGACTTTTTCAAATTGGGTTTTATCCTCTTGTCCAATGGCTTCGCCGCATAGGGCTTCAACAGAGAAGGCAAATCCATCTAAGGCATTAGAAATAATCATTAAAAACGTCAGCAATACTGCATTTGCGGCGAGTATATTATCTCCTTGCGCAGAGCCCTGTGCCGTGAAAAATATGCCCACAGTTAACAGCAAAATAGTACGTACGAACAAATAGCGATTCACTTGAATCAGATCCACATATTCGGACAGTTTTAACAGACTTTTAGCGATACTAGCTGAAATACTAATGTTGAGTTTCTTTAGCTGTTTCGCAGCAAGATACAAAGCCAACCCTAGGCCCATGTATTGAGAGATAACAGTGGCCCAAGCCACACCATCGCTGGCCATATTGAGAGAGTAAACTGCGTAATAGTCCATTGCCATATTGGCAACATTAATCAATAACATTATCCATAAAGGGCCACGTGCATTTTGTACACCATAAAACCAACCAACGACCGCATAGCCTGCCAAAACAGCCGGGGCACTTAAAATACGAATTTCACAATACAGCCTAGCCCAAGGTTCAACTTGCGCACTGGGAGACATCATCCATAACATGGCATCAATAATAGGGGCTCGAAAGAC